>PDWI01002787.1_pt1 | contig 25769 bp, 18 predicted proteins | sample 1430891 | NCBI WGS metagenome assembly PDWI01 (sample SAMN01162508, study PRJNA174530) | Oral metagenome, whole genome shotgun sequencing project. | biome: Marine environment; feature: Marine mammal; material: Swab sample of the gingival sulcus; isolation source: swab sample of gingival sulcus...
GGGAGAAATAATACATTTTAATGGAGTAAGCTGGAAAAGTTATAAAGAAGAACTTGGAACATTTACCGGCATGTATTTAGCATTGGCTTTTACTAATAATAAGATAGCAGCAGTAGGTTTTAAGGAAAGAAAAGCCGTTATACTTATCGGTTCTAGATAAGTAAAAATACTAAACTAATCTGGAGGAAGTATTATGAAAAAATACTGTGTTATATTATTGATATTATCATCTTTTAATTTTTTCTCACAAGAAAATACACATTTTTGTGCATTTGGCGATTCTGATGATATTCCTGCATTATACAAAACATTAAATTCTGAATATGAACTTGGAAGCCATATTAAAACATTTAAAGTTGCTTTTCATATAATTTATCATATTAGTTATGATCAAGACTTAAATGACAAAGTGACTGATCAGCTTATAAACAATCAAATCACCATGTTAAATAGAGCATTTAGTAATAGTTATATTAAATTTGAAAAAGGACCTGTTAGTAGAACTCAAGTAACAACCGGTGATAGTGAATTTTTTATTAGTGGTAATGCACATACCTTCGATGAACTAGCCGGAATTGCAGATGCAGATCATAATGAATTTATTAATGTATGGATTTGCCAAATTAAATCAGATATGAATGAATTTAATCAATATACACACCCGGCAGGCATTGCTTCTGAAGGAATTCATGTAAGTCCAAATCAAGCATGCGGAGTTGTTATTGACGGAGATTATTTTGGATATAAAATTGATGATGCTGCTGGATGGACAGATGGAGAAACACTCGTACATGAAATGGGGCACTTTTTAGGATTATACCATTTGTGGAGAGGTGATGGAGATTGTTCGAAAGAAGCTGATGAAGTTGATGATACGCCTAATCAACCTACACCTTATTACCAATGTGATTTAGAAAGTCCTTCTTGTACAACCGGTGTGTATGCTTTTGTAGAGAATTACATGGGGTATAACAGTGATGAATGTAGAAAAAATTTCACTACAGGACAAAGTTTAAAAATGCATGGAGTAATTGAAAATAATCATATTGGTTTATATAGTGTAAGCGATATATTAGCTAATCAAGTACTTAGTACCGATGAAAATTTTGGTGTACTGGGAATATGGGAAGAACGTTATGAAAATGATATTTTAATTTCCGAGTTTGTTGAATACGAAGTTCCATTCGAATTATCCTTTGCTGCTAATGAAGATAAAATCATTAAAGGTGAGAGAAATATTTATTCAAATGAAAAATTCCAAAGTTGGAATGGAGATTTATCTTCAGTATTGAATCATAACAGTTTTAGTGACATAACTGCTCAACTTGGTGTAGTATCGCAATTTAGACCAATAATAGAAGACGTTACAATTAAAAATTCTTATGAAGACGCGAGTGATTTTAATTATGGGTCTCTTTATTTTGCAGATCCATGGTTTATAGGAAATAGTTCTGCTTACTCAGATGGTACTTATGGTAAACGTAATTTAGGTACAGCTGCAATTTTTGAGGAAGTAAATTCACCTTTTACTCCATACACTGATGAGATATGGAATACAGGGGATTATCAAGGCGTATTTAAAGATATTGAATATAATTCAACAAAACCTCATTATTCTATTAAAGTACCACAAGAACGTATAGTAAATATTAATGGTACAAATCGCACATTCTATTTTCAAAATTGGGCCGGGGAAAATGCAGACATTATAGAACCAACAAATTTGGAAAACGGTTACTATAAAACACCAATAGTTTTTAGAAATAATAATGCTAGTATAAAAGCAAACTATAAAGGCATACAATTAACAAGTAATAAAAACTCCTACAATGGTAGTCAAAATAAAGTAATTAACCTGCCATACAAATATAATTTACTTACTGCTTATGAAAGTATGGGAAAAGTATGGCTGGAAAGAAGTAGTGATAAAGGGGATACTTGGGAACTTGTTAATAATCATTCTTCAATTAGTGGTGATTACGAATCTAAAAATCCATCAATGTGTATTGTAGATAACAACAGATTTGCGGTAGTATTTCAAAGAAATATTTCCGGTTATAATCAAATAGTTTTACAGGTTTATAATGTTTCCGGCTCTGTATTAACTTTAGAAAATGAAGAAGAAATATTCTCAGATGATGGAGGAACATATTCAAATAATGTAAATCCTGTAATTAGTGTTGAACATAATTCAAGTAATAATAAACTATATTATTTTATTGTTTGGGGTCAGCCTTATGGAGGATATGCTGATGCCGGCTTAAACTATATATTACTTACAGAAGATACTAATAATGATTTTAGTTTTGTGAATTCTTTACCAATCAGAATAATATACTCAAATGTTAATTCATCTAATCCAACAATTACATCAAATTTGGTATCAAAAACTCAAAGTGAATTCCATTTGGCATGGGAACAATATTATAGTAGTAGCACTAGCAAAATTAAATATTGTAAAATTTCTGTAAATTCCTCAAATTCTTTATCATATTCAAACTACTCTACACCATCAGATGGAAGGTATTCACTAAATTATAGTCCATCTATAGCAATAACTTTAAACCGAGCAAGAGTTGCATGGTTAACTGAACATCCGGTTACTTTTATAAGTGAAGCAGTTGTGCGTACTAATGGTGGTACAAGTTCTTGGGGGTATATTCGTGCTTATACTTATTCAGGCGGAGATATGATAGAAAGTGTACATATAAATAATTTGGATGAAAACTACGGATTTTTATTAGCTTATGGAGGAGACAATAGAGAAATAAGATATACTAAAGGGTATACAACTACATATGAAGCATTACCGACAAGAACTAATAAAAATGTTCAGGTTAGCAATGGTGCTGTTTTTGAGGATATTATACTTTCATCTGTAAATACTGATACTGCACCATATTATTTTGAACAGAATCAAATAAATTTTGTACTTAATAAAACATCTACAGTTAAATCTGTTGGTCGTTCTGCAAATGTGGTATTAGATTCAACATTATTTTACTGTACTCTTAAAGATATCAAAGTTGATGATGAACTCATTTATTTCCCTGAAATGGATGAAGAAAAAAGTATCACAAATTTGGAAGTAATGAATGATAATTTATTTTCGAATAAATTCAAAATTAAGAAAAATTCTAAATTTACATTTAAACTGAGATATGGTACCACTGATTATCTCTCTAAAGAAAGCGTATTAATTGATGATAAGGAATTAATATTTACAATTGAATTAATTGATAGTAAGACTAACGAAGTTATTAGTACTTTAACTAAGATAAAGTATAATAATTCAGATAAACCATTAAATAATGAATTAGCATTTATAGTAGAAACTGATGATTATAAGACTGAAAAAGCAATGCTGAAATTATCAGTTTATGAAAATCTAAATGGATTATTAACTATTGATGAAATTACTTCTGATAAAATTGAATTACCAAAAAATGGTTTTGAAGAAATAAAATTGGAAAATTTGGAATTAGTAACAGATTATTCCTTAATCCAAAATTATCCAAATCCATTTAATCCTATAACAACAATTTCTTATACTATTCCCAAGAATGAATTTGTAGAATTAGTAGTTTACGATATTTTAGGAAAAGAGGTAAGTACATTAGTTTCTAAACATCAAACATTGGGACGATATAATTTTACATTTGATGGGAGTAATTTAGCAAGTGGGATTTACTTTTATAAAATTACTGCAGGAGATTTTTCTGATACGAAAAAACTAATATTAATGAAATAATTCAAATTCTTGGTAAATAAAGTCTGAATAAATAAAGTACGAGGCACTAAAATTTGTGTGCCTCGTAAATATCTGTAGTTTATAATAATGAACAGAATCTATTAATACATTCCGCCCATACCACCCATTGGATCCATTCCGCCACCACCTGGCATAGCTGGCATTGGAGCTTCAGCTTCTTTTTTCTCAAAAATTACAGCTTCAGTTGTAATTAATAAAGAAGATACAGAAGCAGCATTTTCCAAAGCGGTTCTTGTAACTTTTGTTGGATCTATAATTCCAGCACCAATCATTTGTACATATTCATCAGAAGCAGCATTAAAACCAAAGTCATCTTTACCTTCTTTAACTTTGTTTAATACAACAGCACCTTCTAAACCAGCGTTGTTTACTATTTGTTTTAATGGTTCTTCCATTGCTTTTTGAACAATTTTGATACCAGTAGTTTGATCAAGATTAGCACCTTCAAGACCATCTAAAACAGTAGCAGCTCTAACTAAAGCAACACCACCACCAGCAACAATACCTTCTTCAACTGCAGCTCTTGTTGCATGTAAAGCATCTTCAACTCTTGCTTTCTTTTCTTTCATTTCAACTTCAGTAGCAGCACCAATTTTTAGTACAGCAACACCACCGGAAAGTTTAGCTAATCTTTCTTGTAATTTTTCTTTGTCATAATCAGAAGTAGTATTTTCGATTTGAGCTTTTATTTCATTAACTCTAGCTTTAATATCATCGCTTTTTCCTGCACCTTCAACAACAGTTGTGTTGTCTTTATCGATAACAACTTTTTTAGCAGTTCCTAAAAATTCAACAGTTGCATTTTCTAATTTATAACCTTGTTCTTCAGAAATTACTGTAGCACCAGTTAAGATAGCAATATCTTCTAACATTGCTTTTCTTCTATCACCAAATCCCGGAGCTTTAACAGCAGCAACTCTTAAAGTACCTCTTAATTTGTTAACTACTAAAGTAGCTAATGCTTCACCTTCTAAATCTTCAGAGATTATTAATAAAGGTTTTCCTGCTTGAGCAACTTTTTCTAAGATTGGTAAAAGATCTTTCATTGCTGAGATCTTTTTGTCGTGAATTAAAATTTGTGGATCTTCAAGAACAGCTTCCATTGATTCTGAATCAGTTACAAAGTAAGGTGATAAGTAACCACGATCGAATTGCATACCTTCAACTAAATCTAAGCCAGTTTCTGTACCTTTTGCTTCTTCAACTGTAATAACACCGTCTTTACCAACTTTATCCATAGCATCAGAAATTAATTCTCCAATAGCTTTGTCATTGTTAGCTGAGATAGCACCAACTTGCGAAATTTCGTCTTTTCCACCAACTTCTTTAGAAACAGATTTTAAATAATCTACAACTTTACCAACTGCTAAATCAACACCTCTTTTAAGATCCATTGGATTAGCACCGGCAGTAACGTTTTTTAATCCTTCTCTGTAAATTGCTTGTGCTAGTACTGTAGCTGTAGTTGTTCCGTCTCCAGCAACATCACTAGTTTTTGAAGCAACTTCTTTAACCATTTGTGCACCCATGTTTTCGGTTGCATCTTCTAATTCAATTTCTTTTGCAACTGTAACACCATCTTTAGTAATAGTTGGAGCACCAAATTTTTTGTCAATTACAACGTTTCTTCCTTTTGGTCCCAAAGTAACTTTTACAGCATTAGCAAGTTTATCAACACCAACGCTTAGTCCTGTTCTTGCTTCAGTTCCAAATTCTACAATTTTTGCAGACATTTTTACCTCTTTATTAATTAGTTATTTGTGTTTATATATAATTTTGTTAGCACTCGATAATAATGAGTGCTAATATATCTAAATTATAGTTATTTGTCAACTTTTCTAAGGTTTTATTATTACTGGTATTTTGAGATAAAAAAAACTCAGCTTAGAAAAGCTGAGTTGTGGAATTAAAAAGTTTTATGTTATAACGCTAAAAAGAAGCAATATTCTAATCTAAATCTACAGATCTTGAAAAAATATAATCAACATTTTTTACCATTTCGTTTGTATCAAAAATCTCTTTTATTTCTTCTTCAGATAAATATTTTCTTACTTCTTCAGATTCTAATAATTCTTTTTCTAAATTGGTTGTTTTGTCTTGCCAGACTTTCATAGCCGGCGTTTGAACCATTTTATATGAATCTTCTCTTGTTGCACCTTTTTCAACTAACTTTAGAAGAATTTTTTGTGAGAAAACTAATCCTCTTGTAATGTTTAAATTTGTAATTGCATTTTCCGGATAAACTAAAAGATTATCAACTAATTTTGTCATTAGAGAAAACATATAATTTAATGTAATACAGCTATCCGGAACAATAACTCTTTCAACCGAAGAATGAGAAATATCACGTTCATGCCAAAGTGCAACATTTTCTAATGCAGCCATCGCATTTCCGCGTAACAATCTTGCAAGTCCACTTACTCTTTCAGAAACAATAGGGTTTCTTTTATGTGGCATTGCAGATGAACCTTTTTGACCTTTTGAGAAAAATTCTTCTGCTTCTAAAACTTCTGTGCGTTGTAAATGTCTTATTTCAACAGCAATTTTTTCTAACGAAGCACCAATTACTGCAAGTGTTGAAAGATATTCTGCATGTCTATCTCTTTGAATAACTTGTGTGGAAACAGATGCTGGTTTTAATTCCATTTTTTCACAAACGTATTCTTCAACTTTTGGTGATAAGTGATCGAAAGTTCCAACAGCACCGGAAATTTGTCCAACTGAAATTGTTTCAATTGCTGCTTTCAATCTTTTTAGATTGCGTTTTGCTTCTTCATACCACAGAGCAAATTTTAGTCCGTAGGTTGTTGGCTCAGCATGAATTCCATGACTTCTTCCTACACACACAGTATTTTTATGTTCAATTGCTCTTTTACGTAGCGTATCTTTAAATTTTGTAAGATCTTCGAGTAATATTTCTCCGGCAGCTTTCATTTGGTAGGAAAGTGTTGTATCAAGAATATCTGAAGAAGTCATTCCGTAATGAATATGTCTTGATTCAGGTCCAATATATTCAGCAACATTTGTTAAAAAGGCAATTACATCATGTTTTGTTTCTTCTTCAATTTCAAGAATTCGTTCAACATTAAAGTCGGACTTTTCTTTAATTACTTCAACATCTTTTTGGGGAATTTCTCCCATATTTGCTCTGGCTTCGCAAGCAAATACTTCTATTTTAAGCCATGTGGAAAATTTAAATTCATCTTCCCAAATTTTTCCCATTTCGGGTAAAGTGTATCGTGGTATCATATTCTAGATTCTAGTTTAAGTTTTATTGGAATTTGTTTATTATTTCTAACAATTTTTAAGTTCATTACATCATTAACTCTTGCTTGGTGAAGAACGTAAACAAGTGTGTTTTCTGTATTTACTTTAATATCATTTATTTCAAGAATTACATCACCAACTTCAAGTCCGGCATTTTCTGCGGGTGAATTTCGATCAACCTTGGTAATTATTACGCCATAAGTACTTTTAAGATTGTAGTATTTTGCAATACCTTTATCAATTGAATGAATACTAATTCCTGTCCAAAAGTCTCTATTAACTTTTCCATTACTTTTTAATTCGGCAATAATATTTTTTATAGTATTTATCGGAATTGAAAAACCAACTCCCACACTTCCTGCTCCTTCTGTCCAAATAATTGTATTCATTCCAATCATTTCTCCAATACTATTTACCAACGGTCCGCCGCTATTTCCGCTATTAATTGAAGCATCTGTTTGAATCATATTTAAGTAATATCTTTCTTTTATAACGCCCAAATTCATTCCGGTTGCACTTATTACACCTACAGTTACAGTCGGTTTATCATTTACTTCAAATAATCCAAAAGGATTTCCTAAAGCAATTGCCCATTCACCAATAAGTATATCATCAGAGTTCCCAAATCTTAAGTGAGGAAGATTTTCTCCTTCAATTTTTAAGAGTGCTATATCGGAAGATTTATCTGTTCCAACTAGTTTTGCATCATATTCAGTTCCGTCTGTCATTGTAACAATTATTTCATCTGCATTTCCGGCAACGTGATCATTTGTTAAAATATATCCATCGCTTGAAATAATTGCCCCGGAACCTACACCCGGAATTTGTTTTTCATAAATTCTGTTTTCAAAAAAGAAACTGAAAGGATCTCTATAATAACGTGTTTCTGTAACATTTATTCCAACAATAGCAGAACTAACATTTTTTACGGTATTAGTTATTATATTTTCTCTGCTGTTATTTATTAAATTATTTGCTCGTGTTCTTAAATGTGCAGGAAGTATTGAGCTTTCTTCAACCTCTGAGTTATTAATTATTGTTTGCTTTTGCAAATTTTGATTATTTTGATTTTGATAATAGAAATAAGCAAATATAATAGATACTATTAACAAGGTTATAAATGACGATAAAAAAACAATCTTAAGGTTTTTCATGTTTTCAAAATTCCTCTAATTTTTTTTCAAAATTATTTTAAGAGGCTCCCAATGTTTTGATAAAATAATAAGCATTAGTAAAGATAGAGAAAAGCTAAAAATAAAGTTAGAATTAGATGGAAAAAAGGAAATATTATTTAAAATTTGATTAAAGAAAATTACCATAATTATTACACTAATTGAAGCTAATATATTTGCCAAATGAATGTCATTTTTTATTTTGTAAATAATAATCCAGCAAACCAACCATATTAAAACAACAATAGGAGAAACTACCAGCATTCCGCCTGCGGCAGTTGCAAGTCCTCTTCCACCTTTAAATTTTAACCATATTGAATAACAATGACCTAGAACAGAAGCTAAAAGAGCTGTAATTAAAAATGGGAATTGGTTCCCAAAAAATTCTCTAACTATTAAAACGCTTAAAATTCCTTTTAGAAAGTCTATTATAAATACAGAGAAGCCAATTTTTTTTGAATTAGATACTTCATAGGAATTAAGAGTTCCAACATTTCCGGAACCTTCGGATCTAATATCTAAACCAAGTTTTTTTTTAAGAATTAAAAAAGCTGTTGGTAAAGAGCCAAATAAATATCCAATAAGAGCAGAAATTATATGGTTTTTTATCATTTAGAGAAAAAATATTGTTAAAATTTTAACTTTGTTATTATTGAATAAACTTTTATTTTCTTAAGCAAGATAATTGTTGTATTTTTCTTATTTAAATTAAAGAAAATTTTTTTAGAAAATTTTGAAATTTTATGTTAGTATAATTAGGAGTTATAAATGATAAACTTTATTGGGGACTTTAGTGTTATTCCTTCGTTACCTGAAAAATTAGAACCGTTAAGAGAAATTGCGTATAATGTTCAATGGGCTTGGAATCAAGATGCACATGAACTTTTTTGGAGATTAGACAGAGATTTATGGGAAAGTACAAGTCATAATCCTGTAATGATGCTTGGTAAAATTAGTCAGAAAAAATTAAATGATATGGCCGAGGATGATGGGTTCGTTTCTCATTTGAATAGGGTGTACTTGCAATTAAATATTTATTTGCAAGATACTACTTGGTATCAAAAAAAATATGGTGAAGCTGAGTCTCCATTTATTGCTTATTTTTCAGCAGAATTTGGTTTAACAGAATGTTTACAAATTTATTCTGGTGGACTTGGAGTTCTAGCTGGTGATCATTTAAAATCAGCTAGTGATTTGGGAATTCCTTTGGTTGGTATTGGACTTTGTTATAAAGAAGGTTATTTTCAGCAATATTTAAATGCAGATGGTTGGCAACAAGAACGATATGAGTTATCGGATTTTCATAATCTACCAATGACTTTAGTAACCGGCGAAGATGAAATGCCACTAAAGATAGCTTTAAGTTTTCCTAATAGAGAAGTTTATTTACAAGTTTGGAAAATTCAAGTAGGTAGAGTTCCGCTTTATCTTTTAGATACCAATGTTGATGAAAACTCGGAAGATGATAAAAAAATTACTCGTGCTTTATATGGTGGTGATAAAGAAACTAGAATTCAACAAGAAATTATTTTAGGTATAGGTGGTATTAGGGTTTTACATGCTTTAAATATCCAGCCTCTTGTTTGTCATATGAATGAAGGGCATTCAGCCTTTTTAGCTTTAGAAAGAATTCGTGTTTTAATTCAAAAAGGATTGACTTATGAGCAGGCGAAAGATGTTGGATTCTTTTCAAATATTTTTACAACGCATACGCCGGTTCCTGCAGGTATTGATGTTTTTGGAAATGATTTGGTAGAAAAATATTTTGGTAAATATTATAGAGAAGAATTAAAAATTACTGATAAACAATTTTATAAACTTGGAACAATTTTGAAAGATGAACCTCCGGTAAACTTTAATATGGCTCATCTTGCTATGAATATGGCTGGTATGGTTAATGGTGTTAGTAAACTTCATGGTGTTGTTTCTAAGAAAATGTGGACAAAAGGTTTTCCTGATATTCCATTTGATGAAATTCCGATTGAGCATGTAACTAATGGTATACATACTAAGTCTCACTTATCTACAGAAATGGCAGAATTACTAGCAAGATATTTAGGCGATGAGTTTGCTTCCGGTAAGATTGCAGAAGAAGACTGGGAAGCTGTATATGAAATTCCCGATGAAGAACTTTGGAATACACATGAGCGAAGGAGAGAGAGATTAGTTTCCTTTGCAAGAAAAAGATTAAAGAAACAATTAATTGCAAGAGGTGCGTCAACAATAGAAATTGATTCTGCAAAAGAAATCTTAAATCCTTCTGCATTAACTATTGGTTTTTCAAGACGTTTTGCTACTTATAAAAGAGCAAATTTATTTTTAAGAGATATAGAAAGACTTTCTATTTTACTAAATAATCCGGAAAGACCTGTTCAATTTATAATTGCAGGTAAAGCACATCCGCAAGATGAAGCCGGAAAAAAACTTATTCAAGAAATTGTTGCTGCTTCTAAAGATTCTGCTTTCAAAAAGAAAATAGTTTTCTTAGAAAATTATGATATGAATATTGCACGATATATGGTTGAAGGTTGTGATGTTTGGTTAAATAATCCAAGAAGACCTATGGAAGCAAGTGGGACAAGTGGGATGAAAATAATTGCAAATGGAGGACTTAATTTTAGTATTCTTGATGGTTGGTGGGATGAAGCTTACCAAAGAGAATATGGTTGGAAGATTGGTAATGGTGAAGACTATGAAAATTTAGATTATCAAGATGAAGTTGAGTCAAGGTTAATATACGAAACTTTAGAAAAAGAAATTGTTACAACATTTTACGAAAGAGGAGAAGATAAACTTCCTAGAAAATGGATTAAAATGATGAAAGATTCAATGAAGAATCTTGGTCCAGTATTTAATACAAGTAGAATGGTTGCCCAATATAATGACAGATATTATATGAAAGCACTTGATAGACGTAAATTTATTTTAGAAAATGATTGGGAAGAAGCGAAAAAATATTCCGAATGGAAAAACAAAATAATTAAATGCTGGAAAAACATAAAGTTTATTAGTGTTACTGAAGAAAATGAAAAGTCTGAAATGAAAGTAGATACTACATATAAGCTTTCTTGTGAAGTTGATTTAGGAAAATTAACTCCAGATGATGTTGAAATTCAAATTTATTACGGAAAAGTCGATGATAGATTTGAAACAAAAGCAAATAATTATGTTGTTATGGATTCTATTGAAAATGGCGGGGAAAAAAGTATTCATTCTTTTACTGGTGAAATAAAATGTAATAATACAGGTCATTTTGGTTACACTTTAAGAGTTTTACCAAAGCATGAGTTACTGCATAATCCGTTTGAACTAAATTTAATTCATTGGGCATAATTTAAATAAAATGGTTGGTTTATAGATTTTTTTCATTTTATTAGAGTATTGCAAATTAAATAATTAGTTAATAATAAATTATAGGATGGTTAATGGATTTTTTAAAGAAAATTAAAGATAAAACAGCAAAAGTAGGAATAATTGGATTAGGTTACGTTGGTTTACCATTGGGTTTAGAATTTGCGCTTAAAGGATTTGATGTAATTGGATTTGATGTTGATGAAAAGAAAATTCCAGTATTAATGTCCGGGAAAAGTTATATACAACATATTTCCGAAGAAAAAATTAAAAAAGCTGTAGATTCGGGTAAATTTACTGCAATTACTGATTTTAGCAGACTTCCAGAAGTTGATGCAATTATTATATGTGTTCCAACACCGCTTAATAAACATCGTGAACCAGATATGTCTTATGTAGTACAAACTACAAAAACTATTTCCAAATATTTAAGAAAAGGACAACTAGTTACCTTGGAATCTACTACATATCCTGGAACTACAGAAGAAATAATGCAGCCGCTTTTTGAGAACGCTCCAATTAAGCAAGGAGTAAGTGATAAAAAGTTTGTTGTAGGGGAAGATTTTTATTTAGCATTTTCACCAGAAAGGGAAGATCCTAATAATCCTAACTTTAATACATCAACAATTCCTAAAGTAGTAGGTGGTGTAACTGAAGATTGTGTGAAAATTGCTGTTGAGCTTTATAATAATGTTATTGTAAAAACAGTTCCGGTATCATCTCCAAAAGTTGCTGAAGCTACTAAGTTAGTAGAAAATATTTATCGTTCTGTAAATATTGCTTTAGTTAATGAATTAAAAATGGTGTTCGATAGAATGGGAATTGATGTTTGGGAAGTAATTTCTGCTGCATCAACAAAACCATTTGGGTTTAATGCATTTTATCCAGGTCCTGGTTTAGGCGGTCATTGTATTCCAATAGATCCATTTTATTTAACATGGAAAGCTAGGGAGTATGAAGTTAATACTAGATTTATAGAATTAGCGGGTGAAATTAATACTTTTATGCCATATTATGTTGTTGATAATGCTGCAAAATTTTTAAATAATGATAAAAAAGCTCTAAATGGTTCTAAAGTATTATTATTAGGTGCTGCTTATAAAAAAGATATTGATGATATGCGTGAATCACCTTCATTAAGATTAATTGAATTATTTGAAAGAGAAGGAGCAGAAGTAGATTTTAACGATCCGTATGTACCAAAGTTATATAAAATGAGAAAATATGATTATACAATGGAATCAATAGAATTAAGTGCAGAAAATTTACAAAAATATGATTTAGTTGTGTTAAGTACAGATCATACTGATTATGATTATCAATTTATTGCCGATAATTCTAAATTAATTCTTGATACAAGAAATGCTTTTGAAAAAGCAGGTGTAAAAGCTAGTCATATTAAAAAATCGTAGAAAATTTTTATGCCGGAAACTTTTCATTATAGTTTTCGGCATTCTTATGTTTAAAATCAAATTTTAGGTTAAATTTATGAAAAAAATCATTTCAGTTGTTGGTGCTCGTCCGAATTTTATGAAAATTGCACCATTACATAGAGCATTTCAAAAGTATTCTGATCAAGTAAAACATCTTATTTGTCATACCGGGCAACATTATGATGAAAAAATGTCTAAAGTATTTTTTGAAGATTTAGAATTACCTCAACCGGATTTCTATTTAGGTGTTGGTAGTGGTAGCCATGCAGAGCAGACAGCAAATGTAATGATTAAGTTTGAAGAAATCCTTTTACAGGAAAAACCTGACTTAATTATTGTAGTTGGAGATGTAAATTCAACAATTGCGTGTAGTTTAACTGCATCAAAATTACATATTAAAGTTGTTCATGTTGAAGCCGGATTGCGAAGTGGCGATATGTTAATGCCAGAAGAGGTGAACAGAGTTTTAACTGATAGAATTTCAGATATGCTTTTTGTTACCGAAAAAAGTGGAAGTGAAAACCTAAAACATGAAGGTGTAGATAACAATAAAATTTTCTTTACCGGTAATGTAATGATTGATAGTCTTGCTTATTTTAAGCCGAAAGCAGAAAAATCAACTATTCATTCTGAGTATAATTTAGAAAAAGGCAAATATGTTTTAGTTACGTTACACCGTCCTAGTAATGTTGATAGCGAAGAACAATTATTAAAATTGATTGATTTATTAAACTCTATGGCAGATAAGAGAAAAGTCTTATTCCCAATTCACCCTCGTACAAAAAATAATTTAGGAAAATTTTCTCTTTTAGATAAAATAAATCCTAATGTAATTCTAACAGATCCTATAGGATATTTAGATTTTCTTGCATTAACTAGTAATGCTGAATTGATTCTAACAGATAGTGGTGGAATTCAAGAAGAATCTACATATTTAGGAGTTCAGTGTATTACTTTAAGAACCTCAACAGAAAGACCAATTACTGTTGAAGTTGGAACAAATCAATTATTGGGAACAGATTTAGATAAAGCAAGAGTTGCAGCATTAGACGTACTTGATGGCAAGTTGAAAAATGGTACAATTCCTGACCTTTGGGATGGAAAAGCTGCTGAAAGAATTACTAAAATTATTGTTAATTCGTTAAAATAATTTTGTCATTTATTTAATATAATTGATCGGGATCACAATTTTATATTTTTTTTCCATCTAATTACAATTAAAAAAATGATTAAAGAGAGTTTCGCAGATCAGTTTAAGAATATATCTATTCTAAAAGTAACATCGCTTGATGATATTAAATCTATAAAAGGAGATTGGAATTATTTACATAATTCATTTAGTTTTAGAAATATTTATACTTATCCTGATTTCTTTATTTCAACATTTAATTCCCGAGCACTTAGTAGTTCAACCCCCAATATTGTTTTATTTAAAAAAAATAATAAACCTATTGCAATTATAGTTGGGTGGATAAACCCTAAGTATGTTGTTACCAGTTGGCTCGGTTATCTAAAAATAAAATCACCAAATCTTAAGTGTTTTGAAGTTGAAAATAATGGAATAATATCTGACGGAAATAGTGAAACAGACGAGCTTATATGTGAATATTTGAAAAATCAAATTAGAAATACTAAAATAGATTTATTCGCATTTAATCATTTATCATCTCAAAATCCTATTTGGGATAAAATTATTAGTAAGAAGTGTATTTATAAAAATCCGGTTTACAAAAAAAGTGTAAATTGGATTACAACCTTAAGAGATGCACAAACCGGTGAAAGAAAAAAAATTCATAGTAAAAAGACAAATTCTAAATTATTTAGGAAAGCAAGAAAATTTAGGCAGAGTTTTGATAATCAATTAGTTATACGACCTTTCAATAATATTAATTCAGTTCAAGAATTTTTAGAAAATGCAGATTTAGTAACAAAAAATAGTTACCAATATTCAATAAATGTTGGTATTAGAAATAATGAATATTGGAAAAATATTATAACATCATTAGCAAAGGGAAAATATTTAAGAGCATATATACTTTTTGTTAAAGATAAACCCGTTGCTTATATAATTGGTGCTCAATACTCAGATATATTATTTTTGATTGCAACCTCGTTTAATTATAATTATTCGGAGTACTCTCCAGGTGAATTTTTAAGACACGAATTGATAGAAGATTTTCTTCAAATTGGAATTGATATTATTGATTATGGTTATGGTGATGCAATTTATAAACAGCGTTGTGGTACAGAAGCTATAGAAGAAGCCTCTGTTAGAATTTATGGAAATGGATTTAAAGCTAATTTAGCAAAATTTATCGATGGAATTTTGACTCAATCAGGTTCTAAATTTTTAGAATTATTGAGAGGTATTGGATTATTAGATAAGATAAAGGGCATTTGGAGACAAAGATTAGTTTCTAGAACGGTTTTATAGTTAAAAAAAAAGCAAAGAGTGAATTTTTAATAAATGTTTTTCGATCAAGTTTTAAATGAAAAATCTGAAAATGATGATGTAATAATCAATACAGGCAGAAAAACAAATGATGTAATAGAGTTTTCTTATTTTTTATATAGAAATAAATTCTGTACTATAAAATCTGGGAATGTTGAATAAAATTAAGAAAATATGGCGAACAAAAATATTAAACTAAAGATATATTACGATTTTTTAAATATTAAAGAAATTAAAAATGAATGGAAAGAATTATATAAAAAATCTAAAAACACAGCTATATATTCGGAATATTCATTTTTTATAAAACATTTCCAAGTCCGGTCAGCGGGTAAAAAACCATATATAATTTTTATTGAAGAAAATGAAAACCCAATTTTTATTGGAATTTTTAATACTTCTCAAGAAAAAATAAAATTGAATATTGGGTATCTAAAAATAAATTCACCTAAGCTAAGAAAGATTGAAACCGAGATAGGTGGATTACTTTATAATTCAGATTACCCTAAAGTAGAAAAAATTATTAAAATAATATTTGAAAAATTAAAAAGAGATTTTGATCTTATTGAAATTCCTCATTTACCAATCGATCATCCTTTCTGTAATTTAATATGCAGAGAAAAAAAATTGATTAAAACCGATAGTGTTGAATGGTCTGCTGCAATTGCTGATGAGAACAATAAAAAAGCAATTTATAACAAACCTAAAACTTTAAGCGGATTTAGACGATTCGATAAAAAGCTTATCAATTATTTTGATAATAAATACGAAATTATAAAATACAATGATAAGGAAAGTGTAGAAGATTTTATAAAGTATGCTGAGATAATTACAAAAAAAAGTTATCAAAATAGTTTGGGAGTTGGAGTAGTACAAAATAAATATTGGTCAGATTTAATATTAAATTTTTCAAAAGAAAAAATATTTTACGGTTATATCCTTTGGGGAAATAGTAAGCCAATTGCATATCAGTTTGGATTTGTTCTAGAAAATACTTTCTTTTTAATAGCTACCACATTCGATAGTAACTATTCAAAAATTTCACCCGGGGGATTTTTAATGAGAAAAGTAATAGATGATTTAGTGAAAGATGGTATTGTTAATTATCATTTTGGTTACGGTGATGCTGATTACAAAAAACTTTATGGTAATAAAAAAATAAACGAAATAAATTTAAAAGTATTTTCAAACTCAACTAAAGGATTAAGTACTTTTATACTTACTAAAATTACTTCTTCAATTCATGAAGTATCATCCTACTTTCTGGTTAAATTTGGACTTATGAATAAAATAAAAAAAATATGGCGGTCAAAAATATCCTAATAAAATATACCTTAAATTTTATTTTATTATATTTTTTAGTTGTTCCGGCACTCTCCAATTCCTTTGCAAAAAAATATTTTATTAATAACAAAATTGGTAATGATAAAAATAACGGTTTGTCAATTAACAGTCCTTGGGCATCAATTTCAAAAATAAATTCCACAAAATTTCAACATGGTGATTCAATACTTTTTAGTGTGAATTGTACTTGGCGAGAAGAACTAAATCTTATTTCCGGTGGAAGGCTGGAAGCTCCGATCTATATTGGAAAATATGGAAATGGGAACCTGCCAAAAATATTTGGTTCTGAGGCATTTGTTAATTGGGAACTAGAGAATAAGAATATTTGGAAAACCCATTCAAATCTTAATCCTAATTGGATTTGGTTTGTAAACAATACAATAAATTGGGGAACAAAGGTTTATAATTATAGTGAGTTAAAGAATAATTTTGATTTCTTTATAGATTCAAATATTGTTTATGTTTATTTATTAGAGACTCCATTGTCATATAAATCAATTGAAATTTCTGTAAGAGATTTCGGAATAATTTCCGGATGGTATGGCAATAAAATTTCTAATATAATTATAGAAAATTTAGAATTATGTTTTACCAAAAATGCTAATATTCGTGCTATCGGATGTGAGAACTGGATTATTAGAAATTCCATTTTGCATCATAGCGGAGGAATTGATGAAAGTGATGGACAGGGAATTCAATGGGAAGGTAAAAATGGTAAATTTATAAAAAATAAAATATTCGAAAATGGTCAACATGGAATTTTTATTTCGTCATTTGGGAATTATAATGTTGAAAAAAATTTAATAGATGGGAATGAAATTTTTAATAATTACCATACGGCAATTGATTTAATGAATGATGGAGGAGATGAAAACAGCCATATAAATTCTACAATAAAAAGAAATTTAATTTATGATTTTAAAAAATTTTCCGGAAAAGAAGTTGGAATACAAACATTGGGTTACGGAAATGGAAAGGTTAAAGAAGTAATAATTCATCATAATATTATTATTGCACTTAAAGGAATTGGAATTTCTATTATGTATAATTCAAAAAATATTAATATTCACAATAATACAATAATTGAAACAGAAAGTTCTTGTGTTAATATTGATAATGGCTTGGGGGAAATTGAGTTATATAATAATATTGGTATTAATAATAATTATTATGCTGTATTATTTTTATCTGATTTATTTAATAAAAGTATTGGAAATAATATTTGGTATACTAATAAATCTAGCCCGACAAAAAATGTATTTATTAAAAATAATTATTACTCAGATCTTTCTGAGTATTTATATCAATTAGGAAAGGATGTTAAAGATACATTTGTTAATCCAAAATTGAATATTAAAGAATTTTCGGTTAGTGTACAAAATTATTCTCCTGTAATTAATAATGGAAGAAAATTGAATTATTTGTCCGATTTCTATGACAATAAAATTGTTGATAGAATTGATATTGGAGCGGTAGAATATATAAAATAAAAATTTCCTTCCGTAAAAGAACACATATTTTTTTTAATTTCTGTTAATCTATATTAATGTTTTTTGATAAGCTCGCCAAGCTGTACAATTTTACTGCTAAGAAAGCTATTGGAGATTTGATACCCGCCAATATAAGTAATTTCTTTTCCGCCCATTCTGGATTTAAAATTATATACACCTGGATTTTCAACTTTATCAATTCCACCAAGATCGTAGTATTTATATCCATTTACTTTTAACCATTTTATAATTTCCCATTGAACTTTAAATGATGATTTCATTCTTAGTGCAATTTCTTTAGTAGCTCCTAAAAGATAAATAGCAGTATTCCCAATAGTTGGAACAACAATTCCAGAGATAACTTTGTTTTCATTTTCGCAAAGAAATATATTAAGCTTTAAATTATCCGGTAATTCATCATTTATTTTTCCAAAAGATTCAACGTCTACATATTCTTTGAAATTTTTTCTTGCATGCATTTCTTTATAAATATTTAAAAATTGTTTAAATGCCTCGTTGCTATTACTCATTCTAATTGTTAAATCTCTTTTTTCCGCATTTCTAAGACTATAACGCCATCTTTTATTAAGTCCGGCTTTTAATTCATCTTCAGTTTTAGAAAGGTCCATTAAAATTGATTTAGACTTATTTTTAAATGGAGTTAATCCAAGCTTTTTCAAAATAATTATAATATCTTGATTATCTTCTTCACTTAATCCAGACATTATTCTAAGCATTAATTTTCTTTTATTAACATATTCTTCAATAAGATTTTTAATAGCAAGTTCAAAAATCATCGGATTACGTTCTGAATTTTTTCTTTGCCATAAAGGTGCCCAACGAATATATGCTATGCCTCTGTTTAGTTTTTTTATAATTTTTAATCTAACAAGAGCAGCAGCAATAACCGTATCATTTTCTTTCAATATAAATTGTTCAATATTATTACCACCAACGGAAGCTTTTGTAAATTCTTCAGTTTGATAAATACTAGCATCTTCAAATTGTGAAAGAATATTTTTCCATGCATCGTGGTCTATTTTTTTTACAGTATAATGTATTGAATTTTTCATTTTATTTATCTTAATAATTAATTAAAACATCGAATTAAAATTGTAGCGTTCTATATTATTTGTTACATAATTAATTTCTAATCTCTAATTTTTAACTTCTAACTTCTAACTTCTAACTTCTAACCATAAAACTTTCTTTTAAGTTCAAATGCGCTATTAAGCCAACAATAACCACCATGAACTTTTAACCAAAATTCAGGATACCAGTCGTTTCCATTTGTCCAAACTCTCGCCGTAATTTTTTCATTGGGGGATTGCAAAGAAAAGTCGGGGTCAATTGTAAAAACTCGTTTATAACCGGTTTCAAAACTCTTAGCAATAACACTACTATTGTATTCTCCATTTGGAAAAGCAATAGTTGTAATTTCTTTATTAACAATTTTAGTAAGAGCTTGCTTAGAATCAATAAGTTCTTTCCAAAGCTCGTCATCACTAAGTGTATTTAGTTTTTTATGATTTGCCGTATGAGAACCGATTGTTAATAAATTGTCCGGAATTGATTTCATTTGTAATACAGACATTATTTTTTCATTTCTATCTTTATGTCCTTCCGGCATTTCCCATTTTGGTTTTTTCTCAAAATAGTTTGTAATAAAAAATATTGTAAAAGGGATTTCTAATTCATTCAATGTAGGAATTGCATTTTCAATTAAGTTCTCAAAACCATCATCAAAAGTTATAATACTATATCGTTTCCAAGGATCTAATTTTCCAAAATAATCTGATTTCAGAACGGTTGTTTTGTTTTTAATCAGATTCATTTGTTTCTTAAACCGGTCTTTTTCATTTGCAAAAATTGAATGGTAATAAAGAGTTACGCAAATTGGAGTAATTTCTATTTTTAAGATTTTTGCAAATATTCTTTTCGATTCAATGAATATAAAATAAAAAAAACTAATCAGAAATTTTATTATTCTAGACATAACCGCTAATTTAAACACTCATTGTTTTTATTCTATTTAATTGTTCGCTTCTTAAATATTCTACAAAATCCGGAGGAACTATTCTTTTTTTTCTCATTAAAAAAGCATAACAAAAGCCCCCAAGGTGCATAGATGCACTTAAAAAGTAAGGGCGTTCTTTTATTCTATGTATTGCTTTCAGTAATTGAAATAATGGATGGTAACCCATTAAATATGAAGTATATCCCTCGTAAAATTTTGCTTGTAGAATGTTCCAGCCGCCGGTTCCTGTTAATCTATGATGTTCTAACATTTGATGATCAAATGATTTAACGATCCATCCATTTTTTCTAGCCGTTACTTCGGTTATAATATCTTCGCCACCATTTTTTAATGGAGTAAATTTTCCAATTTGTTGAAAACATTCTTTTCTAAAAAGTTGAATTCCTCCTCTAACACTTTGGGAGCTTTTAATAACTCTAATTTTTTTATTTTCTACAATATCGTAAAATTCTCCGCCGGCAATTCCAAGTTTGGGATTATTAGAAAATTCATTTAGAATTGATTCGTAATAATTTGGTTGGAATGTTATATCTGCATCTAAAATACCAATATAATCAAGGTCATTAAAATCTACTTTTTCTAAAACAGTATTTAGAGCGTATACTTTAGAAGCAAAATCTCTATTATCTTGTTTTTCTAATCTGATATATTTTATAAACTTATTTTCTTTCAAATACGATTTTATAATATCATCAGTTTTATCAGTTGAGTTATCACTTATAATAAACCAGCTAGTAGGTTTAATAGTCTGCTTTAGAACACATTTAATTGTTGTCTCAATAAACTTTTGTTCATTCCTTGCAGCAGTAATTAAAACATATTTATTAGTTTTCATATCTTTCTATAGAGTTTTCAGAAGTTTTTATATTATTATGCGAATTATTATCAGATACTATCCATATTTTACCACCAACAACCCAAGCAATCCAAAAGAAAATATCAGTTGAACTTAAGTAGCCTGTTACTGCTGTTTCCACCATATTGGAAACCATTAATGCAATAATAGAAGTTATTGAAAATATTTTGAATACAGAAAATTCTGATTTATATAAGTTGTATAATGAAAAAATAATTGCTAGGAACCATAGACTCAATCCTATTATTCCACCTCCGATAAATATGGAAAGATAACCATTGTGTAAAGGTTGTTGGGCATTTGCATTAAAGAATTGTTCTTCCATATCAAATAATAATTGATCGGCAAAGATTTTACCTTCAACCGCATAGCCATAACCAATTATTGGTTTTTCTTTTATAAATGCAGCTGCACCTTTCCAAATAAATTCTCGTTCGGTTAAATCTGTAATCTTAGAACCTTTACTTCTACTTAAACTGGAAATACCAATTTGACTTAAAATGATTATTCCCGTAAAAGCGAATAGTGTAATTATAGCAAGCTTTGTCCAATCTTTAAAAGAAATCAACCAAATGATAGTAATAATTGTTACCATAATTATTGATGTTCTGGATCCCGTTGCTAAAAGAATTAATAAATTTAAAAACAGAGCTGCATATGTAATATGTTTTTTATGGTACCTTTCGCTATATAGTCTCCATAAAATAATTGGTAAAGAAACAGCACAGAAACCGCCTAATCCGTTTGGGTGACTGGTTAAACCTAAAAATCTTGAAGGGGTTTTCCACCACCAAGTACGGGCGGGAATAGCAAACATTGAAACTAAGTTTAATAATAGAAAAACTACTATTATGTAAAATATTGTGTTTAATAATCTGTTAAACTTTTCTTCAGAGTCTAACCAAGAATTTAATCCTATAACAAAAAACAAAACTAAGGTTAGTAAACTAGAACGTACAAAAGTATTTCTAGTATCGATGGAATAAGTTGTAGATGCAAGAGAAAAAACTACAAATATAATTAGAGTTATAATATGAAGTGGTATCTTAAATTTATGAATTCTAGCTTTTTTAAAAAAATGTACTAAGCCCATTACTCCACTGAATAATAGCATTAGTCCTCTAAGGTAACTTCCAAATCCTGGTTCAATTTCTTCATTTATCCAAACCGGAGCATTGTCATAAAAAGCCCCAGCAATCATTGCAGATATAACAAATGCAATTATAGTAATCTCGAAATAATCAAAAGCAAAATAAGAGATTGCTAATCCTGCAATTATTACTATGAAAAGTGAAAATAATATGTAAGGTTCAAATCCAAACATCGTATATGAAATTTATTTTCTCAAGATATTTTTAAAATAGTTTTTTTCTTCTTGGCTAAAAATATTACTTTTCCATAAAACAAGAATCCCCATAACAAATACTAATGGAGATAATGTGTAATAAACATAATCGTTATAATAACTAAGAATATAAACGCTAATAAAGAGAATAATTCCAATAAATAAAATCAAAGAGAGTTTAGGAAAATCTAATTTAATTTTTACTTCTTTATTTCCAAAATAAAATAAAGCAATAGAAGAAAGAAATAGATAGAAATTTAATCCCACTACTAATCCATAAATTCCATACGATTTTATTAAAAAGTACGAAGCTACTAAACTTATGATGGTTGAAGCTAAAACTATTGTGCCTGTGGTTTTAGTTTTATTATTTATATGTAGTAATGATTGTCCAATATAATTAAATAATGTTATTCCAACTCCCGGTAAAATTAAAAATATAAAATAGAATGCGCTTTTATATTCGGAAGGAGCTATTAAAGAAATAAGATCTTTAAAAATAAAAACAAGTCCCCAACCAAGAACTATGAACACTATAATAATGTATAATAAAATTCTTGAAATTAATGAATTTAAGTTTTTATCATCTTTATTCCGGAACACAAATGGTTCGTAAGCCATTTGGAAAGGACCAATTAGTACCATAATTCCTATTGATGCAATTTTATAAGCAAGGGAAAAAATAGCAACATCTTCTAGAGAATTGAAATATCCAAGAAAATAATTTCCTGAAGTATTTATTATTAAATCGCCTGACATTGCAAAAATTAATGGTGAACCAAATTTGAAAAGAGTTATTAAAGTTTCTTTTTTAATAGTTAAACCATGTTTTAAGAGTATCCATAAAAGAATTAGAAACCACATTAAAAAGAAGGAAATTGCTTGTGCCCAAAGAATTCCCACTATTCCTTTCTTAAATATTACAAGGAGTAAATATGTTAGCGCTATCAAAAACAGTGAGGTTAATAAGCTCACAATCATGTAAACTATACCTTGGTCTTTTGCTCTAAAGTAAGATAGAATATTTAAGCTTAATGTTTGACCAATTGCTACAAGAACAGTAAATAAAATTAAGTTTGGAATTGTTTCAATATTAAACATTGTTGAAATTAATCTATTGGGTATGCTTAAGGCAAGAAGAATAAAGAATAGTCCAATTATTATATTTAATGAAAAAGAACTACCCAAAAGAACATTAAGCTTATTCTTTTTTTCATACTCAGCAAAAAATCTCATAAGTGCCGAGCGCATTCCTAAATCATTTATAGTAATTATAACCTGAACTGAAAGCAAAAGAGTTTGTAATAAGCCAAACTCAGCTTTTGTTAAGTAATGCGTATATAATGGAATTAATAAAAATGTTGTAAACCGAAGAGCAATAGTCCCGATTGAATAAATAAATGTACTTTTACCAAACGATTTAATGTTCATGGGACTTTAAATATTATACCTTAATCAAGTTCTTTATTAATTGCTCTAATATCTTCGTTTTTCTTTACTAAATTAGAATCTCTAAAATTATTAACTCTACCGGAAAAAGCAAAGAGTACCCAACCTAAATGATAAGACCAACATTCATCAACTGTTTCTACTTTACTATATCCTTCGTTTTTACTTAACCCCAAATGAGTAAGGGTAGACTTAATTTTCCTATGAACTTTTCTTGGTCCAATAGCTCTAAATATCATATTATTTTTACGGTCAACCATATCCAAATTTAAAGAATTATTATTTAACCAAGTTAATCCTTTATAAATATATTCTTCGAGATTCATTTTAATTGCTCTTTGTGCAGCAAATAAAGCTATTGGAGCCATAGCATCTTGATGGACAGAATAAACAGGGTATTTGCTAATTAGTTTTCCATCGCGTGCATCATAATGCCACATCCATTCACCACGTTCTCCTTGATGTTCACAAATCTTTAAGGCACATTCTTGCACTATAAGTTGTGCTTCTTTATTCTTGTAAATTTGAGAATAAAGTGTAAATGCAAAAATAGGATAAACTTGATCGGCAAAACTTGCAATGTTGCCTCTAAATTTACCTATTAAATTTTCTGAAGATTGATGCATAAATATACCGGAGCCACCATAATTATTTCTAATTAAAGAATATACTCTATGAGGAAGATCGCCAATTAGAGTGTTAAAGTCTTCATTAAAAGTTGCAGCTTCCAATAGTCCGGTTAATAACCATGAAAGTTCAGTTGTTAATCCAATTTTTGCATCTTTATAAGATGAAAGAATATTTGTAAAATTAACTTTTGTTACAATATTGTTAATTTCTTTAGGGTCAATTAATGCTGTAGCCCATAAAAGTAGACCAATTTCTCCTACACCAGTATAAATATCTGGATTATTTATTTGGTACTTTAATATTTCTTTTAAGTTTAGATTTATTTTGAACTGATTGCATTCAGCTTTGTATAAACCAAGTAGATTTATTAAAGTATATCGTAAGCTTTTTCCTTCAAACTCAACTTTGCCATCAACTAGTTTCTTTTTGAGTATAAATTCTTTTGTCTCATCAATATAAAGGTCTTCAAGACCATTAATAGAAAGATTGAGTAGTTCTATTAAATACTTTGAATAGTTATTAGGGGTTTGAATTTCTACCATTTGAGATTTCATATTTTACTTCAATTTCAATTTCAGTTTCAGTTTATTAATATTATACGAACTAGCTATTTCTAATATATAGTTTTCTAAATAATTAAAAACAGAATGCAATGCAAGTGAATTAATGTTTTCTAATTTTTTAGATTTTTTTCTTTTAACTAACTTAATTTTATTCTTAATATCATCAACTGTATCAATTAAGATTAGTCTATTTTGTTTAGCTAAATACTTATCTACATCTCCAATTTTTCCTTTGAATATACTATAAACAGGAACTCCAAGTGCTGCAGCTTCTCGGTTCATTGTTCCACCGCCACTAATAACTAAATCGGAATGCCATATTAAGTTTAAACCGTCTACCACATCCGAAGGAATAATTAATGAATTATTATCAAAGTGTTTTTTATATTCAGTTAGTATTGATAGTTTTTGCTTATTATCCCGTGGTAAAATAACGGTCTGTACATTAGAATCTGATGTTAAATATTTAATAATTGCATCAAATAATTTCTCACTTACAGGATTATGGTAATGTGCTTCATGTGCAGGAGGTCTTAAAATAACTTTAATAAAATCTTTTTTCAGATTTAAAGTAGTACTAAGAGATTTATCGGGAATAAAACTAGGT
>PDWI01002788.1_pt1 | contig 25767 bp, 24 predicted proteins | sample 1430891 | NCBI WGS metagenome assembly PDWI01 (sample SAMN01162508, study PRJNA174530) | Oral metagenome, whole genome shotgun sequencing project. | biome: Marine environment; feature: Marine mammal; material: Swab sample of the gingival sulcus; isolation source: swab sample of gingival sulcus...
ATCCCCATCTATGAAAAATATTCAACGCGACTTAAATGAAATTCAGCTCTTTGATTCTAAGAGAGATGTATATGAAATGATTATTGATGGTAAGGTAGTGGCGACTTTTGATAATCCAGATGATCCTAGAAAAACGGTAGATGCTATTGTTAATAGAAGTGTTGATTCTAGTGCTGAATTATTAGATCTTGAATATAAGCAGGATTTTGAAATCAATAAGACTAAAAAGAGCTTTCTTAGTTTAGATGAATCACCAGCTGTAGATGATGTTGTAAATTATTTATTAACGGGAACGAAAGAAAAACACCAGTACACGGTGGTTGCTGGAGATATCCCAGAGTCTATTGCAGAGTCAAATGGAATGACAATTGACGAATTAGAGGCAGCAAACCCACAAATAATAGGAAGAGGACATCTCTTACAGATTGGTCAAGTTTTAGATTTAGAAGTTCCAGTTCCTATGCTTACAGTTGTTACAACAGAACGTAAAGAATATAATGATTCGATTGATTTTGAAACCACAAAGGAAGAAAATGCTGACCTTTATGAGGGTGAAACTAGGGTAAAGGTTGTTGGTGTCAAAGGAAAACGACAGGTTATTGCTCAAGTAAAAAAGGAGAATGGTATTGAGGTGTCAAGGGAAATCGTCTCTGAAGAGATTGTTTCTGAACCAGTAGGTGAAATTTTAATCATTGGAACAAAACCGGCACCGCCTAAAAAGGGAACGGGTACTTTTATGGTTCCTTTGTCTAGGGGCTATCATATTTCATCGCCTTATGGCTGGCGATGGGGAAGGCTTCATAAAGGAATCGACATGGCTTGTCCTGCTGGAAATCCAATAGTCGCATCGGATGGTGGCGTAGTAGTTCATGCCGGTTGGAAGGGTAGTTACGGTTATATGGTTAGAATAGATCATGGTGGAAATCTTCAAACAACTTACGCTCATTGTAGTGCTCTATTTGTGAATGAAGGAGACAAGGTCTTTAAAGGACAGCATATTGCAAACGTTGGTTCTACTGGTAGAAGTACTGGAGCACACGTTCACTTTGAAGTAATTAAAAACGGAGTCCAAGTGGATCCGGCGCCATATATTTACAATTAAAATAGGAGGCGATTGTATGCAAACGATACTTATTGTAGAAGATGAAAAGCCTATCTCAGATATATTAAAATTTAACCTTCAAAAAGAAGGCTTTGAGGTAATCTGTTCCTATGATGGAAAGGATGCTCTCACTAAGGCCTTTGAAGACGAGGTTGACTTGATTCTATTAGATGTTATGTTACCTAGTTTAGACGGTTTTCAAGTTTGTAGACAGGTGAGGGAAAAATCAAATGTTCCTATTATCATGCTTACAGCTAAGGAAGAAGAAGTTGACAAGGTGCTAGGTTTGGAATTAGGTGCTGATGATTATATCACCAAGCCTTTTGGTATGCGTGAATTAATCGCGAGAGTAAAGGCGAATATCAGAAGAGTAGGTATTGATTCAGATAACAATGCCAATGCTAATTCTATTAAACTATTAGACCTAGAAATAGACTTAGAAAAGTTTAATGTCAAAAAACAAGGTGTTTCAATTGAGTTAACCTTAAGAGAATTTGAACTCTTAAAATTTATGGCAAATAATCCTGATAAAATATTTAGTAGAGAAGAACTCTTAAAAGACGTTTGGGGTTATGACTATTATGGTGATATTAGAACGGTTGATGTTACCGTTAGACGTCTAAGAGAAAAGATTGAAGATGACCCATCAAATGCAAAATATATTTTAACAAAAAGAGGTTTAGGGTACTATTTTAAAAAGTCGTGATATCATGCGCTCTTTAAGTTCAAGGTTTATAGCAATATTCGTTATTTTAGTTTTGGTTACGACCCTTATTTTTGGTGCTCTTTTTTCTAAGTTTTTATATGAGTATGATATTGCCGAAGTTGAAAAAAGGGTTGATAGACTAGCGGAGATTCTGATACCAAAGTTAAATACTTATGACGACTTTAACAAGTTCTCTCCTGAAATTTCTTCTAATATAAAGATGCAAAGTGATATGGGTTTTAGTGAGCAAATTTTTATTGTTAGCAAAAATAAAATCATAGCATCTAGTTCTTCAAGTGTTTCAAGTACTGTAAATGATGTTTTGGATAGTAATTTACTTATTATGTCTGAACTTGGGGAAAGTTCATCTAAAATTCGTTCTAATAAAATAGATGGTTCCGATTTCAGAACCTTTGATAAGGTCTTTTCGATTGAAAAAAATGGGAAGCTTCTAGGTTCTTTATACATTAAATATAATCTGGAAAACCTAGATGAGTCTTCGGAAAATTCCTTTATGATAATGGCCCAATCCCTATTTATTTCTTTAGGTTTTTCTCTTATCCTTGCGGTTGTTATTGCAAGTAGTATCACTAGGCCAATCAACAAGCTGACCAATATGGCGGCGGAAATTTCTTTGGGAAACTTCAATGAAAAAATCGAAATAGAATCAGAGGATGAAATTGGAAAACTTTCATCGATGTTTAATCACATGGCAGAAAAACTCTTTATCAGTTTGGATGAAACCTATAGAGAAAAAAATAAGATGGAAGCGATTCTAAATAATATTGTGGATGGCATCATCGCTGTAAATGATGATGGCGAAGTCTTGCACATTAATCCTAGTGCTAAAAATATGCTCAGCAAACTTTCAGTTTATAATACAACTCGTTATAAGGACTTATCTCAATTCTTCCCAGAAAGTTTATCTTTTGAACAGTTGATTTCTTTGAAAAATTCTAGTGAGTTTAGAGAAAATATTGAATCTGGTAGAAGTTTCTATGAAGCTAGATGTGAAAATTTTTACGATGAACGTGGCAGAAAAAAAGGTTTTATTTTAGTATTTCAGGATATTACCAAAGAATTGAAATTGGAAAACATGAGAAGAGACTTTATTGCTAACGTATCTCATGAGTTAAAAACGCCGATTACTAGTGTGAAGAGCTATTCTGAAACTATGTTAGAACTAGATGAAATCGATGTGGAAACATCAAAATACTTTTTAAGTGTTATCAATACCGAAGCAGATAGAATGAGTGCATTAGTAAACGACTTGCTTCAGCTTTCTGCCCTAGATGCTGGGAAGATAGAAATTCAATATGAAGAGAGCAGTTTAAACAAGATGCTTGAAAATATTTTGATACGCTTTAATATGCAGTTTAAAAAACAAGAAATGACTTATGAGCTAATCATGCCAGAGAAAGAACTTATCGCGGAAATCGACTACTATAAAATAGAACAAGTTTTTACTAATCTAATCACGAATTCGATAAAATATAGTGAACAGGGTGGGAAACTTATTGTAAGTTTGACCAAGGATTCTTCTGATGCCATCATTAGTTTTAAAGATGATGGTATAGGAATACCAAAGGAAGATATTGATAAGTTATTCAATCGATTTTATAGAGTAGAAAAATCAAGACAACGAAAAGCCGGTGGTAGTGGTTTAGGTTTATCTATTGTGAAACAAATTTTAGATCTCCATAGGGCGAGTATTACTGTGGAAAGTGAACTTGGCGTAGGCTCTAACTTTATTGTTCGCCTGCCATTAAAACACAGTTAGAGCGCGAGAGAAGGTGTTGATATGGTGAAAAATAAAGGAAAATTAATAGAAATTTTCAAATCCTTGATTATTTTTTTATTATTGGCTTTGCTCGCGTTTAATCTCTATTTAGTCTTCATGCAAAAAGCGAAAAGAAATAACGCTGTAGAATATAGCGATGATATTCACTTTGAATATAAGACATATTTACAGCCTTATAAAATACGATTTACTGAGGGCAAGCAAACTTACTTTATATATGACGACTTAGATAAAAAACTATGCGATAAGCTAAGAGACTATTTGATTGATGTTCTTTCAAATTCTTATGAACTTGAAAAAATTGATGATATAAGTGCTAAAAGAGGGGGATTTAGCATGCTTGCAATGTTTTATCCCAGTGCTTTTGATATCGATTTATTTATAGCAAGTGAAAAGAGAAACGAAGGTGAGAAAGTTGGAATCAGCACGATAAAAGATGTGTATTTTTTAGCCGCTGATAAAATGGAAATAGTAATTTATACGGGAAGTGATTATTATAAAATTAAGTCAAAGGATGAAAAGAACATAAAGAGTAAGGTGCCGCTAAGTAAGTTTAAAGAGAGAATAAAAGAAATCCTATCTTCTACATCGCTACGATATCAAGATGTCGATTATATCTTAAATAGAAATGATAGTAGTGAAAAGATGAATTCGCCGGTGTTTTTATGTAGGGGTTACTATGCGCCTCCTATCTATAAATCAAAGGCAGAGTATGATTTTTCAGATTCATTAGTATGTAGTAAAATGTTAAATAAAATCTTTGAGGCAAAATCACCTTTTGTGAAAGAGGCCGAAAATTCGGAGGGAGACAAGGTATACTTAAGTGAGCACGGGACAGATATATTAAAATTATCTCAAAGTGGTAAAATTGATTATCAAATAAAAACAGATAGTACAAAGCAAATCACTAGTCTTCAGAAAGATTTTATGACGGCGCTAAAGTTTGAAAATAAAGTAAGCCCTAGTAGTAGCGGTATACGGCTCGATAGTTTCAAGGAAGTGGATAAGAAAGCTTATTTTCAACGAATCTTTTATTTTAGGCGAAACGATGGTATAGGAAGGGTATATTCTAATGCTGAAATGAATGGGGTGAAAATAGTAATAGATGGTGGAAGATTGGTGGAATATACAAGGTATTTGCCGTTCTATGAAAAAGATGTGGAAGGTAGTAATTTAGAAAGTGGTGTTACTTATGATGATAGGACCATTCTTGATATAATAGCTAAGAAAGAAAATTATACGGAACTAAGGAAGATGTATTTGGAATGTGAAAATGTTGATGTGACAAAAGATGTAACGGTAAATGCAATTATTAACAAGGTGGACAGTATCGATCTAGCCTACTATCGAGATGGAAAGGCTAATATTAGACCTTGTTATAAAGTGAATATAGGTAGAACTTATTTTTTAATAGACTTTTATACTGGAGAGGGCGTATTTTATGAATTGGTCGAGGGTTAAAACGGCGTTTATTATTCTGCTTTCAGTTTGTAATATACTGCTTTTTTATGTCTATATGGATGGTGAAAACGTAGATTCAGAAGACTATTTTACCGAAGCTGAATTAGTAGAAAAAATGCTTGGAAAGTTACAATCTGAACGCATTCTTATTGAAGAACTTGACTATCCAAGGATTGATGAGGTTCCTTCATTAACCGTTTCGGATAAGGAGATTGATTTTGATTTTGAGAAGAAACACTTTTTTGATTTGGGGCTTAAAGAGTACAATCAGAAATTGCAAGCTGGTTATTTGTATACCTATAATACAGATTCGTCCTTAGATATATTATATTATGGTGATACGGAAAAAATTAAGACAAGATCTTATGATACTGCATTAAAAATAGCTGAAAAGTATGTGAAACCTGAGTTGAATAATATAAAATTTGAATATCACAAGCATAAAGAATTAGAAGATGGAAGCTATGAGTTCTATTTTGAAGAAAGTTTTAAGGATATCAGAATATTAGATGGGTATATCATCGTTCAGGTAAAGGGTGATAAGGTGCTGAATATCAAACAGAAAATTGTAGATATCAAGGAAGATAAAGAAAAAATACAGCGTCTCATTCCTTACTCCTTAGTGTTGTACAATCTCTATGGCATGATTGGGGAAAGTCATGATGAGATAAAGATTACGGAAATTAATGTAGTAGAAGAATTGACGGCAAAAAATGAAGAAAAAAATCTAGTATCTGGGGAAACTTTTGTCTATTATCGCTTTATGACAGACAAGGGAGAGTCCTATTTGATAGATGCTATTGATAGTGATGAAAAATAGGGTAAATTTATTGTAATAGTCGATAAATGACTTGGCAAATTGACTTATTCTGTGATATTATTGTTAAAGGTTATGAGGAGGTAAGAAATATGATGACAAAAAAGCTAGTTGAAAAGAGAAAATCAGTTAGAGAATATGCTGAAAAGGGGCTAGGTGCCGCTGATAAGGCTTTTATTAAAAAAAGTTTAGATGATGAGATGCCTAAACTAGGAGCTGATGATGCTGTTAAGTACGAATTCTATGAAGATGGAAAGGACTTTATCAAAAAGGTTGAAGGTTTAGTAGGTTATAATGGGGTGATTATAGAGGCACCACATTACGTTGTACTTACAGCAAAAAAAGGTTTGGAAAATGTAAAGGCAGCAGGATTTGTCAGTGAGTGGTTAGTATTAGGAATGGCAGAGAGAGAAATCGGTTCTTGTCAGGTAAGTGCTGATGGAAACGAAGTTGAAATTGCTAAGAGATTAGGAATGGATGAGTCTTATGTTCCTGTTTGTGTATTAGCTGTAGGCTATCCTAAAAAAGAGTCTTTCTTAGCGTCTATCTTTGGTTCTAGTAAGCAAACAGCTAGACAGAGCGTAGAGCAAGATGCAGCTTATCACATGGAAGACAGAAAAGGCGGAGAAAGCTTTGTTTACGTTGATGAATTTGGTAACAATGCCGACTTAAGTGATGAGAATCAAGATATTTCATTTATGCAAGCGTTCTACTATATGCGTTTAGCACCATCTGTTTTAAACAGACAGCCATGGAAATTTGTTATAAAAGAAGGTAAAACTATATTGTTTATTGATAAGGGTGGCGATGAGATTTCTGAGAACACAGCTTATCTAGAGGCTGGTATTGCAATGTTCTACTTTGGAACAGCTATGAATGGTGAAGGTTATTATGGACAGTGGAATCTAAGTGAAGACATTGATAGACTGGGCGCTCCAGAAAACTATATTGTTGCAGGAACTTATATTCCAAATAGATAATAAAAGAATAGAGGTAAATTAATTATATGAAAAAGTATACTAAGCGTTCTATTTTAAGCTTTATGCTTTTATTTGGCATGCTTGTGCTATCTGCTTGTGGAAGTAGTGAAACAAGTGAAAAAAACGCTGGTGATAAAACAGAGAGTGTAAAAGTCACTCCTGTTTTTGGTGCAAAATATATTCAGATTAAAGAGGAATTTAATAAGGAACTGCTGACATTTGCAGAAGCGGCAAAAAAGAAGAAACTCAGTCAAGATAAGGCAGCCAGTTTTTACTCTCATAAGAATGCAAAATTATATGATGATGAGGCTTTGACTGGAGAGGGAGAAAGCATAGAACATAAAAGTGAAATTATAGTTGATTTACCTAAAAATTTTGATAAAACTCAGCTAGAAGATGAGAACTTAGTCTTTAAAACTGTTAGTATTAATGGAGATGTAGTCACTAAATACATCAGGGCAAAAGATGTCTATCCTGAACGCTACGATTTTATCGAAATGCCAGAGGAGGGTGTTTCTTATGAAGCCTTTGAGAAGAAAACCTATGAGGACAACCCTCCTATTAAGATGAGAGGGGTTTATGTATCGCAAGCCTCTGCAGCCAATGGTGCAGGAAATTTAGATTACCTATTAGATTTGGCAAAAACAACGGACATAAACACCTTTGTTATTGATGTGAAGGATGATAGTGGTAATCTGCTCTTTTATTCTAAGGCGGCAGAAAAATATATGCCAGAGCAGAACAATCATGTAGCAATTAAGGACATCAAGACTTTTATTAAAAAATTAAAAGATGAAGATATTTATCTAGTCGCTAGAATCGTAACTTTTAAGAGCCCTGAATATGCATTAAAATATCCAGAAAAAGCAATAAAATATAAGGGTAGTGGCGAGCTCTTTAAAAGTGGTGATGGCTTAAAATGGGCAACCCCTTATGATAGAGATTTATGGGATTATAATATTTCTGTAGCAGAAGAGGCGGCAGATTTAGGCTTTAATGAAATTCAGTTTGACTATGTGAGATTTCCCGATGTTAGTGCCAATACCAATACTAAATTAGATTTTCATAATGATAATAATGAAACAAAAACTCAGGCAATACATAAATTTTTAACAGAAGCATATAAGAGATTATCTCAAAAACACGTTTATGTTACAGCGGACTTTTTTGGCTTTGTTGCCACAGCAGTAAACGACCAGTTTATTGGTCAACACTGGGAATCGGTTGTTAACGTAGTTGATTATGCAGCACCAATGGTTTACCCATCACACTATGGTGGAAACAACTTTGGTTTAGCGGTGCCAGATGCTCATCCGTACGAATGTATTGATGGTGCTATGAAAGACGCAATCAATCGAAATAAAAATCTATACACACCAGCTAAACTAAGACCTTGGATACAAGACTTTACCGCTGGATGGGTAAGAGGGCATATCAATTACGGAAAAGCTGAATTGATGGCTCAGATTCAGGCGTTAAAAGATAATGGTATAGACGAATACATGGTTTGGAACGCAGGAAATAGATACACCAATGAGGGATTGAAAAACGATAAATAGGAGACTTTTATACCTTGAGAAGAAGAAAAGTAAAGGGCGCCTTAGATAAATATCTAAGTTATGAAGATTATATTATTGAAGGCGAAGATAACGATGAAATACTAAGCCAAATACTTGAATTTACAAAAGATAAAGACTTAGAGCTTGAACTTGGTTCTGGCTCTACAGTTTTTTTAATAGAACACGCAATGAATAACCCTGATAAGGTTTATATTGCAATCGAATACAAAGAGGAATTACTATTAAAAGCATGTAGAAATGCAGAGTCAAAAAATCTTAAAAACATAAAATTTTTAAGACATTGGATAGAAAAGCTAGAATCTGTTTTTGATGAAATTCAGACATCAAAGATATACCTTAATTTTTCTGACCCTTGGCCTAAAGCCAGACATGCAAAAAGACGCTTAACACACCATAACTACTTAAATTTATACAAAAAAATAATGAAAAATGGTGGAGAAATAGAATTTAAAACAGATAATACCGATATGTTTGATTTTAGTGTAGAAGAGTTTGAAACATATGGGTTTAATATTCTAGATATTACTAGAGATTTACATGCTGAAAAAGAAAATATTATCATGACAGAGTATGAGAAAAAATTTATTGAACAAGGGAAAAAGATAAAGTATGTAAGAGTATCATACGAAAAATAGCAGGAGTAATTGGTTTTGGTAAAAAGATTAGCGAAACAAATATTTAGAATTATTATATTTATAAGTCTTATATTTTTAATATCTTATCGATTTGATATCTATGAAAAATTAATGAGTCTTAAACCATTTCCATACCTCTTTGAACACTTTACCTTTGGGGTGAAAATTTTATTTTTTGTATACCTTGGTCTAATCGGTTTATCCGTCTTTTTAAAAAATGAAAATCCAGCATCCACCATATCATGGTTATTAGTTTTCTTTGCTTCTCCTGTTTGGGGGTATATTGCCTATCTAGTCTTTGGTAGGTCTTTTAATATGGGTAAAAAAAGGACCATAAAAAAGGCCTTGAAAAAAGTTGGTATCAAAGCGGATAAGCTTGTCCTACCAGAGGGCTTTAAGAGTCAAAAATTGGCAACCATGATTTATAATAGTTCTGGTGCGGCACTAAATTCTTATAATAACACAAAACTATATTTAGAAGGTGAACGGCAGTTTAGAGATGTTATAGAGGATATCAAAGCTGCTAAAAATTCAATTGATGTAGAATATTATATTATAAAGAGTGATTCCACAGGTAAGGAATTTACCAATTGTCTATGTGAAAAAGCAAAAAGTGGGGTAGAGGTAAATCTTATCTATGATGATGTTGGTTCTTATAATTTAGATGATTCTATTTTAACGAATTTGAAAGAAGCGGGCGCCAACGTCGTTAGTTTTTTACCTTTAAGGTTACCAAGACTAAGTAAGTCCTTAAACTACAGAAATCACCGAAAAATAATTATTATAGATGAAAAAATTGCCTATATAGGGGGCATGAACATAGGTGATGAATATAGAAGCTTAGGTTCTAAAGCAAACTTTTGGCGTGATACTCATCTTAGAATAAGTGGTGAGGCAGTTCATTCCATACAGCGTTGTTTTGTTCAGGACTGGTTATTTGCTACTTCTAAGTCTGATAAATCCAATTCTGATTATATCAGAAAAAAACTCTTGAATAAAACGGTTTCGCCTGATGAATTGACTTTTCAGCCCATGCAGATTGTTTCTTCTGGTCCCGATACAAAATGGCAAACCATACGGCAAGTCTATTTTTTAATGATATGTTCTGCGAAAAAGTCTATCACTATAACTACCCCATATTTAGTGCCGGACTTTGCCATGATGTCTGCTTTAAAAACAGCTGCATTATCAGGTGTAAAAGTGGATATCATTGTGCCAAAAAAAGCAGATCACTTTTTTGTCTATTGGTCTACTAGATCTAATTTTGAGGCATTATTAGATGCTGGTGTCAATATATACGAATACAGTAAGGGCTTTATGCATTCAAAGGGAATAGTCATAGATGGCGAAATATCATCCATTGGAACCGCGAACTTTGATATCCGTAGTCTTAAACTCAACTTTGAAATAAACGCCTTTATTTATGACAAAGAACTATCCAGAGAAATTCAACGTTCTTTTAAGGAAGACATCCAGAACTCGGAGCGAATTGATAGGCGAGAGTATAGAGGGCGTTCTTTTGGAAGCAAATTGTTAGAAGCGTTAGGGCGTATGGTCTCGCCCCTACAATAATTTGCGGTATTTTTGAACGTTAGTGGCGTTGCTAGTAGCCCTCATCCTTCGACGCCTTGCTACCATCTCAAAAATCCACGCAAATAGGTATTTGCAATCTTAAGAGTCTTATTTTAAATAAAAAAGGAGAACACATGTTATACATTTTATTAATCATACTACTAATCATTGCTGATCAAGTGACAAAGTATCTAGCGGTAATGAATTTGGAACCCATAGAAACCATGCCGCTAATTCAAGATGTATTGCATTTGACTTATACTGAAAATACGGGGGCAGCCTTTAGTATTTTTAGAAATCAAAAATTCTTTTTGATTATTCTAACTTCTTTGGCAATGCTTGGCATACTTATTTATCTAATAAAGTTAATAAAAACGCCATCAAATATTCTATTAAAGATCAGTTTATCGATGATTTTAGCTGGTGGTATCGGTAACATCATTGACCGTTTTCGACTTGGTTATGTGGTAGATTTCATTGACTTCAGACTTATTAATTTCGCTATTTTTAACGTGGCGGATATTTTTATTGTTATAGGAGCTGGACTTTTGCTTCTAGATTCTTTATTCGGGAGTAAAACGATGCTAAAAGATTAGCTAATAGTTTGATAAAGGTAAAAAAATTGACTTTATTAGAAAAATAAAAAAAATTACTTGAAATATCACTAATAATTTGATAAAATTGCTTGTATGTGAATTTTGGTATGATAAAAGGAGGTGAGGGCATGGCTAGAGTATGTAGCGTATGTAATAAAGGGACAATATCTGGAAGTAATATTTCACACGCATTGAACCACACGAAACGTAAATGGAAACCAAATATCAGAAGAGTAAAGACTACCGTAAATGGTAATACAAAAAGAGTTGATGTTTGTGCCAGATGCCTTCGTTCAGGTAAGGTTGAACGTTAGTATAGATGGAATGATACAAGGTGAAAATTTGGGGGCTATAATTTTAATAGTCCTTTTATTTTTACTCTTTTTTTATCTGCTTTTTTAAGTTATAATTATACTATATGATTAAGATAGGAGTTTATAGTTGAAAAAAGTTGAGAGTGCAGGTGGCGTTGTTTTTTTTAATAATTCTGTGCTGCTGTTAAAAAAGAAAAATGGATATTGGGTTTTACCTAAGGGTCATATTGAACTTGGCGAAACCAAGGAATTTGCTGCCTTAAGAGAAGTGCATGAGGAAGCAGGGGTTTCTGCCCAAATTCTAGAATATATAGACTTTATAGAATATGAGTTTATTGATTTTAGAAATGATAATGAAGAAATTCATAAAAAAGTTTTTTGGTATTTAATGAAGGCGGAAGATGATAATAGCACACCACAGCTAGAAGAAGGTTTTGTTGAGGCTCATTATATGCCAATGCATGACGTAGTTGATATGGCTAGACATGATGACGAAAGAAAAATCATTAATAAAGCGATTGCTATTTTTAAGGATAAATACGGAGCTTAGTTTTGAGTTTTTCTGCGGAAATTAAAGACAGTATCGTTAGAAGCATAGCAAAATATTCCAAACGAGTTGAAAAAGTGGTAGCGGGTGTTTTGCAGAGTTCTTGTGCCATAAAAATCACAGAAGATGGAGAGCGAATTCTTTACCTCACAAGTGAAAGCGCAAGTTTGGTTAAGATGCTTAAAATTTACTCAGATAATTTGATTTCATATACTGGGTCTTGTAAATTAGCTAAGGCTAGAAAAGGAAAAACGAGACTGAGGTATTCTTTGACTTTTACTAATCCAGATGATTTTCTTATGCTACATGGGATAGAACTTGTAGATAATGAGATGTCTTTGGAATTATCAAAAAAAATTAATCATCGAGTCCAACGAAAAAAAGACTACGTATCTGGTTTTTTTCTAGGTACAGGTTCAATTTCAGATCCGAATAAATCGTATCATTTAGAATTTTTATGTAAAAGTGAAAAGCAAGCTCAAGATTTTATAAATCTCCTAGAAAGCCTAGAAATAAAGGCTAAATGTATACAAAGATCCTATTTTTGGGTAGTATATATTAAAGATAGTGAGATTATTGCCGACCTTTTAAGTGTAATGGGAGCAGATTCTGAACGTTTTCGCTTTGAAGACGCTAAAATAATTAAAGATTTACGGAACAAGGTAAACAGGCAAGTGAATTGTGATACCGCTAATTTAGATAAAATTGCTGACATGTCTAGTAGGCAAATAAAAGCTATTGAATTAATAAAGGAAAAAATGGGATTGGATAATCTCAGTCCAAAATTGAGAGAGGCTGCAGAAATTAGATTAAAAGAACCTGAGTTAGGTTTACAAGAATTGGGTGCAATGTTAAATCCTCCACTAGGAAAATCCGGGATAAATCATAGATTAAAGAGAATCGAAAAAATTGCAAACGCATTAGAAATTGAGGCAGGAAAATGAAACGCGATATGATAAAAATTGAAAAAAAATATTTAAGGGAAGAGATGGAACTCGCTCTTAGTATCTATGATATGAGGGGAAATGTACTAGTACCAGAAAAAACAAAGTTAAAAGACTATCAAATAAAAAGTATCCAGCAGATGTCAAATGTAAACTATGTTTATATCTTTATTCCTAAAGCAAAAAAAGAAGAAGCGGTGGATTTGGAGACAGAAAAGCCTTTGGTAAATGTAAGTCCAAGTTTAGAAGATACCGCGTTAGTAGCAGAAGAAACAAATCAAGAAAAAAGTAAAATTAAGATAGAAGTTCTTAGAGAGTCCGTTATCACTAAAGTAAAAGATAATATGTCATATTATGCTGAGCAAACAGAGGGGAATCTCAGGATTTTATTTGAGGTTGTAGAGCAAATAATCAGTGAAATTTTAAGTTCTGATAACCTTTTATATGAGATAAATAGGATTCAGACGGTAGATGACTATTTGTATAATCATGCCATAAATACGAGCATATTGTCTTTGTTAATAGGTATTTCGGTAGGTTTTAAAACGAATCAGCTCTACTCATTAGGTAGGGGGGCATTTTTCTCGGATATCGGCAAGTTACAAATTGATCCGCTGATATTATTAAAGCCTAATGATTTGAGTGACGGCGAGTTTGATAAAGTAAAAAAATATCCAGAATATGGCTACTCTTTTATGAAGCATTTTGAAGAAATGGATGAAAACGCCTTGGATTGTATACTACATTGTAGAGAAAAAATCGATGGTACGGGCTATCCACACGGTCTAAAAGGGAATCAAATAAGTTTATATGCTCAAATTGTTTCCTTAGCAAGCTTCTTTGACTCTCTATGTAGTGAAAAAGCTTACCGTGCCTCTGTTACACCATATAAGGCAATGTCTAAGGTCTTTGATGAAGAGGGAAGCTTCTTTCATAAGGATCTCATAAAGAAAGCCATTAAAATATTGGGTTACTATGATGTTGGTATGTTTGTAGAACTTCAGTCATCAGAATTTGCTAAAGTGAGTAAGGCAGGTAGGTATAGACCTGTTTTGACAGTAATACAATCTTCTGCGGTTAAACAAAGTTCGCATATATACGAAATTGATATGGAAAGAAATCCATCGGTTAAAATAAAAGATACCTTAGTTAAGTCAGAATATGGAAAATTACTTAGCTATATTTAATAGTAAATGGTAAGGAGATATTTTGTATAAGCGTAGTAAAATAATATATCTAGTCATTTTTTGTTTATTATTCTTAACGTCTTGTATTCAGGCACCAGATAGAAACGCTGAAAAATGGCAGAAAATCGTAGATAGTTCAATGAATACTGAGGTTAATATAGTATATTCTTCAGACCTTGATTTTGAGAGGTGGATTACGAATTCCTTAGCGCCTCGCTTGATGGATAAAAATGGTATCCGTTTAACTTGTGAAAAAAATAAGCTTGATAGGATTTTACCGACTAAGGATGAAATCATAGCTAAGACATCAAACGGAAGGTATGATGTTATTCTTATTTCAAAGGATGACTATGAGAAACTGAATAAAGAAGGTGTTCTCTATCCTAATTTTACTAAAAAATTACCAAATTATGTAAAATATATCGAACATAATGACTTTGCAGATTCCTATATCGGTTTGAATAATGTGGAAAATGATGCGGTTTGTTTTTATCAGACTCAATTGTCTTTTTTCTATAATAGTGAGTTGATGCCTTCACCGCCAAATAATTTAGACCAATTGATGGACTATGCAAAGGAAAATCCGGGAACTTTATTATTCCCTCATCCAGAAAGTGAAGAAGGCAAGGCATTTGTTCAATCAGTTATTCTAAGCTATACTGATATTGTAGAATTTATGGAAAAGGATTTGAGCAAAAAAGACTTGCTTAAACACGTTCTTCCTGCTTTTCGTTATCTAAAAGAATTGCGTAAATACTGTTATGCAAGTGGTAGTATCATGCCAAAGGAAGTAGAAGTCATTGATGAACTCTTTTTAGATGAAGAAGTCCACATTGCTTTGTCTATAGAACCTTTTAAAGGAAATGATAAACTAATGGAGATGGAATATCCAGATTATACAAGGAGTTTTAACCCACTGAATGCTATCGCTGCTACGAGTGAATATTATGCGATTATTCCTGTCAATGCCAATAATAAAAGTGGTGCGATGTATTTTCTAAACGAGTTTTTATCGATTGAGATGCAAAAGTCTCTTTTTAGTGATAAAAATTTACATGGGATGATGGTTTATAGTAGGTCAAAGGCAGACAAAAAGCTATTGCAAGAATTAGATGAGGGTTTTGAAAAAAATACGGTGAGCAAGCCCTCGGTATTTCTTAGTAAAAAAACAGGTGAAATCCCAGAACAATATTGGGATATTATATTGGATGAATGGAAAAAAATGAGGTAGTTTTAGAATGAACTTATTAAATACTGATGTGGTAGAACATTTTTTTATCCTAATTTATGTATTCTTATTTATTATGGCATATTTAATCGGCAGTATACCATTTTCATACCTAGTAGCAAAGCTATTTAAGGGCGTTGATATACGCAAGGTGGGTAGCGGAAATGTTGGGGCAACCAATGTGATAAGAAGCTGTGGTATGGTTTATGGTATCATAGCCTTTCTTTTGGATAGTTTTAAAGCAGGTTTAGTATACTTTGTATCTTTATATTACGTAAGTTTTGATTTCGCCCTTATTTTGGGGGTGGTAGCTGTTATCGGTCACTGTCATTCGGTTTTCTTAAACTTCAAGGGTGGAAAGGGTGTTGCCTGTTCTACAGGTTTATTTTTCTTTTTAGATCCCGTAATGTGCTTGCTTTTAATTCTTATCTTTTTAATTATCAATCGTTTGACTTCCTATGTATCTTTGGCATCTATTATTGTAGTGGCTTTAGCTCCTATTTTGGCTTATATTCGAATGAGAAACCTAGTGATAACCATAACCTTGGCATGTTTAGCTCTCTTTGTTATTTATAAACACAAGGCAAACATTATACGATTGAAAAATGGTGAAGAAAGTAAGGTAAGGTTGTTTTCAAAATGAGTGTGAAAATTTTTAATGACAATAGACATAAAAATGTGTTTTTAGCCCCAATGGCTGGTTTTACAGACCTTGCCTTTCGGGCTATTTGTGCTGACTACAATGCTAAATATTCTGTGACAGAAATGGTTAGTGCCAAGGCAATCAACTATAAAAATGAGAAAACGAAAACTCTATACACATATAAAGACTTAGGGTATCCACAGGGTATTCAGCTCTTTGGTAACGACCCTGTTATCATAAGTAAGGTGATAAAAGAAGTCATCAACGATTTAGAATACGATGTGATTGACTTTAACATGGCTTGCCCCGTGCCTAAAATTTTTAAAAATAATGAGGGTTCTGCCCTGATGAAAGACCCTATCCTAGCTAGTAAAATAGTAAGTGAGGCAGTTAAGGTCAGTCAAAGGCCAATCAGTGTAAAGATAAGATTGGGCGTGGATGATGAACATATCAATGCCAGTGACTTTGCTAGAGTTTTAGAAGAGGCTGGAGCGAGTTTTATTGCTCTTCACGGCAGGACAAGGGCTATGTACTATTCTGGTAATGCTAGAATTGATGAAATTGCTAAGGTCAAGGAGGCTATTAGCATTCCTCTTATTGCTAATGGTGATATTTTTGAACCAGAAGATGCCAAGAGAATGTTTGATCAAACCAATGCAGATGCCATTATGTTAGGTAGAGGCGCTTTAGGAAAACCCTGGCTTTTTAAACAAATAGAAGACTTCTTTGAGACTGGAATATACCAAGCAAAACTAAGTGCTGATGACATCATTGCCGCTATAAAAAAACAGTATTTATTGATGAAAGAATATAAACCTGAAAAATTAGCTCTACTTGAGATGCGGAAACATTCCCACCGCTATATTAAGGGACTATATGGCGCGAGCTCGGTAAAAGATAAAATCAACAAAGCCAAATCGGAAGACGAATTTTTTGCCTGTTTGGATACTCTCACTACATCCTAAACATCCCCATTAGGTCATCCTGAGCATCCCCACCATGTCATTTCGACCGAAAGGAACGCAGTGACTGTAGTGGAGAAATATCGCTGTAACTAATGCTCTGCGTATAAAAAAAGAGCGTTTTAAGCTCTTTTTTTACGTTACATCTCCCATTTATATTTAAACGCCTCGAGATTACACTCTCTCGCTTAAATGTCTATCTAGCATTAAAATAACAGACTTTTCATTTTCTGCATATTCTAATTGGTCAATGATGTGATTTACATTAGCTTCTTCTTCAACTTGTTCTGCTACATACCAGTTCATAAGTTGTACTGTTGGGTAATCTTTTACCTCTACAGCAGTCTCCATGATATCAGTTATTTGGCTAGTAACAAGTTTTTCATGTTCTAATGCAAGTTTAAACGCATCAATTGGTTCATTCCAAGAAGCTTCAGGTTTTTTAATTGACTCTAGTTCAACTGTTTCGCCCCTTGATACTAGGTAATCAAAAATTTTCATTGCGTGTTCTTGTTCTTCTTTAAATTGCTCTTTCATCCAGTGAGCAAAACCTGATAAAGACATCTCTTCAAATTTTGCTGCCATTGACAAATACAAGTAACCTGCATATAGTTCGTGGTTTACTTGCTCATTTAGTTTTTGGTATAATTTTTTATTCATCTCTTTAGTCCTTTCTCTTCGTATCTCTTACGTTAATTGATAGTGGTTTATTCATTCTCATTTATAACCACTCTCTCCCTACATGATACTTACCCTTAATTCCAATCTATAAACATTAATTTCAAAAAAAATATTTTTTTATTCCTAATTGAGAATAATATAGAAGAAGGCAGAGAATTATGTAAAAAAATTTGTTAAATTATGACTTGCTTTACATATTTACTTATGCTATAATATGAAAACGGTTTCCAAATTCGATTTGATAAGGTAATTTTGGGAGGATAAATGGCAAAATACAAAACAAAGCAGGGAGAGCAAATCTTAGAGTATTTAAAATCCAGAAATGGAGAACATATTAAGGCTATTGATATAAAAGAATATTTTTTAAAAGAAGATATTTCGATTGGGCTAACAACTATTTATAGACATCTGTCCACATTAGAGGAAGAGGGAAAGATTCATAAGTATGTATTAGATAGTTCCAATTCGGCATGTTTTGAATATATCGATTCAAATAATTCCTGTAAAGAAATATGTTTTCACTTAAAGTGTGAAGAATGTGATAAATTAGTTCACTTTGATTGTGATTTATTAAAAGGGGTTGATGAACATATATTAGAGGAACACGATTTTTATTTGAATCCAAAAAAAACAGTCTATTATGGACTTTGTAAAGATTGTAAGTGTAGCAATATGAAATAAGTAATCTTGAAAGCAAACAGGGAGGGTTTTCATAATGAAAAAAATAAGAACAATTATAATGGCTATGACACTTGTGATAGCTTTATTTACTGCTTGTGAAAGTAGCGAAGAGGTTCAGAAAGATGTAGAAAAGGTGGATGGTAAAGTACAAGTTGTGACAAGTATTTATCCACAAGCGGATTTTGCAAGAAAAATAGGTGGTGATAAGGTGGAGGTAAAGATGCTCTTAAAACCGGGGGTGGAAACGCATTCCTATGAGCCTAGTCCTAAGGATATTGAATTGATAAAAAACGCAGACATCTTTATTTGTAATGGTTCAGAAAATGAGTATTGGGTGAGTAGAGTTTTTGAAAGTATGGAAGGGAATAAGCCTGAAGTAATAGAACTCATTGATTGTGTGGACTGTGTGGAAGAAGAAATTGTGGAGGGCATGGAGCATAAGCATGAACATGGCGAACACGGTGCAGATACACATGAAGAACATGAACATGATGAACACGGTGCAGATACACACGAAGAGCATGAGCATGATGAACACGATGCAGACAAACACGAGGAACACGAACATAGTGAACACGATATGGATAAGCATGAAATTGATGAGCACGTGTGGACAAGCCCTCAAAATGCGATTAAAATAGTAAAAGTAATTACAGATAAAATAGTAGAAAAAGACGAAAAAAATGCAAGAGAATATGAAGCAAATGCAAAAGCGTATATTGCGGAACTAGAAAAATTAGATAAGGACTTTAAAGAAGTAGTAGAGAGCGCTAAGAGAAAAACAATACTATTTGCTGATAGATTTCCTTTTCGATACTTAGCTGATGATTATGGCTTAACTTATTATGCTGCATTTACTGGTTGTTCTAATGAAACTCAAGCGGATCCATCTACTATTGTATTCTTAGAAAATAAGGTGGAAGAAGAACGATTACCTGTCGTATTTACAATAGAGATGGCTAATGGTAAAATGGCAGAGGCAATTTGTGAAGATACAGGTGCTGAAAAGTTGATTTTACATTCATGTCACAATTTGACAAAGGATGAAGCTGATCGTGGCGAGGATTATTTATCGATTATGAGAAAAAATCTAGAAAATCTTAAAAAAGCGTTAAACTAATGGAGAAATAAATGACTTTAATAGAATGTAAGAATTTATCATTTGCATACTCAGGGATATATGCCATTCAAAACTTATCTTTTCATCTAGAAAAAGGCGATTATTTATGTGTAGTAGGCGAAAATGGGGCTGGTAAAAGTACTTTGATTAAGGGCTTGTTAAATCTAAAAAAACCAGCTTCAGGAAGTATTATAATGGCAGAGGGTTTAAAAGCAAAAGAAATTGGCTATTTACCACAGGCTAGTCCTAATCAAAATGATTTTCCTGCTAGCGTATATGAAATTGTCTTATCTGGTTTATTAAACAAAATTGGCTGGAGACCCTTTTATGGTAAAGAGCAAAAAGAAATAGCTAGAAAATATATGGAAAAATTAAATATCTTAGAACTAGAACATGCTTGTTATAGAGAACTTTCTGGTGGTCAAAAACGTAGGGTCTTGTTGGCTAGAGCCCTGTGTTCTGCAAGTAAAATTATTTTATTAGATGAGCCTTGTACAGGGCTTGATCCAATTGTTACAAGAGAATTATATCATATTATCAAAAAAATTAATGAAGAAATGGGGATGAGTATTATTATGGTCTCTCATGATATTAAATCATCCTTAGACCATGCAAATAAAATCTTACATATTGATAAAGAAAATAGTTACTTTGGAACAGTAGAAGACTATAAACAGAGTAAAATAGGCAAACGATTTTTGGAGGCATAATATTATGGTAGATATAGCAATAATAAAAGAGATGATATCAGAACCTATCGTAATAAGGGCGGTTATTGTGGGTGTTTTAGTAGCTTTATGCGCCTCTTTACTTGGTGTAAGTTTAGTATTAAAGCGCTATTCAATGATTGGTGATGGTTTATCGCATGTTGGATTTAGTTCCATGGCTCTTGCTACTGTCTTAAATACCCAGCCTTTAATTTTATCCATTCCAATTGTTGTATTTGCTGCCTTTTTATTATTACGAGTTAGTGAGAGTAGTAGAATTAAAGGAGATGCTTTGATTGCTTTGATATCCACAAGCTCTTTAGCAGTGGGTGTGATGATTGTTTCGTTAAGTACAGGTATGAATACAGATGTGTGTAACTATTTGTTTGGTAGTTTGTTTTCTCTTACTAAAAGCGATGTGAAATTAAGTGTTATGATGTCCAGTGTTATCTTATTATCCTTTATTTTTTTATACAACAGAATATTTGCGGTGACTTTTGATGAAAATTTTTCACGAGCTACTGGGGTGAAAGTTTCTTTTTATAATAGTTTTTTAGCGATGCTAACAGCTTTTATTATTGTTTTAGGAATGCGTATGATAGGATCCTTATTAATCTCTAGTTTAATTATATTTCCAGCTCTCAGTGCCATGAGAGTCCATAAAAAGTTTAAAACAGTTGTGATTAGTTCTGCTTTAATATCCGTATTATGTCTTTTGGTGGGTATGTACATTTCTTATAAAGAATCCACCCCAGGTGGCGCAAGTATCGTCATATGTAATATGGTTGTTTTTGTACTATATTCCTTGTTAGGATTTATAAAAGAGAGGACTCTAAAAAATGGATAGACAGTTTTTAAAGATGCTAATTCTTGCTTTTTGTGTTCTTTTCTTATTTTCTTTTTCAGCGTGTTCAGAACAAAAGCAAAAAGCGCCTGCTAAAAAATTGGTGAATTCTGATAAAGTCAGTGAAAACATTGAAAAAGACAAGGAAAATAATAAACTAGATAGTGATGAGAAAAAAGTTGAACAAAAGGAAAGTTTGAGTCTCAAAAAAAGCCAAGAAACTGATAGTTCAACACTTGATGATGTAGAAGCAGGTAATAACGTAGTAGAAATTAAAGAAAAAATATTCTTACAAAAAATAAACGATATTTATTTCAATTTTGAAGATTATAAGGATTCCACCATCGTCATAGAGGGAATGTTTAGTTACTTTGAAAACATGGATGGAACGGAAACTAGGGCTGTTGTTTATAGAGAAGGCCCTGGTTGCTGTGGAAATGATGGTTGGGGTGGCTTTTTCTTGCTTTATGATAAAGACTTTCCAGAAGAAAATGCATGGATTCGAGTGACGGGAAAACCTGTGCTTGAAGAAATGAAGGGGGGGTGGTTGGAACTCTATTTAAAAGTGGATAGTTTAGAAGTTAAGGAAGAGCGTGGAAGCGAGTTTGTCACACATTAGATAAAAAATAATATTTCTAAAAAAAATCGAAAAGATGACGAAAATTATGTTGGGTACTTTATTATCCGTTTGAAATTAGCATTGTATTTTAAAAGGATTAGATGAGTGAAAAAAGAAGGACTTAACTTTAGGATAGACTATTTTTTAAATATATTTTTTGTTTTTGTTATTTTTGTTATATTTACAGGTTTTATTTATATATTTATTACAGATGAAAAAATAAATAGAAAAAATTTTTATAATGAAATTCAAGATGTTGGGATTGTGAATGAAAATGTCACAATAGACTCTTCTGATGGGGAAAAAATAAAAAGAGATTTACCAGCTAAGTTAGAGGGTGATAAGGTTTATTATGTCAATTTCACCCCGCAAAAATCAAAGCGTGAAGAACCTCTTTATGTCAGCATCAGTTCCTCTTATTTATCTTTTTCACTACGTTATGGGGATGAAATTATTTATGAATATCTAGCAGATGAGAGCTCTAGCATAAAGAGTATGGCCTCTTCTTTTAAGTATTTTAGAATTCCTGACAAATATGTAGGAAAAGAATTATGTGTGGAATTTACATCAAATATCAATGATGTCTATGGAATCATGATTCCACCGATTTTATTTGGTTCAAAAGTTGCAATAAATAAATATCTTTTAAGTGAAAGCGTATGGAGTATTAATACCTTTTTATTATTTTTCATAGTTGGTGTTATTATATTTGTTTCCTATATTGTTTCTTGTATTTTAAAGTTCAACAACATTAAATACCTAATAGCATCGATCTTTTTATTTAATATTGCCATGTCTTGTATCTTTGCTTCATGGATTATGTATTTTTATTTTGGTGAAAACATTTTGATTTATTATCTAGAAAGTAGCTTTATTAATATATCGTTTATTCCAGTTCTTTTATTGCTTATTAATGAATTTAAAACAAATGATTATATTGATTGGCGTTACGAGTCATTGAAACTGATGTTAGTAATCGTTATACTAAATGCTTTAATACAAGTGATATTGACAATTTTATCTATCAGTGAATTCATTATAATGCGTCCTATTACACAAGTAATCTGCTTTCTATTTTTTATTGCTATATTATTTATTATATTCACGATGGATTCGAACATGATGAAAGAAAAAAGAAAGATTATACTTGCTTATACTCCTCTATCGATAGCTTTTATCATAACTAGTATCCATTACTTTATACATTTTACGCTAAGCTTTAATACATGGTTTATTTTGGCGATTATTTTTTTCTTGGGAGTACAATTTTTTGTGGATGTAAAGAATTATGCTAAAAAACACCTTGATACTATGGAAAATAAATTTTATAAAGAACTTGCTTATATAGATAGCCTTAGTCAGCTTGCTAATAGGCATGCCTTTGACAGAGATATGAAAGAAATAAGGAATAGAGAAGTGTTTTATAAGAATATCTTATTTATTATGGTAGATCTTAACGGATTAAAAGAAATTAATGATAGGCACGGTCATAAAGTAGGAGATATGTACATTAAAGCTGCTGCAGATGTTTTGAAAGAAATTACCAATTCTTTTTCTAAAACCTATGCGTATCGATATGCTGGAGATGAGTATTTTCTAATTTCCTATGATAAAGATAATAAAAAAATTAGAGAAATAATAAAAAGTATTGACGATGAGATAGCAAAGTATCGATTAGAGGGTGTGAAAGAGCCTCTCAGTTTGGCTATAGGCTATGAATTTACAGAAATTGATGATAAATTTGACTTGGGGCATATTATGCGGTCGGTGGATGAAAAGATGTATAGAGATAAACAGGTTAAAAAAGAGGCATGTTATGTTAGAAAGTAATAAATCGCTAGGGTTTAAAATATATCATATCAGTTTATTTATTGTTGTTCTGATTTTATTATCTATTATCTACTTTTTCATTAATAAAATAGATAATGCTTTCTACTATGACGATGAAATTAAGACTATACAAGATATTGGTGATAATATTCTCATAGAAAGTTCTGATAATACAGTTGAAAGGGTAGATCTTCCTGTTAGGAGAAATGCTGATAAAACATATCGTTATCACTTTGTACCTAAAAGTAAAAAAAACGGTGAAACTGTTTGTATTTATGTTTATTCGGATTATGAAACCTTTGAGATTAGCTCTTCTACTGATAAAATTTATACTTCTAGTATTGATGAGAGTAAGTATTCTAGAACAGGAGGACATGTATTTAGTATCATAAAGCTAGAGGATAAGTACCTAGATAAGGACTTGACCATAGAGTTTAGGTCTATGTATCCCTCGGAAAGTGGTGTTGTTGTGCCAAGGATTTTGATAGGTTCAGAATCGGGCTTGCTCATTTATAGTTTAAAAAATGATGTGCCAAATTTATTAGTATTTGCCTTTTTAATGGTAACTGCTCTTATGGTATTTGTGATTAGTTTAATCCTAATGTGTTTTAAAAAGAGTCATGATGATATTTTGATTTTATCAATAGTTTGCTTTTTTGTAGGTATTTATATGGGGATCCATACGCCAAGCTTTAGAATGATTGTGGATATGCCAAATTTATTATATATTTTAGACTATATTATCTTTGATGTCGGACCAGCTTTCATGTTAATTGTCTTGTTGAGCTATTTTGACGATAAGGACTCATTGATATGGCAGAGCGTTGTTTTAAAGTGTATGACTTTAGTCATTCTATTAAATGCTCTAATACAGTTTTCTTTTCAAATTTTTGGGATTAAGGAATACATTGAAATGCGTTCTATAGGAATGTATCTCATTTTATTTACCTTTATCTTATTTTTAACCTTGCCCCTGACTCTTAATGGTAAGAAATATAAATTTAAGAAGACCTTGATTTTATCAACCATGCCATTTAATTTAACTGTGGTTTTAATTGCTATAATGTACATATTAGAAAGTTATATTAAATGGGTACTTATTTTGGGGATAACCACCTTGATATTTCTGACATTCCAGTTTGTTGCGATGTTCCGAAAATACATTAAAGACTATACAGAATATCGAACCATAAATTTATATAAGAAATTGGCTTTAATTGATAAATTAACGAACCTACATAATAGAAACGCTTTGGAAAAAGAACTTGCAAATATCAAAGAAAATTACAAAAGTATAGATGATATTTTATTTTTGTTTATAGACATCAATAACTTAAAAAAAGTAAATGATACTTATTCACATAATGCCGGAGATATTTTAATTCGTTCCGTTGCGGATATCATTAGTAGTGTTGCCCTTAATTTTAATCACACTACGGCGTATCGCTATGGGGGCGATGAATTTGTACTGATTAGTTATCATTCGGATGAGGAAAAGTTAAATGCTATACTGGCGAGTCTTGATTTTGAGACAAAGCAATATAGAAATACAAATCAAGATATCCCACTTAGTTTTTCCGTGGGTTATAGTATTGAAACCATTGATGAGGATTTTAACTATGAAAATATGATTGTCAACGCGGATAAAAAGATGTACCAGAATAAGAGAATCGAAAAAGGGCTGTAGTAGCCCTTTCTCATATTCTAGCATTCGGTAGTTTATTTATTTTTTTAAGCGTCTGATCTAGCAAAGCTATTTTTCATTTCACAGCTTGATTGGTATAAGACATCGGCTAAGAGTTTGTCGGTTTCTTCTCTTATCATCTTAGCGATTTCATTGTTTGCTTCTTCACACAAGCTGCTTGCCTTATTGTAGTTAACCTTTTTAGACTTTATCTTTTTATCGTACTTTTTAATGATGGCATGCCCTAAGCTTTGAACCTTCATTTGGTAGCGTTCTACGTGACCTGCAGTGTTTGCATAGCTTGAATTTGCCAAGGCGCCGATTAGTCTGTTTACCCAATAGAAACTCTCTGTACTAACGTTATCTGATGTTTTCATATAGTCTGGCGTTTGGTTGATGTTTGAATAGAAAGGTACAATAGCTGTAAACACGTTGCTACCGTAGGTAATCCATTCTACAGCCTTCATTGCCTCAGGCATATACGGTCTAATTTGTACTAATGCGGTAACGTTTGTTCTATTAACGC
>PDWI01004017.1_pt1 | contig 25764 bp, 32 predicted proteins | sample 1430891 | NCBI WGS metagenome assembly PDWI01 (sample SAMN01162508, study PRJNA174530) | Oral metagenome, whole genome shotgun sequencing project. | biome: Marine environment; feature: Marine mammal; material: Swab sample of the gingival sulcus; isolation source: swab sample of gingival sulcus...
CATAGAGAAAATAATCAGCATAAAGCCTGTTTTTACCTTTTGCAATAATATCTGATTGTTTGTTGTAAATTCGAAGTAATTGTCGTTTGTTTTTTGATTTTTGTTTTTGTCAAATATAACGAGTTTCAATTCCTCATTTTTCATCAAAAAATAAGGCTCATTTTTCCTTTGCTTTTTTAAATTTTCAAAGCACTTCTTGAATGGAAAGGTTAAAATCTGCACAAATGTCGAAGCGTCGCAAGTATTTCTTTCGTGGTATAATAAAATACTTTTCAAGTATTTCTAAAGCTCATGCTTTTCCATAAAGCCGAAAACAAGAAGAATAAATAGCAACATAATCTTTAGTTTTTATATTTGCTTTGCTTGAACCTTTGAAATAAGAAAAAATAGGAGTATTATCTTTTGAAAAATGAACACCATATTCATAATTTTTTACATCAGACTTTATTCATGATAAGTCATCAAAAAATATGTGATTAGAGTTATCGAAATCAAGTCAAGTAAATAGGACTTCATCAAAGAATGAAGCATAGACTTCTAAATGATCTAATCCAAAATGGATTATGTTGTTAAGTGGATTTTTGTTGGACATAATTATTAAAAATTAAGCCCATTGCAATGGGGAAATATAAAGATTTACCCGGGTATAACTGCTCCGACATTATTCTGTCGGAGAAAGAAAGGAGATTTTTTTTATTCAGATGATGAAGTTGAGTGTAAAAACTTACCTTCTGTGATTTGAGGGACCCTTGTTTATGTTTTTTCAAAACATCAAGGGGTCGCCCCTTGAAATCCCCGAGTATCACATCGCTCTTCGCTCGTGATAGGCTTCGCCAGAGATAAGGGGAACCTTCAAAACAAAATCTATTAAAAAAACCTCAGTAAGCTTACTGAGGTTGAGTATACAAAAGCCATTCTAACATTTCTGATAGTTTTTATCAGAAATACTTAGGTTGTCCGATAATAATAACCTTTTCATCGTCAGAAAAATTCTTTTATTTTTAATTTTTTTTCAATTTTCTTATTATATGCAGAGATACAATCGCTACATCTTTTGTTTGCTATTTTCTCTGAAATAGCATGATCTATATTTTTATATACATCAAAATAATAAATCTCTTTACCCCTTTCTTCAATCTCAGCTATTTTCATCAATTCAAAAATTAAAGTATTTTCTTGAAAAAGCATACTCTTTTCTCCATATACCAATTTTCACGATTTTTCGTGAAAAATAGGAATATGTGTAGTATCATCTCTTTGTCATTCATTTTTTGCAAAATACCTATGAAGATACCTTAATATCTTTGGATCAATAAAATGAAAGCTTATATCTGGGTATGTAGTTATTTCCGGATATAGTTTCCCTTTTTCTTCAATTTCTTTTTGAGCTTCTTCTAAGAGTTTTATGTGTTTTATATATTCTTCATCTTTTTCTTTCGTAGGCCCCTCCCATTTTATCTCTTCTAACACATTATTTATAATAAGATTTTCTCTCCAAATCTTTCTGTATGCCCATACTTCTTTCGAAGAAATTTCTTTTGTTTCTTGTACATTCTTTGATGTAAGATGCAAATCTTTTTCAACAATAAATCCAATCAATTTTTTATTTGGATTTTTTTGTCTGATATCTTTAGTATAAAATTCAAATGCTCTACTTAATTTTAATAGAGCATTTTTTATCGGAAATAATTTTGTTGAATAAAAAGGATTATTGTTGTTGGGTTTCAAATAAGATAAAAATTCCTCTATTATATCTTGTACTATATATTGTTCTTTAAGAGAAGAATTTTTATAAGTTTTTAAAATTTCATTGATGTTTTTTTGATTTTGTATTTCCATACAAAAACTATAATCACTTTATAACTTTTGTCAATATCTATTTCAATCCTCTTTTTATAAAATCTTCATCACTTGGATTTTTACTTTCAAATCGTAAAAGTGGAATTTTTACAAAAGCAAAAAGTTCATTTTTTACTTTATCTCTTTTTTGTGCAGTCAGGCTTCTATGACTTGGATCATCAAGCTCTATCCCACAAACAATAGTAAGATTACTTTTTCTTAAAATCACAAAATCAATATGCGACCTGTCTATTCGGGCGGTAATAGAAAAAGGGCGAAATCACATTTTACTTTTTCTGACCCGTACAATATCTCCAATTCGTACTTTTGGACAAATCAAATAATCTTTATCTTTTAAGTATTCGTGAAGTCTTCTAAAAAATATTCACTCTGCTGGTGTTGTAATATATGAATTTACAGAAATGAGATGAGCATATTTTTGAAGTTCTCAAATAAAAGGTTTACTCTCAGTTTCTTTTTCTTCTGTTTTTGATGAAAATATTGCAAGTTTTAATGTTTCAAAAAGAGTTTCCCGCTTTTTTGGATTTTCTTGCTTTCTTGTGAATTTTCTTCAACTTTGTTTTCTTCAAGAGTTTCCAATAGACCGCAATAGAGCAAATATGAATTTCATAAATAAAGCAATGATAATTATTGCAATAATGATACCGAAAAAATCTTGCATAATAAAAAAATCATAAAATAAAAAAGGGCAACCACTTGCTCAAGTGTTCGCCAAAACAACTTTTTTATTAACTCAAGAACGAGAAAAGGGAGAGCAACATAGTTGCCCTTTGCTATTCTTGAGTAATGTAAAATTATTTTGGCTCTCTGATTATAAAAACTTTTATGAATATGTAAAATTTTATTTTTAAAAATCTTCCTCTATTAAATACTCTGCAAGAGTTCGATATATTTCATCGTTAGGGCTACCAAGAGTTTTTTGAAAAGAAAAACCCCTATCTCAAAGAGATAGGGGTTTTTCAATTTCCTAAATATAAATACTCCTAATGATATTTTTAAAATTACATCATTCTATAAAACATATTTTCTTCTTTATTGAAAATAAATCACAGAAAAATACGAAAAAAGAGTTAATATAGATTAACTCTTTTACTTTTGGAAAACTTTTTTAAAGTCTTCCTGTTGTTCTTGACGGCTGACGTCAAGAGTTTTTATTGTGGAATTAGAAATATGAACTCCTACCCCAAAATAAATATACACCAAATGCCGATCCTATAATTAGGAACATAACCAGCATCTTTTTCATGATTTTCTCCTTTGTATTTATTTTTGTATGATTATTTTACATAAAGATATAATTATGTCAATAATCTCAAGGGAAATATTTATAAAATCCCCTCCAATACAGAGAGGATTTTATTTTAAAAATACGACTTATATACTCATTAAATACATCACATAAATTGCACCACTTGCCATCGTGATTTGTAATATTGTAAGCGGAAATCCTGTTTTGAAATATTCTCAGAAAGAGAGATGATATTTTTGTTTTTCGAGGAGGGCCGCACCGACAAGATTGGCCGATGCTCCGATAAGAGTCCCATTTCCACCAAGACACGCCCCAAAAGCAAGCGCCCACCAAAGAAAACTTGCATCCATGCCCATACTGGTATAATTTTGAACCAATGAAGAAACAACTGGAAGCATCACGGCTGTAAAAGGAATATTATCAAGGAGCATAGAAAAAATCGCAGAAACCCAGAGAATTGCAAGTGCACAAAGTAAAAGATTATCACCAAAAGTCGTCTGAATAAACTGTGCTACCACCTGTAAAATTCCTGTATGTTCGAGCGCTCCGACAATCATAAAAAGAAACACGAAAAACCCGATTACAAGCCACTCAACATCTTTTGAAAAGGTGTTGTGAATATGGGCCTCGACTTCTTCTTTTGACTGACCAGCCCCATGCAATTTACTCCGCATCAGATAATTTCGCATCAGCATCAAAATCCCCGCTCCCGCAAGTGCTGGCACGGCTGCCGGCATATGAAAGAAACTGTGTGAAAAAAATCCGATAATCACAAAAGTGAGTGTAATTAAAGATGCTGTCAAAAGTCGCGGATGATGAATAGGATTTTCTTGAAGGAGTTTTTTAGAAATTTCATCAAGATTGCTAATTTTACGAGCCTTAGAAAATTCACTTCGCATCAAAAAATACGCTCCAAATGAAATAATAAACAACATAAAAATAACTGGAATCCCAAGATTTATCAAAAACGCATTAAAGGAAAGATTTGCATAACTTCCAATCATAATATTTGGCGGATCACCGATGAGTGTCGCCGTACCACCGAGATTTGAAGCGATGATGAGGGCAATAATAAATTTGACTGGATTAATTTCAAAAATCTTTGCAATAGAAATCGCTACAGGCGTTACCAAAAACATCATTGTGACATTATCGAGAAAGGCTGAGCAAATCGCTGTTACAAAGAAAAATACATAGTAGAGTGGAAGAAATTTTCCTTTTGCAATACGGAAAATCTTGACCGCCATATATTGAAAGACATTAGTCTGAGCCATCACGCCGACAATAATCATCATACTGATAAGTAAGGCAATAACCTGTCAATCTATTGCTCGAAAAGCCGCATCGAGTGATAAAAAATCAAACCAAGGAATAAAATGTCCAAGTGTGTACGAAAGAAGAATCAATACTGACGCTCCGAAAAATACAACCAAAGTACGATGAATCGCTTCACTGGCAATCAGCGCCACCACGATAATCATCACAATGGCCATAAAAATCCCACGAGATGGATCAAAAGTGTGGGTAGTATTTGCTACCGACTCTGCAAGAGCGGACTCAGAGGCATACATAAGCGCTGGCAAGCAAAATTGTATCATTCCAGCACTCAAAAGAGAAAGAATATATTTCATAGAAAAAAATAAAAAAGCCGATTTAGTGTAATAAAAAGCCCTCTTTTGTCAAAAGGAAAATGAGGATTTTTTGGCTTTTTTATCAGAAATATTTTTTATTTGCAACTCACACTCCCCTTCTCCATCTGTAAAGTAGAGTGAGTAATATTATTATTTTCAAGAAGTAAATTTATGGCTTCAAAAAGTTTTTTCTCATCAGTGTTTTCTACGATATTTAAGTGCAAAGAGCAGATATTTTCTGAGCCGTCCAGACTCCAAATATGAAAATTATGGATATCTAAAACTCCCTCTATCTGCAAAATTTTTTCTCGAACTTCCACGAAATCTACTCCTTCTGGGACTGATTGCAAAAGGATTTTCATAATAGAAATTATATTTTTTGAAGCATTGTAAAAAATATAACCTGCGATTAAAATCGCGAGCACCCCATCGATCCAAAACCAATGGGTAAAATAAATAATTACTGCTCCAACTAAAACTGCAATCCAGCCCAAAACATCTTCGAGAAGGTGAAGCATCACGGCTTTGTTATTAAAATTTTTCTCCTCGTGAGTATGTGCGTGAGTATGAGAATGTCCGTGTGCATGATGATGCGATTCTCCATTACTTTTCATTTTCCAAAAAGCGATTCCATTGATAGTAATCCCTAAAACCGCTAGTCCAAGCATACCAAGAGAGTGGACTTTTTGTGGCTCCAAAAAAGATACAATCGAATGATACACCATAAAAACGCTTCCGAAAATCAAAAATGAAGACATCAAAAGCCCAGAAAGCATTGAAAATCTTTTATACCCAAAAGAGAATTTTTCGTCCTGATTTTTGTCGGAAAACTTTTCCATAAAAACTGCGAGCCCAATCGCAACCGCATCAGTAAAATCGTGAATCGCGTCCATCATAATCGCTGTCGAATTTGTCAAAATCCCTCCTACAAATTCGAGAATTGAAAAACTTAAATTCAAGAAAAAAGCGAGCGTCATAGGTTTAATTTTTTGTTTTTTCATAATTTTTTATTACAAATTTTTCTCAATTATACGAAAAATACATCTGTTTTCAAATGAAAAAATAAAATTTTTTCTTGACTTTCATAATGATTTGTATATGGTACTCCGCACGAAATAAAGAGAATCTGTCTTTTTAATAATTTTTAGGTAAAAATGGCAGATTACACTTGTTTTGTGTGGTTTGTCATTGTACTGGTAATAGAAACATTTTTCAGGAGGAAATTTTTGTGAATAAAGAAATAAAATACTTAACTATAGGTTTATCAAATGAGGGTAATTATGAGATTGCGAAAGTGTACGAAGATACCTATGCTGTATCATTTTTTCCAGATAGTACGGAGGCCGTAAAGCATTTGGAGAAAATACAAAAACAACATACAGGGCAAAGAATTTTTAGATTCTTCAGAAGAAAGCCGCTTCAAATCTATTTAAAACCCGCAAGTATTGCTATGATCAACGAACTCAATCGAGCATTGCGTGATCTTGATAGTTCTATCATCTTCGAATACTGACAAACCTTATACAAAAATCCCAACTCAAAAGTTTGGGATTTTTTCTTGACTTTTTTTCATATTTTCGTATTATATTTTTGTGAGATGAATGGAGTTTTTCTTTTTATCGCAATTTTTTCAGTAAAAATGATAGGCTTCGCTCTCTTGCGTGGTGTATTGTTTTTGCTTTTTTGATAAAATTTGTAAAATGGAGTAAATACAATGGGTACTAAAATTGATTATGTGGAATTGGAAATGGGGTGTCAATCAGACCCCAACGAGTATACAGTATATCTATACGGATTTTACGAACTCAAATCCGATTACAATGGTGTATATTTCTTTTCAAAAGAAGAAGTCGAAGACTTGATTATATTTTTGGAGAATTTACAAGAAAAGCATAGAAATTGCAAAATCTTGAAATTTTTCAAAAGAAAGCCTTTTAAAATTTATACAGAGGTTTTCAATAATGATTTATTTCGACTCTTGAAAGATACAATAAGCGAAACGGGGAGCAAATTAAAACTTGTCTATCCCAAACAATAAACCACTTCATAAACTCCCACCAAAAAAATGGCGGGAGTTTTTATTGACTTTTTTTAATATTTTTGTATTGTATGAGTACAAGATAAAAAGAATCTGTCTTTTTATGATTTTTAGATAAAAATGGCAGATTACACTTATTTTGTGTGGTTTGTTATTTTTATATTTTAATTTTTTAAAAAAAAATATGAGGTAAAAAAATGAAAAAGGTAAAATGCTATAAAAATAATTTTAATGCACTTATTTTTATAGAAGGTAAAAAAATATTATCCCAAGAGGAAAGTGCAAATTTTATGGAAAAAATTAGATTGTCCCAAGAGGGAAGTCTAAAAATAAATTTCCCAAGAAATGTACTTGTAATCAAAAAATCAGGAAAACCAAAAATGTATCTTTTCCCACTCAGTGATACTGAAGTATTCGAGAAATTTAATGGTTTAAATTTTTGAAAATTGAGAGAAAAAGATGAAGATAAAATTATATAAAGTTAAAATAGGGAAGAAATATTACTTTCAAGTTGATATAGGTTTCAATGTAAAAAGAAATATAGCAACTCTAGATCAAACATTAGTATACATAAAAGGTATAGTTAAAGATGAAAGAAAGACAAAACTTCACTTCCCAACAAAAACAAAAGTACTTCTCCATGATACAGGAGAAATACATAAGGAGATAGTGCAAATTCCACTTTCTCAAAAAGAGATAAGAGAATTCCTATCATTTTTCCCAGAAAAATAACAAACCAACTAAAAAAAAATCACCAATTCAAATTGGTGATTTTTTTTTAAACGATTATTTCCCTAAATACCCTCCTGCAAATTTATTTGTCAAATTCACAAATTCTCCGATATTTTCGAGTTCTCCCCCTTCGAGCAAGATGGCTTGATTATAGGCATACTGTATAGCGTCTTGGAGTTTTTCAGATTTCACATCAGCCTCAAATTCTCATTTCATGAGTTCGACGAGTTTATTTTTTGGATTGAGTTCGAGGATTCTTTTTTGCGGTGGCACGGCTTGTCCCATGGCTTTCATCATTTTTTCGAGTTGTGGGTCGATTCCATTTTTTGGAGTTTTGAGCGCACCGAGAGCCTCTCAGAGATTTTCATTGAGCACGACGACTTCGATTTTTTCTTCTCCGAGCGTATTTTTGATAAAATCTGTGAGCGATTTGTACTCTTTTTTCGTTTCTTCTGTTTTTTTCTTTTCTTCTTCGCTTTTTTCTTCGAGTTCTATATTGTCGCTCGTGATGGAGACAAGTTTCGCTCCTTTGTACTCCGTGAAATCCTGCACGATGAAACTATCGATCGGGTCAGTCAAGATTAAAACATCAACGCCTGCTTTTTTAAATTGAGCAATAAATGGACTTGCTTTTGCCTCTGCTTCTGACTTTGCGATGATATAGTAGATAGATTTTCCTTTCTGTCATCCTGAATTTATTTCAGGGTCTTTTGTCTTATCGGTAGATTCTGAATCAAGTTCAGAATGACATTCTTTTGAAACTTTCGCTTTTTCCAAATATTCTTCCAAAGAAATTAATTTATTTTCATTTAAAGAGGTAAAAAGCGAGGCCGAGGCAATATCTTCTCGTAATTCTCTTTCATAATGAAATCCTTCTTTGAAAACTTTTCCGTAATGCTCCCAGAATTTTTCGTATTCACTTCGGTTGTTTTGGAGGGTTTTTGCAAATTCTGCGATAAGTTTTTTCGTCAGAGATTTTTTGATTTTCTCTGTCGTCGCATTTGATTGGAGCATTTCTCGGCTGATGTTGAGTGGCAAGTCATTCGTCTCGATCACACCTGAGACAAACCGGAGCCAAACCGGCAAAATCTCTTTTGCGTGCTCTAAAATCAAGACATTTTGGATGTAGAGTTTTGGACCGTATTCGAGGTTTGGGTCGCCGATATTTTGGTACATATTGATTGCTTGTGGCGAAAAAAGGATAGATTTGTAGCTGACAACCCCCTCGATGCTCGTGTGCAGAGAAAAAAGTGGCTCTTGAAAATCCATACTCACACTCTGATAGAGTGCTTTGTATTCTTCTTTTGTGATTTGGGATTTTTGTTTTTTCCAGAGCGGTTTTGTCTTGTTGATTTGCTCGTACGGCATTTGCTTGATTTCTTTGAGTCGCTCTTCTTCGCTTCGTGAATCATATTCTCGCATCATAATCGGCGTCGAGATGTAGTTTGAGTATTTTCGGATGAGTTCTTTGAGTTTCCAGTCTTCAAGAAATTCTTTATTTTCTTCATTTATAAAAAGTGTAATTTCAGTCCCGCGAGAAGATTTTTTTGCATCTGAGATTTCATAGCCGTTTTTCCCATCAGAAGACCATTTAAAAGCCTTTTCTTCACCGGCTTTTTTCGTCTCGACCTCGACTCTGTCAGCAACCATAAATGCCGAATAAAACCCCACTCAAAACTGCCCAATCAAATTGTGATCTTCATTTTCTTTGGCTTTTTTGAGTTTTTCAAGAAATTCTTTCGTCCCCGATTTTGCAATCGTACCAAGGTTTTTTTGGAGGTCGTTTTCATTCATTCCGATTCCATTATCTCGGATTGTGATGGTTTTTTTCTTTGGATCTGCATCGACAAAAATCTCAAATTTTGTATCATCTCCGAGTAAATCCGTGTCTGTTAGACTCTCAATTCTCGCCTTGTCAATTGCATCGGCAGAGTTTGAGATAAGTTCTCGTAAAAAGATTTCTTTATTTGAGTAAATAGAGTGTGTGAGAAGTTCTAAAACTCGTCAAGTTTCGGCTTCGAAATTGTGTTGTGTCATAAGTAAAAATAAGTTAGAGATAAATAAATTGTAGATTTTAAAAAAATAGCACTTAAATTATTTAAGTGCTAAAATTATATTTATTTTTGAAAATTTTGCAAATATTTTTTATCTTTTCGCAAGATAATTTTCACCATTTTCTCATTGATTTGTATTTTTTATCGCCTCATATTTTTCGATATAATTCACCATTTCATAAATTTCTCGATACGAAAATTTCTTCCCTCAAATAATAACTTGTTTCGAGCTTGAATGTAGATTTTTTGAAAACCAGTTTCTTTTTTCAACATTATATGCTTTGTCAAATTCCATTTTTGCACGTGCTTTTGGGTCAACTTTCTTTGTAAGCCATTTCAAAAATGAAGTGTAATAGACTTTTTTATTTCATTTTTCTTTTTGATAGGTACGCATCAAAGATTTTAGATTTTTCGCCCCACCATTATACGCCATAGTAATCAATTTTTGGTCATAATTTCACTTAATATCCGGGTGCGAATCCAGCATCTGTGGAAGTCTTTTTTTGTAATAAAAATACGACAATACCGCATTTCATCTTTTATTGAGCCTCTGATATTTTCGTGATTTTGGGATAAATGTATGGAGATCCTCTTCGGTCAAAGCGCTCAACTGTCCATACCCGACATAAGTTCCTTTTTGTTCCCATTTGAGCTGACTTTCGACGATAAGCAGTGGCATCATTTCAAAAATTTCTTTATCAGAAATGCCCGCTCCGGATTTTTTATAAAAATCATAAATATCCTGTACTTTTTTGGCAGGAATATCTTTTGACGCGAAAAACTCTACAAAATTTGATTTCGTAGGTTTATTGAGTTTATTTTTTGGTTTCGATTTTGACTTTATAATTGATGTTTTCTTTGTCTTGGCTTCTGGGCTTTTTACTGCATCTATATCACTTTGATTTGCATTGTCTCATTTTGTTTTTTCTTGTTTCTTGACTTTTATTGGTTTTTGAGAAGCTTCTTTGATTATGTCGTGATCGGTAGAAACTGGCATTTGCGTTTTCGATTTCACTTGCACTATTTTATTATTGGGAGTAGGAAAATCTATCTTTATATCTGATGTGGATTGTGTATCTTTTTTTACGAGCTCAGGCTGTGATTGAATTTTTAGGTTTGGTGTTTCTTTGATATTTTCTCAATGATACAAAAATTTCCCAGCCAAAATACCAGCCACCAGACCTGTGGTCAATTTTACATATCGCAGACCTTCTCCCGTTTTTTCAGTTTCTGTCGCATTGCGTATCCGTTTTCCGGTTTCGATTCTGGATTGCGGATCAAAGTCAAAATCAAAATCATCAAGCTGTTGTTTTTTGGACATAATTTTTTATTTAAAAGACATATATAAACTATACTACCATTTTATCAAATTTTTGTCAAGAGTTTTTAATAGTTCTTTCGTAAATATTCCACTTCTGTACTTTGCGTAAATCGGAAAATATCCGATGATTTTTGATTACAAAAACCTCCGTCAAATCCATTAATTTTTGGAAAATATTTTTTCGCTTGTAGAAAATTCTGCGCTTCTGCTTGCTCAGACGGATTTGCCGAGGTCAAAAAAAGTGGAAATTTGAGAGTATTTTTTAGATTTTTTGGAAGACAAACTGCTGCTACTCGTATCGAGAGATACTGATATTTTTCACGATCAAAATCAAAAGGAAAATCCCAAATTCTCGGCACAAGTACACTAAAAGGATGTGGATATTTTTTTAAAAAATCCACCTGTTCATCTGAAATTTGCCCATATTTTTTGATATCTTCAAAATCTCTGACCACAAGTGCCAGTGGCTTCTCAAAAGTTCGAGATTTTAATTGATATATCTCACTATAATCAGCCTCATTGCACTCGCCAGCGAGTCCATAGCAAGTATCTGTGGGAATTATTTGAAGCATTTTCTAGTCTATCTTATCTCGCAAAGTATCTACATCACCCGCACCGAGAAGTAAAATCACTGACGAATCTGGATGAAAAGTGTCGTATTCTTGGATGAGTGAAAGTGTATTTTCAAGTCCATTTCCATTTTGAATATTTTCTTGGAAAGGCTGGACAGTGTCGATAAATCGCTCAACTGTCATAAAATCCACATCTTCTTGTTTATCACGAGAAAAATAAATATTTGGGATAATAACGCGATCAGCATCAGAAAAGGCAGTTGCAAATTCGTCGAGGAGTTCTCGTGTACGCGAATATTGGTGTGGCTGAAAGACAACAAAAAGGTTTTTCTTTGGATATTTTTCACGGAGAGCACTGAGTGTAAATTTAATCTCGGTTGGATGATGTCCGTAATCCGACATCAAGATATTTTTGTTTTTTGTTTCTTTGATGACTTCAAATCGTCGCCACGCGCCTTGATAAGATTCGATTTTTGGGATTGAGACTTCATCAGAAACTTGGAGGAGTTTTGCGACGGTATAAACTAAATTCGCATCTTGCAAAATATGACTCCCTGGAATTTTGAGTGAGAGATCCGGAAGTGGAAGGTATTTTTTTTGATACGAGACCTCGCCTGTATCTATATTTTCCACTTTTGCCCAGTAGCAAATCGTCCCATTTCCGACGATGACTTTTTTGGTTAGCGGGATTTCAAGTACGAGAGAATTGGCATCGTCCGCAGAGATCACAACAAAACCACTAGTCTGGTCGACCAAAGTTTGAAAAGCCGAAAGATAATCTTCTAAATCCTTATAATAATCCAAATGATCAAGGTCGATATTTGTAATGACGGAAATATATGGCTTGTAAGCCAAAAATGCCCGCTTGTACTCGCAAGCCTCCACGACAAAATACGGTGATTTTTCGCTATGACAATTTGAAAAATTGAGTTGAGGAACCTGCGTCCCGATAATCGCCGAACAACCGGGATTGTCTTTAAGGGCAATCGTGAGAATCGACGCCGTTGTGCTTTTTCCGTGTGACCCCGCCACTGCAATTCCTTTTTTCGCGTTAAAAATTTCTGCCAAAGCAACCGGATACGGAATGTGAATAATACCATTTTCCTTTGCGAATTTTAACTCGCTATGACTGTAAATCTGCTCCACGACAGGCAAATCTGGCTTGGTAATAATCGCCTCAGAATAAATAATCCGTGTTGTATTGGCTGGGATTTTACTTGTGTCTTCTCCGATAAAAATCTCAAAACCTTCGCCACGAAGTCGCTCAATCAAAGTCGACTCTGTCGTATCTGACCCAGAAATCGAGTAACCAAGATTTGAGTAGTATCGAGCCAGTCAAGAGACCCCAATTCATCAAATCCCAATAAAATGTATATTTGATTTTTGCATATTTTAGAGTTTATCGTAAATAACTTTTTGCTTTTTCCATGACACTATTTGCTGTATTTTGAGCGGTTTCTTGAAGCGCTGCTTTATTTTTTTCGTAGACTTTTTCGATAGACTGCTCTATCATCGGCATGAGAAATTTATTGACCTGCGAAAAAATAAAACCTGGATAGAGAACTATCAAAATAATAATCCCCCAAATAATAATTCGCTTTGTCCAAACAAAGAAAAGACTCCATTTTCGGCGACCTTCTTGTTTTTTGAGAATTTCATAAATTTCTGCAATTTGCTCTTGTGGATTTGTGTGCTGAGTCATATTATTTTCAGAGTAAAAGGACAATTCCAGTACCAAAGGTAGAAACAAGAAGTGTGATAACTACAACCCAAACAACAATTTTTTTCATAATTTGTAAATCAAAAAGAAATAAGTGGAAATCCGCATTTTCATACGGATTTCACAGTTATCGCTTTTTGGCGATTTTATTGACTAACAGAAACACCGTCCGCACTCACTTCAATATCTTTTCCATTTACTTTGGCAGAAACTCCTTCTTCACCAACTTTCATTTTTTTCCCGTCAAGTTCAACTGAAACCCCTTTTTCATTGATTTCTACATCAGTATTTTTCTGAGCCTCATCTAGAAAATCTTCTGGAATTTCTTCATCATCAGCATCTTTCGCGTCTGTTTCATCTTCGAGTGCTTTCATTTCTTCTTCAAATTTTTTCATTTCTTCTGCTCGTTGTGCTTCAATTTTTTCTTGGATTTCTTTGAAAGGAACATACTCAGTTGGCATAGTTACTTTTTCGTCAGTTTTTTCTTCGGTTCCACGAGCGACAAGATCAAGGAAGAATCCTTTTGTGAAAGATTTTGCTTCTGCTGGAATTGAATCTGACTCAATCTCGATATTTTTAAGTTGGAGAGCGAAAATTTCTTTTCCAAGTCCAAGTCCGAGGTCGGCAGTAACTTTTCCAGAAGCCATTGGATTTACTGATTCGAAAGTGATTTTTCCTTGCATAATTCCGTCTTTTGCATCTTTTGTATCGATGAGGATTTTTGCAACATCAGCAGCATCAGCGTCAATTTTAAGCGTTTGAACGGTTTCACCTTTGATGCTTCCTTCAAATGAGGCAGTAAATTTTACTTCTTCTTTTGATTTTACAACAAAATTTCCTTTGAAATTTCCGTCTTTATTATCATACATTGCCTTAACATTTGCTTTTTCTTCTGGAACATCAATATTAAGATTGAACTTTTCGAGTTCTTTATTTTTTACTGCACCGTCAAAATTGAAAGTAGTAGCCACTTCATCATTTACTGTTACTTTTCCATTTCCTGTGAATTTGTGATTTTCATCTTTGAATTCACCAGTGATTTTCATATCTGCGTCTGGCACATTAATATCGACTTTGAGCATTGTGAGTTCTTCATCTTTGAGAGTAAACTCTGCGTGTGCTTTTGGATATTTTTCTGTATCCTCATCTTTTAAGTATGAATCCACAGTATAGATTTCTTTATCTTTTTTGAAATCAAAAAGGAATTCTCCTTGATTTTCACTTTCTTTTGGAGATTTTCCAAGAATATAAACTTTATTTTTATCAGTGTTGAAAGTAAAGTTAGCAACAACTTTTCCTTTTTCATCACCATATTGACCTTTTATATCCATTTTTCCGTCGAGGAAAAGGTGGTCTTTTTCATCAAAAGTAAGTGTAATTGTTGTATTTTCATTAAATTCTTTCGCTCCATCTCTGATTTCTTTTTCACTCTCTGCGGTAAATTCTTTTTCTGTCCCGAGTTTTTTGGCTACTTCTTTTGCGATAGCAACCATACTATCAGCATCGGCCTCGACTTCAAAAGTGTTTTTTGTACCTTCGATTTTGGCTGCTCCTTTTGCTTTTAGTACTGGATATTTTACAATCAAATCTTTGATATATTTGTCATTGATTGTAAGGAGTTTTTTCATAACCTCCATTTGCTTGTCATTCATTCCAGTTGGCAGTTCAATCCATTTCCCTTCATGCTCTTTTGCTTTAAATTTTTCAATTTGAGTGGCTACTTTTTCTGGGAGTTCAAGTCCTTGAAATTTTACGAATTTTTGGAAGAGAGATTGTACTAAACTCACTTCTTTTGCTTTGATAGTAATATCTCCTCCAGTCCTTCCAGTCTTATCTTTTATATCGACAAAAACATCTGAAAATGTGATTTTTGAGTCAAATCCGCTTGCATGTGCAGCGATTTTCATCATAGCATCAATACTTCCAAACTGTCCAGCCCCGAATTTAAACTTGACATCTCCATTTGATTTTTTTGGAGAAAAAGCCTCTTTCCAGATTTTTGAGTTTTTCACATCAAAAATGGACTGTACTTCATTCATTTGAGCAGTAAAATACGCTCCATATAGAGATTTAAAATCTCCAGATTTGACCGATACTTCGGTTTTTCCATTTGGACCGGTATCATTTGTGTTGTCGCTTTTTTTATCAAAAAGTGCACAACTGGTCACGAATAAACTCATCAAAATGAGTACTAAAAATTTTTTCATAAGAAAAAAATTAAAAAATAAAGGATAAAAAACTTCTAAAAGAATTTTAGAGGTTGCCAATATTATATTCAATTAAAAAAAAAAGCAAGGAAAAAATTTGCTTTCTGTTTGAAAAAAAATATACTTGATATTGTTAATTTTTAATTTTATTGTATGCAATATAAAGAATGCTACACTCCAAAAGAAACCAAAGAACATATTCATGAATACTTTAAAATGAAAGCGGAGATAATGAAAAAAGATATACAAAAGATGAAATCCCAGGAGCAAAATAATTTTATAGAAATGAGATAAATGAAAGAAATTATTTTTACAAAAAATGCTATAAAAAATATCGAAGTGTATATTGATTTATATACTTCTTATTTTACTGAATTTTATTCTAACACAGGAATTTGGAGTGAAGAAATCATTATTGAGATGTACTCAAAAGAGGGAGAAAAACGATTTTTTGAGATTGTAGATGCAATAACTCAAACACTACAAAGAACGATTATTTCATATCCAAATAATATTGCAAAAATTCGGTGGAAATCAAAAATACTTACTATTAAATTTACAGACGACGGAAATTCAAGAATTATAGAAAACATAAAAATTGGATAAAATTATTTTCACACTTTACTTTTTCTGATTTTTTCATATACTCAAAAATACTTTTACTTTTTAATAAAAAACTATGGCAAATATAGACCACGCACCGAGCAAATATATGCTCAACCTTCTTCATGTCCTTCCGGCTTTTGTCGATGAGAGCGAACCACGAATCAATACACTCGTAGAACTCAACTCAATGACAATCAACAAATATGAAATCATCACGGAAAGCGGACAACTCAAACTCGACCGAGTCGGGTACAGTTCTCTTGCTTACCCTTTTGCATACGGAGCCATCCCTTGTACTTGGGACGAGGACGGAGACCCACTCGATGTAGAAATCGTCGGTGTGACCGAGCCACTCGTGCCAGGATCACTCGCAGAAGTACGAATCATCGGAATTATGAAATTTTGTGACGGTGGAGAAGTCGATGACAAGATTATCGGAGTCCTCGCTGATGACAAACGAATGGATCACATCAAAGACTATACACAACTCGGAAAACACTGGGAAAAGGAAACCGCTCACTACTGGGAAACCTATAAACACCTCAAAAAACCAGGAACTTGCCAAATCGGTGGATTCTTTGGAGTCGATGAAGCAATCAAAGTCCTCAAAGAATGTGAAGAACGATATAAAACAGAATACGCTCCAAAATTTAATGAAGCAAACTAATTCTTTTTAAATCAAAATATTACACAAAAAAATAGGGATTTTGTTTCCCTATTTTTCATTCTCTTAAAAAGAGAATTGACATTTTAAAATAAAATAGTAATATATAGAAATACTCTTTATTTTTTATAATGACTACAAAATATAAATCAGACTTGTCAAACCAAGACAGTTGTCCAGATGTCACATCTCCCGAGATATGCATAGACACTAAAAAAGAACACTCTTTTTCTCTCAAAAAACAAATTGCTGCTGTGGCAATGGGAGTCTGCATCGTAGGGGGAACACCCAATATCAGTGAAGCAAAATCGTACGATATCCAACTTGCTACACAAGAATATGATAATATCAACTCTCTACTCTCCGATAAAATGAATATGAGCCGAGGGTATGTCGGTGATAATGAAATGGCATTTTTTGCACATTTTTTCCAAGTAAAACAAATACAGAAAGAACGTTTTATTGATAAAGTTCAAGCACTCCAAGCAATCAATGGAATCAATCCTGATGGAGTTATTGGACCTCAAACTCTCAAACTCCTCTATATAAAATATTATAGTAAACATAGTGGAAACCTCCCGCCAGATATACAAGCACGATGGGATTTTTATAAAATTTGGCAAAGTCCAAAGTATAGAAAATATCCAAAACCAAATGTATTTTCAAAAGACGGTTTTTATGGAACTATGGGCACAAAAAATATACCGAACACTCTCAAAGACGAAAGTCTAAATACATTCGTTCAACAAGGGAAACTCGCTATTAATTTTCGAGGGAAAACGATTCATATCGGTGAAACTGGAGAACCAAATCATATCTACATCGGGGAAAATCTACAAAAAATAAAACTTCCTGGCCATAAAAAAGGAAAAAATTATATTTTTTGAGCCCTCTATGATGATGGTGGAAATTTAAAGGTTATTGCTTATATTTCTCCGGGATCACTGAGTCATAAGAGTCCAGAAAATATTATTTACTTCACTAAATGAGTTTCAAAAAATTATATTTCAAGAAAATTTGACACGCCTATGGCAAGTTCTACCATACTTGATGCTATTCACGGTTATTATATGCATCATTCAACAAAAGTCACCGGAATGCCAAAATCACACGGCTGTCATCGTACGACTGGAATTGGTGCACTAGGATTTGCAAAATATACCGCTAAAAAGAGGCATAAAGTAGTCGTCGGAAAACTCTACTAATCGCGTTTTTATTTGCTTATTTTTGGTTTTGTGTATACTGGTATCAATTTTTAAAATACAATCACGATGTACACACTTTTTATCACTTGTCAATGAGGATTTGAATCCTTTGTCAAACGAGAAGTCCTCAGAAATGGACTCCAAGAAATCACGGTAAATGACCGCTGTATTGAGGGAAAAGCAGACCTGCAAACCCTCTACAAACTCTTGATTTCTAATAGATTTGCTAATAGGATTTATCTCAAACTCGCCGAAGAAACTCTCACGGATTTTGATCGGCTTTTTGAGGTTTGTAAAAATATCTCGTGGGAGAAATATATTCCAGAAAAAGTAGAAATCATCACCGAGGCAACCGCTATACGGTCAGAACTCTCACACCTACCGAGTATCCAAAGTATCACGAAAAAAGCCGTCATCACTTCTTTGACAAAAAATCAATTTGACAATCACTGGGACGAAAATCGATGAGGAAAAGAACTCCACATTCATACGATCGTCAAAGATGATATTGCTCATATTTTGCTGGATATCACGGGTGCCCCACTCCACAAGCGATGATGGCGACAACTCGCTGGCGAAGCCCCAATCAAAGAAAATCTCGCTGCCCTTCTTGTCGCACTCTCTGGTTGGCGATTTAAAGAGACTTTTTGGGATGGATTTTGCGGAAGCGGGACACTTGCTATCGAGGCTGCTCTCCTTGCGAGAAATATCGCCCCAGGTAAAAATCGACATTTCGCGATTGAAAATACAAAAATTCACGACGCAGAAAAAATGCAACAAGCAAAAGAATTTTTAAAATCCAAAGAATTTTCTGGCGGAAACTACAAAATCATCGCCTCTGACAGCGACGCTAATATCATACAAATCGCCCAAGAAAATGCAAAAAAAGCAGGCGTTTTCGAGGATATTGATTTTAGAATTTGAGATTTTGAAAGTGTACAAAAAAACCTAGAACTTCCGCTCACATTCGTATCAAATCCACCATATGGCGTCCGCCTCGATGACGAAAATATCGATATGCTCTACTGAGACATTTTTGATTTTCTCAAAAAAGAAAATGTGTCCGGCGGAGTCATTACTTCGTATGAAGACGCTCAAAAATATATCGACTCTTCCCTTTTTAAAAACCGAAAACTCTACAATGGAAATATCGAATCAAGATTTTGGTACAAAAAAAATCCTAGAATATTCTAGGATTTTTTAATATATTTTTATAAAATTATTTGAGTTCACAACCTGGAACTGTTGGTGCTTTTTTTGCTTGCTCGATAGTAGTTTTACACATATTTTCCATTTGAGCCTTGTCAACTTTTCCCCAAGCCGCTTTGACTTGGTCGAGGTTTGTTTTGATAGTCGCATCATCCATGTTTGCTTTTTTATAAGTACATTTCATGTATTCGATATATGAATCACAAGCACTTGCAGTTTTTCCAGCATCTCCACCATTGTCTTTACCACCGTCTGATGATCCACAACTTGCAAGGAGAGAAAGACTCAAAAGAGCAATAAGAAATTTTTTCATAAAAAGAAAAAGTTATTAAATAAAGTACCCTCATAGTATATGCAAAAAAAAAAAAACAAATCATTTTTTGAAAAAATATATACTTTTAAAAAGAAACCCCATAAATATAAGGTTTCTTTTTAAAAATTTTCGCTTGATAATTTATAATTTTATTGAAAAATTAATACATTTTTTTAATGAGTTTGTAATTTTCTGGACTCTCAGATTTTTTGAGTTCTTTAAATTGAAATTCAAAATCTTCTGGACCATCAAATAAAAATCCAAGTCCAAGGAAAAAGATTTTTGCTTTAGTATCTTCATAAATCTCAAGACAAAATGGCTGACCTCCATCTTCTGGGCAACTCGCAACAAAAGCAAAATCATCATTTTTAAAAGCCTCGGCAATGGCTTGAAAATTTTCAGAATCACTAAATTTGTAATAATGTCGCATTACAATCGTCCCACCGGTTTCTTTATTTTTGACACCTCCATCAGTGAGAAAGCCAGTAACAAGAAGAATAAATGCTAAAACTCCAAATGCAATACGAATAATCAGGGTATTTGCAAGAATATTTGCCGGCACTTTTGCGAGAATATCTGCTGGAATATATGAGAGTAAATCTGGTTTTACTGCGACCGCAATCGCTACAAACATCAGTAGATACCAAACATATTTCATAATACTCTTTTGTCGAGCAAATCGCGCCGGATTTGCATCAAAATAATCATAAACTGAACGCATAAACATAAAAATTTAAAAATAAAAGCACTTTCAAGTTTATACAAAACTTTTCAAAAATCAAGAAAAAACAAAAAAAAAAAAAAAAAAAAAACGATTTTATTTTGATATTTAAGCGGTTTTTGAGTACAAAAAAATCTCTCAATTTTTGAGAGATTTTTAAATTTTTAAGAATGGTAGCGCCACGGAGAATCGAACTCCGATTTTGGCCGTGAGAGGGCCACGTCCTAGCCGTTAGACGATGGCGCCATACTTCACCCGAAGTTTTTTCCGGGTGAAAATGGTGAGAATTTTACAAATTCTCTTTTATTTTTTTGATTCGAAATCAGTAGTGATACCAATAGATCGAGCAGATCCAGCAATCATAGACATTGCATGTTCGATATCATTTGCATTGAGATCTTCCATTTTTTGTTCAGCGATTGCTTTGAGTTGGTCGTTTGTAAGGTGTCCAACTTTTGTCTTGTGAGACTCAGCAGAACCTGATTTGAGTTTGAGAGCATCTTTGATAAACCAAGTTGCTGGTGGTTGTTTTGTGATAAAATCAAATGATCGGTCTTCGTAAATATTGATAACCGTAGGGATGACTTTCCCCATTTGATCTTTTGTTTTGTCGTTGAATTGTTTACAGAAATCTGCAATTTGGATACCTGTCGGCCCAAGAGCTGTACCAATCGGTGGAGCAGGATTTGCCTGACCAGCGTTGATTTGTAGCTTGATTATTTGAGTTGGTTTTTTAGCCATAAAATAAAAAAGTTTACCACACGCTTTGAATACAAAAAGTGTGTATCCTCAATCTCATCGGTATCGGGAAAATCCGAGAAAAAGAGAAAGAAATAAAAATTAGAAGCAAGACTATTATATAGAAATTTTAAAAAATGCAAGGGGAAATTTAAAAAATCACAATCCATTCTCATCTTCGCTCGATATAGAGATTTTTTATTTCTTTTTTTCCAAAAGAATTTTTATCACTCAAAAATCGCAAGAGTTCATCGATGAGAGATTTTGAAAGTCCATGCGAAGAGTTATTTTTTTGTTTATAAATAAATGCGAAAATTTGCTTTTGCAAAAAGAGAGTTTCCTTCAAAAAATCTTCCTTTAAAAATATATATTGCGAATTTTCGTATTTAGAAAATTGCTTTTTATTTTTCATATTTTGTATTTCTAACCAATTTTTTGTCGTGGTATTTTGCTCATTTGAAAGTTCAGAAATATAGTTCATAAAAGCATCAATCGAGTTTGTATATTCTGGATTTATTTTTGCAAAATTTTGCATTATATTATTTCTGATATGATTTCGTAAATAGAAATCATCTAAATTTGTACTGTCTTCTCGATATTTTATATTGCGAATTTTTGCATATTCTAATATTTCATTTTTTGAAATATGAAAAAATGGACGGAAAAATCGAAAAGATTTCTTAGGAGAAATTTTATGAATCCCTTGTTCTCGCAAAGCCACCAATCAATCAAGTGTTGTCCCACGAGCAAGATTAAAAATGAGAGTTTCAATTCTATCATCGAGATGATGTGCTGTCAAAATATATTTATTCTTCCCTTTTATCCTCTCATAAACCTCTTGAAAAAATTTATATCGATATTTTCGCCCTGTGGCTTCAAGTGATCTTTTCTCCGATTCTGCAAGTGCTGGAATATTATATTTCTTACTAAAAAATCGTATATTTTCTTTATTGCAAAAATCTGCAATAAACTCTTCATCCGCATCAGATTCGGCTCAACGGATAGTATGATTGATATGAACGACGGAAATTTTATCTTTTTTCCAAGATTTCAAACATACATCCAAAAGCACCATACTATCAACCCCTCCACTGACTGCAATAATGAGTGAGGTATTTTTTGAGAGCGTTTCGAGTGTGTTTTGCAATTTTTTGAGGTGCATATCTTGTGTAATAAGGAATATTTTTCTTTTCTTATTTCTCATTTTGAATTTTTTCCAAGAAGAAAATCAGTTTGTTGGGGGTTTGCACCCGCGGGGCACGAGAGGTGAGAAAACTGTTTGAGTCAGATGAAAATCAGTTATTAAAAGATGAGCGTATTAGCGAGCGAGTTTTTTCGCCACCAAAGGTTTTGGTACTTTTGGCTGCAAAAGTACAGGAGTTGGAGGGTGAGGTTTTTGGAAGAGAAATGTTTTTTAAAAATCCCTTTGTCCTTCGGACATTTCCCTTAATAAGGGAAACCTTTTAGAGGAATTTGTTTATTGGCTGGATTCCAGATCAGAGTCCGGAATGACATATACTATTTTTCATCCAGATTCCCGCCTGCGCGGGAATGACAAATCTTAAATTCTTGATTCTAAATCCTAAAAATTTATCTTCTTTCTAATATTTAAAATCTCATCCCCGAATTTTTCTGCCTTACAAACTCTATAAATTCATCATCAGGAGCAGTTTTATTGAGTATAACTTTTCCACATTTTTCACATTGGTGCTGGATCATATCTCATTTATTTTTTTTGTATGTAAAATCAATCGGCTTCATAAGTCCTTTGCAGTCGGAAAGTCGGTCTCATGGGATGCCTGCATCGAGATGCTGAGAATAGAGACAGTGCGGACAATGATTTCTCGCGCTTCCGCTTGGATGTAGGGAAACTTCGCCTTGACAATGCAGACAAGTAAAAGTTTCATTTCGCATAATAAATCACATAAAAATGATTATAGATATATTTTTAAGAAAATCAAGAAATAATATTTGCAAAAAATAAAAAAATGTGCTATCATAAGAAAGATAACTTTATTTATCTATGGCAGATAGCAAAAAACTCAAAGACATCGTGAAAGACCCAAACAAAATCGCTTTGAATATAGAAAGTGATACGGCCCTCATTGGAAACATAAAAAATGAGGACGATTTTCAAGATGCTATAATGAAAGCACAAAATCAAACAAAAAATAAAAGTCATATCGAAACTTTTCAAAAAATCGATGCACAAATTCATGATTTTCTAAAAAAACAAGACAGCGACAGTATGCTCGCCTTTATTACAACAAGTGCCCTTGGACTCAGTTCATCAGATATTCACTATGACTGCCGAGAAAAAGGGATTTATATACGACTTCGTATTGACGGTGAATTGGAAACTATCAGTATCGTATCTACCCGAGAATATAAACTCATTTTGGAGCGACTCAAATATAAAAGTGACCTCAAACTCAATATCACAACAATTCCACAAGACGGAAAATATCGAATCCACGATGAAAAATGAAAAATCGATGTGCGTATTTCGACGCTTCCGACGCAGTACGGGGAAAATGTAGTCTGTCGTATTCTCGATTCGACAAAATCTATTCCAGATATTGACGAACTCGGATTTATGTGGATTGCAAAGCGACAAATCGAAAAAGCCCTCCAAAGAAAAAATGGTACTATCCTCGTGACTGGGCCGACAGGAAGTGGTAAAACGACTACTCTCTATTCGATGCTCACAAAACTCAATACTCCGGAGAAGAAAATCATCACGCTCGAAGACCCAGTCGAATATGAACTTCCACGAGTCGTCCAAAGCGAGGTTGATGAAAGTGCAAATTATACCTATGCAACTGGACTCAAAGCGCTCATGCGTCAAGATCCTGATGTCATAATGATTGGTGAGATTCGAGACCTTGACTCGGCGACTATCTCGATGCAATCAGCAATGACGGGGCACCTTGTACTCTCGACGCTCCATACAAAAACAGCCGGAGAAACTATCGAGCGACTGATGAATATGGGACTTGCAAATTATATTCTCGCCTCTGGACTTGATGTCATCATCGCACAACGACTCGTACGAAAAATCTGTCCACACTGTCGCGAAGCCTACGAGGCTGGACCGGATGAAATCGATATGATAAAATATATGCTCAAAGATATTGGAATCGCTGGTGTGATGCTCAAAAAGAAAAAATACACGCTTTACAAAGCAAAATGATGCAAAGAATGTGGAATGACTGGACATCAAGGACGAATTGGTATTTTTGAAGTTTTAACCTTTAATGCGGAAATTCGCAAAGCGATTCGAGAGGGAAAATGACCAAAAGAAATCGTCGAAATTGCACGAAAATGAGACTTGATATTGATGCGAGAAGACGGTATTTTAAAGGCGATGCAAGGAAAAATCAGTCTTGAAGAACTCTTTAAAATAGTCGGGTAAATTTTATAAATTCCTCATAATTTTATCCTCTTTACAGAGATCCTGAACCAAGTTCAGGATGACAAAAAAAATAAAAAATCTCTCTAAAAATAGAGAGATTTTTTATTGCGAAAATTTGCTTTAAGAATTATTTTGAGAGAACTCTATCAAAAAATTTCGTAAAATCTTCTTCTTTTTTAAAGACTCCCATATCAAGTTTTTTTCCGTCGAGGATATAACTTGGTGTTCCAGAAAGTCGAAGGTCATCACCGATTTTCATATCCCTATCTACAAGTTTTTTAGACGCTCGCCCTTTGAGACAGTCAGTAATGTCAGCATCATATTTTTTTGCGACTTCTATACGCTCAGTGTCTGTCACTTTGGCAGGCGCTCTTTTCTTTTCAAGTGCGTAGAGTGCAGTCGCATAGTCATAGGTTTTTCCTTTTTTATCGGCTACACAATAAAACGCAAGTGCATCATTGTAGGCATTTTGATGCATATTTGTCAGTGGAAATTGTCGGTATTCGATTTTGAGTTTTCCGGCTTTTGCGTAGGCCTCAAAAAGTGGGAAAACTGCTGTCTTAGAGTAGATACACGCTGGACACTCAAAATCTGAGAAAATTTGAAGCGTATGTGACCCAGAACCCATTGTAAATACGAAATCATCAGAAAGTGTAGAGAGTTTTGTGGTGGCTGGGGTGGTAGTATCTGTTTTTTCTATTGGCTTTTTTGCGGGAGCAACTCTATCACTTTGTGTATTTCCTGTTTGTGTAGGATTTGTAGGTGTTGTAGGTGTATTTTGAGTCAAATTACACGATGCCAAAAGCAATAATGAAGTAAAAAGAAAAGTAAAATATTTCATAAAATGAAAGTAAAAAAATAAATCCGCCCCATTATACAAATTTTTTGAAAAATTCAAAGCGAAATCTCTTGCTTTTTTTGGGAAAATAGTATATAATGATAGTATGAAAACGAAAATTTTTACATCGCTTGTGGTGTTTTTTGCAAGCACTTCCCTGCTCTTTGCAGATGAGCCTAACTTTTTCAATCATAGTGAAACAGATTTTTATTCGCAAATAGACGACGCTGGAAATACTATGGCAAATATGCTGACAAGCCGACATCTCAAAAAATATTCTACCTATCAAGGTTTTGGGAAAGAATGCCGAAATGAAACACCTTGGCTCGATACTGAACCTCTCAATGAAAAGGATTTACAAGGAAATCTTGTAGAATTTCTCGGGAAAACTGCTAGAAAGAAAAATAAAAAACTTGATATCGGAGAAATGAATCAACTCGCAACTTGTCTACAAAGCACTTATCAAAACATGCAAACAAGAGCAGTACGCCAGCAAGATGATATTATCGTGGCGGGGTCGTATGGGTCATATATGGACGGAAGTTTAAAAAATTCTGACTACGATATCATCGATGATATCAATAAAATCAATAAAATTATTTTCAAGGACAATATCAAATATCTCGGGACAAGCAATCTCAATCAGACTTCTCTGCTTGATTTTTTAAAGG
>PDWI01002889.1_pt1 | contig 25748 bp, 20 predicted proteins | sample 1430891 | NCBI WGS metagenome assembly PDWI01 (sample SAMN01162508, study PRJNA174530) | Oral metagenome, whole genome shotgun sequencing project. | biome: Marine environment; feature: Marine mammal; material: Swab sample of the gingival sulcus; isolation source: swab sample of gingival sulcus...
CACCGCCAACAGCGCAATTTGCGCCGCCGGCAAAAAATACAGCAACCCGTTGAGGCTCTCGGGCGCGGTGTAAACCAATTTCAGTTGTCTAGCGTTTAAGGCGTTGCGTAGGGCTTGCTTTTCCTCTGGCGTTTGTTGCGAGTGAAAATAGTCGGCGGCAATGCCGTTTTGACGCAGAGAATCAACTTGGTCTTTCATCAGCGCAATTAGCGGTGAAATCACCACGGTTACCCCCGGCAACAACAAAGCCGGCAGTTGATAACACAGCGATTTTCCCCCACCGGTGGGCATGACGACCAGTGCGTCTTGGCCGGCTAAGACGTGTTCGATAATCGCCTGTTGGTCGGCGCGGAAGCTGTCGTAACCGAAGTGTTTTTTTAGGGTGGCGAGTAGGGTGTTGGGGTCGGTTGTGGTTGTCATATTGTATGCGTGAGGGGGTGTAACCTATTAATTCGGAAAAAATACTAGAAAAATATCAATCACTAACTTTCATCTTCAATCACAATACAATTTTCTACTTTAGCAATCGCCTTTTTCACTTTGTCGTCAACGTAAGCGGCAATCAGAACAAAAGTAGCACCTTTGGGTAAATACTTGATTTTCATTTTTACTCTAGGCAAATCATCAGGAAAGTCAAAAAAGGCAACCCAATAAGGTTCAGGCGCTGTAATCGCCTGAATTTTTGGTTTAATATTATCAAGCGTATCAGGTTCTTCTTCTGCAATTTTATTTATCAGTGCTTTTTTAGTCATGAATTCCGTTGCCTCTGATATTAGCTCTATGCGTTCATCAAATATATTGCCATACTCTGAACGGTCTCCCTCCATAACCACTCTATTAGATAATGCTTTCTCCTCTATGCGACTATCAATATATTTTGATTTATATTCTTGACGTAGTTTGTTGTAGTTTGGTTGGTTGGTGATTTTTGCCAATCCGCAAAGCACATAGAAAGAATTGCTCTCAACAATTTTGCGGTTATCCGCATGTTGCGCTAAAAAAGTATAAAGAGTGTCAAGACTTTCACAATGAGGATAAAAGAGTTCCAACATTGGCATATATTTATCAATATATTTAGTTAATTCCGACCAAGTGGTTATATCTGTTTCATCTTTTGAATCTTCATATAGGGTATGTCCCCAAACCTGAATTAAATTAACAAAATTATGAATAAAAGGTTTGATAACTATCTGAACATTTGGATACACACACATAATCATTTGAGGAACGTCATCAACAATGGCAGATTTGTCATAAGCTGGAGCAAAACTTAATCGTAATTCAATATCCCCGAAATCAATGGCGCAACCGTCCGATAAATTTTTGACTTTATGTTCAACTAACGCCGACGCGCGCTCTTTGACGAGATTGGCGATGCCTTTTTTCACTTGGGTAAATTGCAAAGGCAATTTGTCGTCATCTAATGAAATTTCCGCCTTTTTGGGTTTCGGTTTGGGCTTTTTCAACTCAGCGAGGTGACGTTTCCAGTTGGCGTACATCTGGTCACCTTTCTTGCTTTTTGGCAAGGTCATTTCATCGCTATTCGCCTCATAAACAATCAGATTATTCATTTTTGCGCCTTTTAAAATTGCGCCATAAAAATGCTCTAAACAATCAAGGGGCAACTCCTCAAAACAATGCAAAGCCGGCATTTCTGCCGTTTTTTCACTACCCCAACCAAGAGAATCTCTAATGGCTTCGTCATCGTAAAACTCTATTGCTTCTTCGGCAAACTTGCCAAAAAATTTGGCGAATTTTGCCATATTGGGGTTGTTCTCTTTGACATCCAACAATTGAGATTTAATCGCCTCTACCTCATCGCTGTTTTTGGGCGTGCCGTGTTTGGCGTCCCATACCCAAATACCGTTAAAACTCATAAATCCTCCCAACAATATTAATAAAAAACTATTTTATTGAACAATAATATTGACAACTAAAACTGTGCTCTCGTAGAGCGGGCTAGCGCAACCCACCAATAACAATGAATAAAAATTCAAAGAAAAATCTAACACCTGCGAACGGTGGGTTTCGCTTCGCTCTACCCACCCTACGCCTTAACTGCGGTTTTCAGGCTAAAGCAATAGCGTTTATTTGCCGCTCAAATTCCGCAAATATACATCGGCATCTAAAGCCGCCATACAACCGGCACCGGCAGAGGTAATGGCTTGGCGATAGACTTGGTCGGTGACATCGCCGGCGGCGAAAACGCCGGCCACACTGGTTTGGGTGGCGTTTTGTTGCTGCCCCGATTGTACCGTCAAATAGCCGTTGTCCATGTCGAGTTGACCGGCAAAAATGCCGGTGTTGGGCGTGTGGCCAATGGCGATAAACACGCCGTCCACGCTCAATTCGCGCGTCGATTGGTCTTGCGTTGACTGCACGCGCGCGCCGGTGACGCCCATGTTGTCACCCAAGACTTCATCCAAGGTGGCGTTGAGCACTAACTCAATCTTGCCGGCCTCGACTTTTTCCATGAGATGCTCGACCATAATGGCTTCGGCGCGGAAGTTGTCGCGGCGGTGAATCAGATAAACTTTAGACGCGATATTGGATAAATACAGCGCTTCTTCCACGGCGGTATTGCCGCCGCCGACCACGGCTACCGGCTTGTTGCGGTAGAAAAAACCGTCACAAGTGGCACAAGCCGACACGCCACGGCCTTTGAACGCCGTTTCGGATTCCAGCCCCAAATACTTGGCGCTCGCACCCGTGGCGATAATTAAAGCATCGCAGGTGTAGGTGTCGTTGCCTTTTAGGGTGAACGGCCGGTTTTGCAAATCGACTTCGCTGATGTGGTCGTTGATAATTTGGGTGTTAAAGCGCTCGGCGTGTTCCTTCATGCGCGTGACCAAGGCCGTGCCGTCAACGCCGTTGACATCGCCCGGCCAGTTATCGACTTCGGTCGTGGTGGTGAGTTGACCACCCGGTTGAATGCCGCTGATAATCACCGGCTGATTGTTGGCGCGCGCGGCGTAAATGGCAGCGCTGTAGCCGGCAGGGCCGGAACCTAAAATAATGAGTTTATGGTGTGACATTTGGATTTCCTTTTCGATAGTTAAGATTATTGTACCATTCACAAATAGACAGTTTGTCATTTTGTAGAGACAGGGCGCGCCCTGTCTCTACGTTCCAATATACTGTTTATCCTAAAAACGGCAGTTGGACATTTTCGTAGGGGCGAACCCATGTGTTCGCCCTTGGTCGGAAATAGATTTTGCATCAAAGTTTCAATGAATGCATTTTAAAACAATAAAATGATTAGTTTCTCCAACCAAGGGCAGACACGCGGGTCTGCCCCTACACAGAACAGCCTCCCCTTTATAAAAGGAGGCTGGGGGGAGATTTGAGGTGGCTTAAATTGGTCGTCAGATTGACTAATTATCAGTCTTCAACACCGCTAAAAACGCCTCTTGCGGAATATCGACTTTGCCGACGCTCTTCATGCGTTTTTTACCTTTTTTCTGTTTCTCTAACAGCTTTTTCTTACGGCTGATATCGCCGCCGTAACACTTGGCCAAGACGTTTTTGCGCAGGGCTTTGACGGTGGAACGCGCCACGATATGACTGCCAATAGCGGCTTGGATAGCGACTTCAAACATTTGACGCGGAATAAGTTCTTTCATTTTATCGACCAAATCGCGGCCGCGGTATTGGGCTTGGTCGGTGTGGACAATCAGCGCCAACGAGTCAACGCGGTCGCCGTTAATCAAAATATCCAACTTGGTGAGCGGCTCGGCTTGGAAGCGCACAAAGTGATAGTCGAACGAGGCAAAACCGCGCGACACCGACTTGAGGCGATCAAAGAAATCCAACACCACTTCCGACATCGGCATTTCAAAGGTCAACTGCACTTGATTGCCGGAATACTGCATGTTTTTCTGCACGCCGCGCTTTTCGATGCACAGGCCAATCACCGCGCCCAAGTAGTCTTTGGGGACGAGGATATTGGCAACGATAATCGGCTCGCGGATTTCGGCGATGTCGTTAGGCTCGGGCAAATTCGACGGGTTGTCGATTTTAATGATGTCGCCGGCTTTGGTTTCGACTTCGTAAATCACCGTTGGGGCGGTGGTAATGAGGTCTAAATCGTACTCGCGCTCCAAGCGTTCTTGGATAATTTCCATGTGCAACATACCCAAGAAACCACAACGGAAACCAAATCCTAGCGCCGTGGAAGTCTCTGGCTCGAAAAACAGCGAAGCATCGTTTAAGCGCAGTTTTTGCAGGGCTTCGCGCAACTTTTCGTAGTCCTCGGACTCGACGGGGAACATGCCGGCAAAAACGCGCGATTGCACTTTTTCAAAACCCGGTAACGGCGTGTCATCGCCGTCTTTGGCATCGACAATGGTATCGCCGACCGGCATGCCGTCGATGTCTTTGATGCCGGTAATCATATAGCCGACTTGGCCGGCGTTGAGCGCCTCTTGGTCTAGGGATTTGGGGGTGAAAATGCCGACTTTATCGGCTTGGTATTCGCCTTGCGTAGAAAGGACGCGGATTTTTTGGCGCTTTTTCAAACTGCCGTCAATAATGCGTACCAGGGCCACCACGCCGACAAAATTGTCGAACCACGAGTCAATGACTAGGGCTTTGAGCGGCGCATCGGGGTCGCCCTGCGGCGGTGGGATAAACTCGACCAAGCGCTCTAGCAATTCGTCCACGCCTTGGCCGGTTTTGGCGCTCACTCGCGGGGCGGTATCGGCTTCGATGCCAACGATGTCTTCGATTTCTTGACAAACGGTGTCGGGGTCGGCTGACGGCAGGTCGATTTTATTCAGAACCGGCAGTATTTCAACGTCTTGGTCAATGGCTGTGTAGCAGTTGGCCACCGATTGCGCCTCCACACCTTGGGCGGCATCAACGACCAGCAAAGCGCCTTCACAAGCCGCCAACGAGCGCGAGACTTCATAAGAAAAATCGACGTGCCCGGGGGTGTCGATAAAGTTTAATTGATAGGTTCCGCCGTCTTTGGCTTGGTAATTCAGCGTTACCGATTGGGCTTTAATGGTGATGCCGCGCTCGCGCTCCAAATCCATAGAATCAAGCACTTGCGATGCCATTTCGCGCTCGGAAAGACCGCCGCACATTTGAATCAGTCGGTCGGATAAGGTCGATTTGCCGTGGTCAATATGGGCAATAATGGAAAAATTTCGAATATGTTGCATTCGCTGTCCAAGTAAAAATAAAAAGGCCATTATACCGAAGAATGGGGCTTTCGCGTATAAAATCTTTTGCGGTTCAAACTAGGGCGTGTCCTCAATCCAAACATGGCGCTGGCCGACATTTGGCGACCTTTTAAGCGGCAAATTAACGCTCAATTTTATCAAAAATAACAAATAAAACAACCAGTATGGCGCTAAACAAAAGCTATTGACAACAAAATAAAAAGGAGTAAAAATGGCTCTTGAATTGATACACTCACAAAGTAACAGAGGTGACATGATGAAACAAAAAATAGCGGTATTTGCGCTTTCATTGTTGGCCGTTGCGGTCAGTGCGAACGCCAGTGGTGTAGATGCCACCGTCAATGGCCGAGGCTCGGCTCAGTACGATGTCGTTCTTGCAAAGGACGCGGCTATTAAAGTTGACGGGGTGCTCGACGAAACCGTGTGGTCGGCAGTTCCCGAAATAAGTGGTTCATTTAACTACCCTTGGGAAGCTGTCCAAGCGCCCAAAACGACATTTAAGGCATTCCACAACGGAAAATCTTTATACTTTAGTTTTGCAGTAGAAGACAAAGCCGTGCTACTAGAAGACCAATGGAAAGCCGACGAATCCAGCGTTGATAACGAAGATCGCGTTGAAATGTTTTTTGCGGGTGGGTCAGTTGACCAGCCGGACAATTACAAATTGCCAACTTATTATGCCGTTGAAGTCGATGCCAAAGGCAGAGTGCACGACTACAGCGCAGTTTACTATAGACATTTAGACAGTGCTTGGAACTTAAAAGGCTTGACTACAGCGGGTGCAAAAACCGACAAAGGCTATACCGTTGAGGGTATGATTCCCCTCGCCTCATTGCGCGATTTAAAACTGATACGCGCCGACAAGACGGCTCGTGTCGGTCTGTTCCGCGCCGAATTTTCCAAGGCCGATGCTGAAAAAATCCATATGCAATGGATTTCTTGGGTAGATCCAAACACCTCCTACCCCGATTTTCATGTCGATTCGGCATTTGGTGTGTTCCGCTTTTTAGGCCTATAAATGGCTTTGCGAGGACTTGAGATAAACCCATTAACCCGAAAGGAGGTCATATTAATCCTTTGATAATTAAGGGCACAATAATAAAGTAATATCATTCACAAAATAAATAGGTTGTCATTTTGTAGGGACAGGGCGCGCCCTGTCTCTACCTAAAAGGCACTACTATCTATTGGGTTTGATATAAAAAGCAAACTATATCGACAAAATATTCACTATATAAACCAAAAAATAGGAAAGCAATCATGGCAAAAATCGTACTCAATGAAACTTCTTATCACGGCAGTGGCTGCGTTCAAGAAATCATCACAGAAATTAAAGCCCGTGGGTTTAAAAAAGCCTTTATTTGCTCAGACCCCGACCTCATCAAATTTGACGTCACGACCAGAGTCACCGACCTGTTAAAGGCACACGATTTGGATTTTGAAATGTATTCAAATATTCAACCTAACCCAACCGTGGAAAATGTGCAAACGGGCGTGGCCGCTTATCAAGCCAGTGGCGCTGACTACATTATCGCCATTGGTGGCGGTTCATCAATGGATACTTCAAAAGCGATCGGCATTATTATCACCAATCCAGAATTTGCCGATGTCGTTAGTTTGGAAGGCCTCTCACCCACAAAAAATCCCAGCGTGCCCATATTGGCCGTGCCAACCACCGCAGGAACTGCGGCGGAAGTCACCATTAACTACGTCATTACCGATGTCGAGAAAAAGCGCAAAATGGTCTGCGTTGACCCACACGATATTCCCGTAGTCGCCTTTGTTGACCCCGAAATGATGTCGTCAATGCCTAAGGGACTAACCGCCGCAACGGGTATGGATGCGCTCACCCACGCTATCGAAGGTTATACCACTCAAGGCGCGTGGACGATGACAGATATGTTTAATTTAAAAGCCATAGAACTTATCGCCAAATCGCTAAGGGGCGCGGTTGAGAATACCAAAGAAGGCAGAGAGGGCATGGCACTCGCCCAATATATCGCCGGCATGGGCTTTTCCAACTGCGGACTGGGCATTGTGCACTCAATGGCACACGGGCTAGGCGCTGTCTATGACACGCCGCACGGTATTGCCAATGCTATTATCCTGCCGACCGTTATGGAATATAATGCCGAACATACAGGAGAAAAACTCAAAGATGTCGCTATCGCAATGGGTGTCACGGGTGTTGAAAAAATGACCCAAGCCGAATACAGAAAAGCGGCCATTGACGCAGTCAGACAGCTTTCAACTGATGTTGGCATTCCAACCGATTTGAAAGCGATTGTTAACCCCGAAGACATTGATTTCTTGACAGAGTCGGCAATGGCGGACGCTTGCACCCCCGGCAATCCCAAAACTCCGACTTTTGAGGATATCAAAGCGCTGTACTTAAGTTTAATGTAGCGGTTTGGAACGTGCTTTAGGACGTGTCCTCAATCCAAACATGGACACGCCCTAATAACAAACCAGCAATAACCTACTTCGTTTAATACAGCTAATACAGCAGGGGCAGACTCGCGTGTCTGCCCTTGTTTTTTTAAGGTGGATTTGGTATAACCCAATGATAAATTAAATATACTCAATCTCAATTAAGAACAAAACAATAACCAGTGGAGAAAATAACATATGAATATAGCCAATGCCCAACAAGCCGTCGATGACTGGATTAAAGCCCACGGCGTCCGCTACTTTAACGAGTTAACCAACATGGCACAATTAACTGAAGAAGTCGGCGAAGTGGCTCGCATCATCGCTAGACGCTACGGTGAACAGAGCGAAAAACCGAGCGACAAAGACAAAGACCTCGGCGAAGAGCTGGCCGATGTGTTGTTTGTGTTACTGTGTTTGGCCAATCAGACCGACACCGATTTATCACAAGCCTTTTACGATAAGCTGGACTTGAAGACCCAGCGCGACCACGACCGCCACCACAATAATGAGAAGTTAAAATAGGGGCGAAGACATGAGGGCAGCCCTAGTGATGTTTTCGGCTTTTTAGCATTCATTTCAAAAGATAAGCAACTCTCCTTTTTTGAAAATTGCCTAGATATGCTAGAATGATTAGTTTTAGCGTTGGGAACGGTACGGTTTGATATGATACCAATTCCGTTCCTTTTGGTTTATCCCTGTCTTTTGGTGTTTTATGATTTTTCAACCCATTCACTTGACGCGCCCTAACGGCTTGAGCATTTCGCTGTCGCGTTTTGGCGCTTCGTGGCTGTCGTGCGTTGTGCCGCTAGAAAAACCCAGAGACATTCTCTTGGGTTGTAGCATCGGGGATTTACCCATGCAAGAGGCCTATCTCGGCGCCATTATTGGCCGCTATGCCGGTCGCGTCGCCGATGCCAACTTTTCACTGGCAAATACCGACAACGTCCTTTCGATGAATTATCAACAGCACGCCCTGCACGGTGGCATTGACAACTTTTCTTACCGGCTGTGGGAGCTCAAAGCGCAAACATCCGAAAGCGTGACCTTTGCCATTCACTCTCACGATGGCGACCAAGGCTTTAACGGCGAACTCAACGCTACGGTCACCTACACCCTCAGTGACGACAGCGTCGTTATTGATTACTCTGCCGATTGTGACCAAACCAGCGTGTGCTCGCTGAGTAGTCAGGCCTATTTCAATTTGGACGGCCACGGCGATGTTCGTCAACACAGCCTCTGCATTCCTAGCCAGCAATACCTGCCCATTGACGGCGAAGGCATTCCCAATGCCACACTGGCGTCGGTGGCCGATACGCCTTTTGATTTTTCCAAAAAACACACGGTGATGACCTACTTCGAGCGCCTAAAAAACAGCGGCCCGACAGGGGGCTACGACCACGATTGGTACTTTGGCCAAAACGGTGTGCAAAAGCCGCTTTGTCAACTGTGGTCAGCCGACGAACGCGTTTCTCTGGCGTTAGAGAGTACGCAGCCGGCGCTGCACCTCTACACCGGCAACGAATTGGCGGCTGATACGCCGGATAACAATAACGAGGAATACGACAATTTTGCCGGTTTGGTATTGCGTACCGGCTGTCTGGCCAACAGCCCCAATACGATTGACTTTATTAACGACTGTTTGATTGCGCCGAACAAACCCTACCGCCACCGCAGCGTTTATCGTCTATCGTGGTCATAGCGCCCTTCGCCTCTAACTACTACCATGATGCCATGATTTATCGCCTAAAAAACCCTTTAAAAAACTATGCTTGGGGCAGTCGCACCGCGATGACCGAGCGCTTTGGCTTTGCCAATCCCGATGACGAACCGCAGGCCGAGTTGTGGCTAGGCGCGCACGCCGGCGGCTGTTCAATCATTCAAACGCCAGACGGTGAGCAACGCTTGGACGACTTTATCGCCAACGCACCCAAAGTGGTATTGGGTGAGGTGGTGGCGACACGCTTTGTCGGTCTGCCGTTTTTGTTAAAAATTCTAGCGGCTGAGACGCCGTTGTCCATACAAGTTCACCCCAATAAAGCCAAAGCCGAAGCCGGCTTTGCCAGAGAAAACCGCCAAGGCATCGACATTGCCGCCGGCCACCGGCACTACAAAGACCCCAATCACAAGCCGGAGCTGATTTACGCCCTCAGCGATTTTGCCGCCCTAAACGGCTTTAGAGACATTCCCGAGATGTTGGCACTGTTTGACGTTGCCGATGTGCCGACTTTAACACCAGAAACTCAAGCTTTCAAAAAACAACCAGACGCCGCCGGCTTGGCGCATTTTTTTGCTGCCATTTTATCTTTACAGGGGAAACGAAAAACAACGGCTATCAATGAGCTATTGAATGGTATTGACAACAAAGGCGACAGCGATTGCGCTCAAACTGCCTTGGCGTGGGTCAAACGCTGTAGTGAGTTATACCCCGACGATGTCGGCCTGTTTGCGCCGCTGTTACTCAATGTCATCACCTTAGGCCCCGGTCAAGCCATGTTTTTGCACGCCGAAACGCCACACGCCTATTTGCACGGCCTAGGCATTGAGATTATGGCTAGCTCCGACAACGTCTTGCGCGCCGGCTTGACGCCTAAACATATTGATATTGCCGAGTTATTAGACAACATCAGCTATCAGCCGATGCCGTTAAAATCACTGGCCACGCCGGCGGTGGTGGACGGCAAGCGCCGGCATTTCCCCGTGCCGGTGACGGATTTTGCCTTTGATATTATCGACATCGACGGTGAAAACGCCGTAGCTGTCCACAGTGCCGAGATTTTGCTGTGCCTCAGTGGTGAAATTGAGATTGCCGGCCTGCGCCTTAGCACTGGTGAGTCGGTGTTTGTCACTGCCGATACGGGCAGTTATACGCTGTCGGGACAAGGGCAAGTGGTGCGTGCTTATAATGCCATTTAATACTGGCGAACGGTGGGTTGCGCTATCGCTAACCCACCCTACCAATTAACCGCCGTAGGTACGATTAGCGAAACGTAATCGTACGCATGCCGGCGTGATGTTGATGGTTTTAGGACTTACCCTAAAACCTAATCAAGTTAGAACCTTTAGCTATATCGTAGTCACGCAAAGTCTTAGCCGGCATTGCGGCTTTCACCTACAATGAATGATATTTTTAGTAAACAACCGAGAGAGTATTTATGCCCCACATCGTCCAAAACGTCGCCGAATTAGTCGGCAATACGCCGCTTTATCGCTCCAGCAGTTTGTCAACCAATGACAGCGAGGTGTTGTTAAAGCTAGAATTCCACAACCCCACCGCCAGTATTAAAGACCGTATCGCCCTCAATATCATTGAAGAGGCCGAGCGCAGTGGCGCACTGAAAGCCGGCGACGAAATTATCGAAGCCAGCAGCGGCAACACCGGCATTGGACTGGCCTGTTTGGGGGCGGCCAAAGGCTATCAAGTCACCATTACCATGCCGGAAAGCATGAGTATCGAGCGCCGCCGCCTAATGCAAGCCTTTGGCGCTAATCTCGTATTGACGCCCAAGGAACAAGGCATGAAGGGCGCAATTGCCAAAGCTGACGAACTAGCCGCCGGCCGCGACGACGTGTTTATCGCGCACCAATTTGACAATGCCGCCAATCCCAATAGCCATTATTTGACTACCGGCCCAGAAATCTGGGAACAAACCGGTGGTCAACTCGACGTTTTTATTTCTGGCGTCGGCACGGGCGGCACGATTTCGGGAGCTGGCAAGTTTTTAAAAGAAAAAAATCCCAACATAAAAATTATCGCTGTCGAGCCGGCACTCTCACCGGTGCTGTCCGGCGGCAACCCAGCACCCCACCCCATTCAAGGCATCGGTGCGGGCTTTATTCCTGAAACATTGGATACGCGGATTTATGACGACATTATGCCGGTGTCAGCCGAAGATGCCACTCAAACCACCCGTCAACTAGCGCGCGAAGAGGGTTTGTTGGTCGGCTTTTCTTCTGGCGCGACGGCTTTTGCCGCTGGCCAGTACGCCAAACAGCACGCCGGCAAGCGCATTGTGACGCTATCGGCCTCCAGTGGAGAGCGCTATTTGAGCACACCGCTATTTGAGTGAGTTGATTGATACCCATTCTGAAAAATAACCTATCAAGGCCGGCGAGTGCAGACAGTGTATTAGGGCACGCCCTCAATCCACACATAGCACCACCAGTCAAAACAACAAAGAGGGAATATAATGAAAAACTACAGCAATAAACTATTTTTTTTAGCACTCATTAGCCTGAGTGCTTGTCAAGCGCAAACACCAACAGCCAAGGGGAATACGATGACGACAGCAACCGACGCAGTCACACTAAACGCCACCGCCTGTTATGGCACTTGTCCTATCTATGAAATTACACTACACGCCAATGGCCAAGTGGATTTTGAAGGCAAGGGCTACACTGGCCACCAAGGGAAAGCGCAACGGCAGGTCAGCCCCGAATTAGCGAAGGACATCTTACAAGCACTCGAAGTCCACCGCCCCAAGGCCGGCACGACGGCTAAAAATGCCGTTTGCAAGCGCCGCGCCACCGACCACCCCAGCTACATTTTAACGTGGCGAGAAAAGACTGGTGAACCGACCATCTATCGTCACTATTCGGGCTGTTCGGGAGCAGAAAATCGCATCATAACTGAACAACTTAAAGGTATTGCCGGACGTTTAAACCTGCTCGATTTAATCCGCTACAAGCGAAAAGTCAAGCGCCTCAGCAAACCCGACGCCCCTTCATCTTGACTTTTTGTTCCCCTTTTTTGAAAAACAACAAATTGAAAATAATTAAAAAAATTATTATATTGCAAAGAACAGCCTCCCCCTTTTTAAAAGGGGGACTGAGGGGGATTTGACGATGGTAGGTATTCCCAACCACCTCAAATCTCCCCCTAACCCCCTCTTTTAGAAAGAGGGGGGATAGTGATTTCTTTTTTATAATAATTTCAAAAGATAAAGATTATTCTTTCTTAAAACATGTGTCGATACCTATACTTTTGAATTGAGGACACGCCCTAAAATAACGATAAAATTTAAGACAAAAACATCTGATAAGCGGCGTTGTCCGTCTCATCGACGTAATAATAGCCGATATTATCTAGCAGATTGACCAGTGCCGCCGTGTCGTCGGGGCGTTCGATGCCAATCAACACGCGACCGTAGTCAGAACCGTGATTGCGGTAGTGGAATAAGGTGATGTTGTGCGCGCCGATGCCGTTCAAAAAGTCCAGCAGCGCACCGGGACGCTCAGGAAATTCAAAGCGATACAACAACTCGGTCTTGTCGCGGTTGTGACCACCGACCATAAAGCGCAGGTGCAATTTGGCAGTGTCGTTATCGGAAAAATCGCGCACGGGGTAGTCAGCCGCTTGTAATTTGTCGATAATCTCATCGATTTCTCGCTGGCCGTCGCGAATGGCGATGCCCATAAAAATATGTGCTGGCGAGTCGCTGTGGCCGGCGTAGCGGTAATTAAATTCCGTGATAGCGCGACCGGCAATGGTTTCACACAAGGTTTTAAACGTACCGGCTTTTTCGGGAATGGAAACGCCCAGCAGGCACTCGGTCTTAGCGCCGATAGCGGTGCGTTCGGTGACGTGGCGCAAGCGATCAAAATTCATGTTGGCACCGCTGAGTATACTGACCAAATTCAAATTTTTCGCTGGGTTGTCCTTTGTCCAGCGCTTGATGCCAGCAAGCGACACCGCACCAGACGGCTCGACAATGGTACGCGTTTCATCAAAAACATCGTTAATGGTCGCACACAATTCATCGGTGGTCACGGTGACGATTTCATCGGTGACGCGTTTGGCGATGTCTAGCGTGGTCTCGCCCACTCGTCTAACCGCCACACCGTCGGCAAAAACGCTGACGTGCTCTAGCGTGACTTGTTTGCCGGCTTCAATGGCGGCTTTCATCGACGCCGATTCAACGTGCTCAACACCAATAATTTTAATCTCTGGTTTCACCGCTTTGACATAAGCACCAACGCCCGCGAGCAAGCCACCACCGCCCACGGGAATAAAAATGGCGTCGATATGACGCAATTGCTCAATAATTTCTTTGCCCACCGTGCCTTGGCCAGCAATCACATCAATATCGTCAAAAGGGTGTACAAAAACCAAATCGCGTTGGTCTTGCAGGTCTTGAGCATGAGCGGCCGCAGCATCAAAATTGTCGCCGTGAATAACAATGTCCACCCATTCGCCCCCGAAGCGCTTCACCGCGTTGATTTTAATTTCAGGGGTGATATTGGGCATGACAATAGTGGCTTTGACCCCCAACTTATTGGCGGCCAGCGCCAAACCCTGCGCGTGGTTGCCGGCCGAGGCAGCAATAACGCCATGAGGGGCTTCGTCATTTTCTACCAAGTTGACCAATTTATTGTAAGCACCACGGCATTTGAAGGAAAAGACCGGCTGTAAATCCTCGCGCTTGGCATAAATCTGGTGTCCCAAACGCGTAGAAAGTTGTTTGAGCGTATCTAGTGGCGTAATGTCGGCGACATCGTACACCGGTGCCGTCAAAATGCGGTTAATCAATTGGTTCATAGTCAATAAGTCGTGTTAAGTCAAAGCGGATGATTATAGCAAAATCGCCAGCATAACAAAGGGGTTTATTTATCCAACAACTTGTGGCGTTTTGTTATAGAATAGCACCCTTTTTTTATCATTAATTATTGGAGGAGAAATGACACTGTCGATTGCGTTTATGTTCGTACTATTGCTCGTGGTGGTGGGCGTGTTTATTTGGGATAAATTCCCTATGGATTTAGTGGCTTTGTTTGTCGTTGGCGTCTTGGCGCTGTCGGGAATTATCACCCCGAAAGAAGCCGTTTCCGGCTTCGGTAACAGTTTGGTCATTATGATTGCCGGCCTGTTTGTCGTCGGGGAAGCGCTGATGACCACCGGCGTCGCCAATGCCGCCGGCAATTGGTTGCTGAAAGTTGGTGGGCATGGTGAAGCGCGCCTGTTGCTGTTTTTATTGCCGTTGGTGGCTTTTTTATCAGCTTTTATGAGTTCGACCGGCGCGGTCGCTTTGTTGATTCCTATCGTCTTGAGTTTGGCGCGCAAATCGACCATGCGTCGCGGCCTGTTGTTTATGCCGTTGTCGTTTGCGGCCATGATTGGTGGCATGTTGACCCTGATTGGTACGCCACCCAATATCGTTGTCAGCAGTCAAATGGCCGCCGCCGGCTTGGGTAGCTTTGGCTTTTTTGACTTTACCCCCATTGGATTGGCGATTTTGTTGGCCGGTATTGCTTATTTGGTCTTTGTGGCGCGTTGGTTGTTGCCCAAAGACCGGCTGGATGACGACCAACAGCAGGGAAAAACTCTCAACGACTTTATTGCTCACTACGACATCAGCGATCAGTTGCACAAGTTGACTATTCTGCCTGAAAGCCCACTGGTCGGCGCTACGGTATTGGATTTGAAACTGCGTCGTGAATTTGAGGTCACTCCCTTTGCTTTAAAACACGCCACACATGCCACCACGTTGTTGCCAATTATGTTGAACACGCGCATGGAAAAAGGCGACACGCTATGGGTCTATGGCAAGCCAGAGCATATCGAGGCCTTTTGCCAAGAACAACACCTAGTACAGCACGAGAGCACACCCGCCGAAATGCAGCATCTGTACCGGCAATTCGGCTTTGCCGAGGTGATGATTCCGCCTGAGTCTAAACACGCTGGCCAAGCGCTAAAACAAGCGCGTTTCCGTGAGAACTATGGATTGAACGTCATCGGCCTGCGCCGCAACCAACACCCAGAGCGGTTGGTTTTTACCGAATCTGAATTGCAAGCCGGCGATACCTTACTGTTAGCCGGCGGCTGGGCGCACGTCCGGCGGCTGGGCAACAACCGTGATTTAATCGCGCTAGAAACGCCAGCCGAGTTGGAAGAAGTTCCCATTCACGATGGCAAAGCACCAATCGCTTTAACTATTATGGCGTTAATGCTGGTGGTGATGACTGCCGGCTGGTTGCCGAATTTGACGGCCATTATTGTCGCAGCACTTGCGATGATAGCCACCGGCTGTATTACGTTGAAAGAGACGTATCGCGCTATCAACGTGCCGAGCTTAGTGCTTATCGCCGGCCTGTTGCCGATGGCCAAAGCCATGGATAAAAGCGGGGCTGCAACTTACTTGGTCGAGCACTTGGTTAGCGTGTTTAACGATGCCAGTCCGCTCTTTATGTGTGGTATGTTTTTTGTGCTGACGTCGCTGTTGAGCCAATTTATTTCCAACACGGCCACCACGGTGTTACTCGCGCCGATTGCGCTACAAACGGCGAATTTGCTTGGCTATCAGCCTGAGCCATTTATGATGACGGTGGCAATAGCGGCCTCAACAGCATTTGCCACGCCAATTGCCTCGCCGATTAATTTGTTGGTGCTCTCACCGGGCGGCTATAAGTTCACGGATTTTGTTAAAGTGGGCATACCGCTACAGCTATTGGCGATGGTAATTACCTTGCTATTGACGCCGATGCTGTTTCCCTTTTAGAGTGTGTCCTCAATCCAAACTTATACCATTCACAAGATATATAGTTTGTTACTTTGTAGAAACCATTAAAAATGGCACAAATAAAAAAGTCGCGACTTTTTTATTCCATTCGCAATGGGGCGCGTAGGGTGGGTTAGCGAGGCACGAGCGTAACCCACCGTTTGCAGTGAATTAAAATTCAACGAAAAGTTTAATCATTTGCGAAAGGTGGATATCGCTTGCGCTCCTTCCACCCTACGGGCTACTTAATTAGCTATTTGGCTTTTTAGAAACTCAATAGTTTCTTTAAGTGATTGAATTTCTTTATTTTGAAGAGAGATGATTTCTTCTTTGTGATTAAGTTCAGATTGTAGCTTATCAACAGCATGTAATAATTCATGGTCATCTACCCTGCCAATAAAATTTAATCCATGATTAATATTTCCCTCACCAACCATACAAAAAACGGTGCTTTTCTCGCCAAATGAGATGAGTTCACTCAATTCCATACCAAAAACATGGGCTATTTGTTCTAACTTCCCTGTATATATTTTACTTTCACCTCTTTCGAGATTGGCATAGCCATTGACAGACATTTGTAATTTCTCAGCCATGTTTTCTTGCGTTAAGTTATTAATTTCTCGCAATGTGCGAATTTTTTCATTAATTTTCATAAATCCCCAGTAATTCGTAAGTAATCCCCAGTACCACTTGGTGGTAAGTACCTAGCATAAAGAATATTATAGCCTGCAAATACTAAAACACTATAAAAAGTCTATCAACATCTTTAGTAATGTATCTTAGATACTTTAGCGTTTTAATATTTTGATTTATTTTAACTAAGGAGTCTAATTATGAAAAAATCATTAATTTTTGCGGGTCTTTTATCTTTATTCGCTTTCCATGCTAATTCTGAAACGTTTTATTTGGAGGGCTATGGTTGGAAAGTCACTCATCGGGTGAGTATTCCTGGAGGTTACTCATACGGGTTCACATGTAGCGGGCTTGAGGGTTATAATACTATGAATGTAAACTATTTTCATAACTCTCAAAAGTATTACCCGGGAGGTTTTAATACTTTAGAGGAGGCTGTTTCGGCTGCGTGCGCTAGAGAACGCGAGTATTATGGGGACTAATCTTGACTGACCTTTCAGCGTTCTCAGCTCGCGTAGGTTGGGTAGAGCGATAGCAAAACCCAGCACTTGCGGAAAAATTCTACACAGTATTTGAGTTCATGCAAAGCTGGGTTTCGTACCTCAACACCAGCCTACACATTGTTTGCTACCCCCAAACTACCGCCCCCGAAACCGTTCCGCCGTTTCTTCCAAAGCCTCCCACGTCATGGTGGTCATGGTGGCGCGATCGGCTTTGCGATAGACCAAAATGGCGGAGCGCGTGTGGTCGCGGAGCAGGCGCATTTCTTTGTTCGGCGTGACGAATAGCGGATGCAAACCAAACTGGCGCAGGGCCTCGATGATGCGGCCGGCAACGGCTTGGGAGCTTTTGGAAAAGGCTTCATCGAGGACAATGGTGCTAAATCGCGGCGGTTCACCAACGCGTGGAGACAGCGCGTAACTCAATGATGCCGTTAAAATATAACTGGCAATGATTTCTTTTTCGCCGCCGCTGCCGCCTTGTGAGCCAGTGCGCGTTTCAATCACTTCGTCATTGTCGCGGGCGATGATTTCAATGGAAAATTGTAGGCGATAGCGCGCGTCCAACAGGGCTTTTGCGCCTTGGGTACGCTTTTGCTCCACCGCTTGTTGCAACAGCGTGACTACGCGTTTGAGGGCGGCGTAGTGTTTTTCGCCCGTTTCGTCGCTGAGGGCTTCGCTACGCAATCGGCGTTGGGCGTTGGATAAATCGCGTAAGCTCTGGTGCGACACGCGTTGTGGTTTTAATTGCAAATAGCGGTTGGGCTGAAAATCGACGATTTTTAGCGTTTCGTTGAGGGCGGCAATCCGCGTTTCTATGACGTTGATTTCGTTGTCAACGGTGGTCAGCAATTGCGTTACACCTTGGTCGGAGGCGGTGTTGAGATAATCCAAAAAGCGTTTTTGTTTGGCGGGCAAGTCCTCTTCGGATAACACTTTGAGGCGGAATAGATAATCGTCAATGTCGCGCAGTTCCGTGCCGACTTCAATTAAGGCGCCCGTATCGGCTTGCTGGGCTTTTTCCATAGCGCGCACCAATTGGGTTTCCAAGTTGTGGCGTTTGTTTGCCAGACTGTTGAGCTTGGCGCTTAGGCTTTTATGCTGTTCGTTTTCAAGCGCATCAAGCCGCTCGCGTGCACTGTCATCAATGGCTTTTAGGTGCTTGTCTGCCAGTTGTTGCTGCTCTGGCGTCAGACCTTTGCGCGCTTTGTCTTCGGCGCGTTGATAGTGTTTTTCGGCGTTTTTATAATCTGTTTTAGCTCGTTCCAACGCCACGCTTATAGCTATAACGTTTTTGTTAATCTCTTCGACGACTTGCTGTTGCGCGTCAAACGCGGCTTTTGCTTTGGCAGTGTCGGAGTTGGGATTGCGATAGTCGGCAAGTTGTTGTTGCGATTGCTGTAACGCTTGCTCGGCACTGGCGACATCAATGCTGTCAAAGTCAAAATCGCGCAGTTTTTCTAGCAAATTCAGTTGGGCTTTTAAGGCGTTGAGTTCTTTCTGTGCCTGCTGATAATCGCGGTCGGCGCGCGCAAAGTCGCGCTTGGCATCACTCAATTCGGCGTTTAATTGCGCCAATCTATCGCGGTTGTCAAAGCCGGTCAGCCAATCGGCACTCAGTTTTTTCTGGTCTTGCTTGTCAAAATAGCCCGATTGGTTGGACATCAAACCCTGCGCGGTCATCGCGTGCGGCGTGCTCGCCAAATCCTCAGCCGAGGCAACGCAGTGTCGGTCGATATTTGCCAACAATTGCTTGAGCGCGCCAATGTGTGGGTGCTGGCTTTTGAACTGCAACTTGCGCGTAAAGCCGTCCGTCATAAACTGTGGCGTGTCGCGCGGTTCGTCAGCCGATAACAGCCGAACGTGCAAGCGGTTATCGCGGTCGTTGACAAATCGCAACGCCGTTTTCATCAATTCGGGCGCGACTAAAATTCGCAAGCGGTGACTGCCGATAACGCGCTCAATCGCGCCGCGCCACGTTTGCTCCTCGGGCTTGACCGATACCAACTCGGCAACGAAAGGCAAATCGTCTTCGCCCACTTGCAAATGCTCGGCAAGTGTTTGACGAAACGCATGAAATTTGTGCGGAATGTTGGAATGCGGACGCGATTTCATCAAGTCGATTTCATCGGAAAGCTCGGCAATGGCTTGTTTCAGCGGTTGGCGCGTTGCCCCCAATTCATACAACGCCGTGGTGTCGGCATCAATTTTTGCCGATTGCTCGCTGATGTGCGTCTGCGCCCACTGTTGATTGGCTTGTAGCGTTGGTGCCGACAAGTCGCTATCCAGCGTCAAGGCTTGGGCAATTTGCTGATAGTCTTTGGCGGTTTTGCGGATTTTTTGCAGGGTTTCGGTTTGCAGTTTGATAAACTGTTCTAACTGCTCAATATTGTTGCCGCCGACTTGTAAATACTGCGCGCGCAGTTGGTCGGCGTGGACTTGCGCGGTTTCCAGTTGCGAAGTCGCGACTTTGACTTGCTGTTTATTGTCGTCAACGCGCACCACGCAAGCATCGGCATAATTGCGCCACAGCCGCACAGCCGTTTGCGCGAACCACGTTGGCAACAGGTCGATAAGGCGTTCTTGAGTGGCGATATCGGCACTGAGTTTTTTGTGCGCCGCGTGATGCTCGGCAATGGGTTGCAAGGTCGCCAGTTGCGCGCGAGCCGTGTCCAACTCGCTACGAATATCGGTTAAATCGGCAAATTCTTTGACGACATTGGTGGCGCGCGTGAAGGCGGCATTGTCCTCCAACACCAATTCACGGAAAATCGCGTCAATACTATTGAGCTGTTTTAAGCCAGCGGCGCGGTTTAACAGGTTAAAGGCGTTGTCGCCGACTTCGAAAAAGCGGCGCACTTGCCCCAAATAGGCTTTTTTCGTGTCGCTGATTTTGACGCTGTTGCCGTCGCTGTCTTTAATGTGTTTTTTCAGGGCGCGAACGCCTTGTTCGTGGTGCATTTCTAGCCAATCGTTTAAGCATTCGTCGCTGTTGTGCGCCACGAGCCACACGTCTTTGCGGTCACTGCTGGCGTTACTGGCGTTTTCTAGCCATAAAATCCCTGCAATTTCTAGGCGGCTATTGCCGTCTTGGCTGACAAAGGTCGCGGAAATGGCGGTGGTGGTTTTGTCGGGGCGAGCGATATGGCGGTTGTCGGCATCGTTACCTGCGCCTGACACGCCGCGAATGTAGGACATCAAATCGCGGTCGCTTTCGTGCCCGCCCGTGGAGGCAAGGTTGTATTTCGGACGCTCGCACAATAGCGTCATCAAGGCATCGACCACCGTGGTTTTGCCGCTACCCGTTGGACCGATAATGGCACTGCCGCGCGCGTCTAATTCGGCGTGGTGACGGCCGGCAAACGCGCCCCAGTTGTATAAGTCAATGGTCTGTAAAACAAAGCGTTGTGCGGTGATTGTCTCTAGTTTGTTGTGAGATTTTTTCTGAGTCGCCATTTAGTCTTCTCCGTTTTGCGCCAATGCCTTATAGTGCGCCAACAGTGCCGTGAGCGTCGCAGGATTAGCCACGTGCGCAATAATCGGGCGAATAGTGAATTGCTGTTGGGCATTGACTTCGCTGACAATGCCGTGCCCTTTGAGTTTTTCCAACAGCGTGAGGGTGCGTTTTTCATCTTTGGCATCACTGCCCGTATCGCCCAAAAAGAGATTTAAGCTCGTCTGCACTTCGTCCACGACGCTCATGACCGCCGGCGTGATGCCGACCCCTGCGTTTTGCTCGTGGTTGACGTAAAATTGGCGCAAAATGGCAAGCAACAACGATTGCTCCATATTCAAACGCTGACGGCGCACCAACGGATGCGACCACTCGTCTTCGGTCAAGACTTGTTTGGCGTTATCAATAATGCTTTCGTCATCCATGGTGTTATCGCCCTCACGTACACTATCCGCCACCGTCAAAAACGCCAGTCCGCGAATGTCGTCAACCACCAATTTTAAATCCAAAGCCGATAAATACTGATTCATTTCAACCTGATTGACACTGGCTTGTTGATAGAGTTTGGGCTTGCTATCGCTGTAGAGCAAGCCGTATTTCAGCAGTTCTTGCAGGCTTTGTTTCTGCGCTTGCATCATCTCGTGTTCGCCGAGCGGCGCGGTGGATTGGGAGTCGGAAACTGCTGTTATGGGTGTAGTTGCTTTGACAGATTGTTCAGAGGCTTTTGTTGTCTTTTGGTTATTATTTTTATTTTCTGAGGAAAATAATTCGGGCTGTTTAGGCATCGGTTAAACCTCGTGCGAAATGGTTTTCAGGCGTTGATAATCCAACTCAACGCTGGGCAGATAAAAGCGATAAGCCGCCGATTGGCTATCATCGGCATGCGTTTCTATGCTTTGTTGGACGCTGTCGTCAACGGCGATGCCTGCCTCGCGCGCTAGGCTTATCCAGACGCTGAAAATCTCTAAATCATGGCGGGCAAAGCTGTCGCTGTCTTTGTCTTGGTAGCGCTCGGCGAGTTCGAGCAAACTTAGCGGTTTTTCGGCGTGTTGCAAGACGGTGAGCGTATCATCGACCAACTGCAAGCGATCGAGGCTGTCAAAACTACGCCAAAATTCGCCATCCATATCATCGAGTGCCATGTCGTTGGTGTGCAAATCAAGGGCGGTTTCCACCGAGTCTTTGGCGATGTCTTTACAGCGCAAACGCTCGACAATCGGCACCGCGCCAATATCGACACCAATAGGCGGCAGTGGCGTGTCGGTGCGGCGAATGCTCGCCTGTTGCCAATCAATATTGAGAGCAACCTCGCGCAATTCATTAATCAATTGCCCCACGCGGTGGTGCTCCGAAGCCAACCCTGTGCGCATAAATTGGCTGACATCGCGTTCGCTACGCGCTCGGGCTTCGCCGACTTTGCCAGCTTCTAGCGTCAGTCCCATGAATAGCCAGCGCAGGTTGCTTTGTTGCTCAAGATTCAAAGCATTACGCGATGATGGACAATTGATGATATCGCGCAAGTGGCGTTTGCTGTCGTCCAGTTGTACGCTGTGTTGTAATTGCTTGTGAAAGTGCTCGAAGACGCGACCTTCGGCGGTTTGCAACAGGGCATCGTGATTGTCGAGCAATTGGTCGATGATTTCACCGCGATGCGTTTGCGTTTGAATGATTTTGTGGCGCAAGTCGCGGTCGGCATCGCGGTAAGTGTCCTCAACGCGGCGGAAGTCGTCTTTAAGGCTCATGGCGAGCGAATACAAATCTTGAATTTCTTCAACGGCTTCATCATCGGTGAGTACGTCGAAATTCCCGTCATCTAGCTCGGCAAGCTGTTGTTGCAAGCGCTGAATTTCTTTGTTGAGGTAGTCGCGGCGCGTATCGACATCGGTGCTTAAGCGAATGGAGAGTTGCTCGATTTTTTGTTGCACAGTAGCAAGGCGCGAAGCGGTAGAAGTCATCAAACGCTGTTCCGACAGCCCGTCAATAAATTGCAACACGCGTTGCAGGGCATCGGTGGCAAAAATCTCGCCTTGACGCTCGATAATTAAGCCTTTTTTAATCCACGTGCGCAACTCACGGCGCGCTTGTAATGGAAAATTATCCGCTTGCACGCCAAAGCTGTCGTCATTGGCAAAATCGGCAAAGGTGTCGCTTAAATATGCCTCGGCATCTTCGAGCAGCACCTGTTTGCTCGCACGTTCAAACAACGGCTGTAAACACGCGAGTATCAACGGTGCACGCCGTGAAGCCAACAACTGCCACGCCGCGTGTTGATGACGCAAGACGTTTAAGGCTTTGGCGTTGCGTGGTTGGGGCATGAGGAGTCGTGATAATGGTTGATAGAAGATGGTATTATAGCAACTATCAGACGGTTTGGGGACTGTTTTTTAGCGTAGAAGCAGGACACACCTGTAAGCAGGTTGAGATTGAGGGTACAAGCCTGGCACTCACCCTTCCCCCAACGACACCCGAATCGCTGCCACAATCGCCAATGGTACAACGGCTAAAGTCAGCAAAAAAATCGCACCCAAAATACTCAATTGCCCGACATTAGAAAAACCGTCTGCATAAGAGGACACCGCTGACAGGGCAAAAATCAAGGTCGGAATGTACAGCGGCAAAATAATGACAATTAACAGCATGCCACCGCGTGCTACTGATAGCGTCAGTGCCGAGCCTAACATGCTCAGTAATAGCAACGAAGGACTGCCAATAATCAGCGTTAACGCCAGTTGTAACGCTATTTGCCATGACAAGCCGTAAAACGCAGCAAACAATGGCAACGCCAATAATAACGGTAAGATTTGCACAGCCCACTGCACGATGGCTTTTGCGCCGATGAGCATTAACGGGCTATGCCCTGATAAAAACCACTGCGTTAAACTGCCGTCTTCAAAGTCGCTTTTATAGCATTTTTCGCTGGTTAGCAATATCGACAACAACACTGCAATCCAAATAATGCCGGCGGCAATGCGCTTGAGTAATACCTCGTCAACACCGATAGCCAGCGGAAAGAGCGTGACTAAAATCAACACAAAAAACAGCGGTTGCAATAAGTTATGCAGTTGACGAATGGCAAGTAACCATTCTTTTTTCAATAAGGTAAAAAAGACAGTCATACAAACTCTCCCAAGTCCAGCGTTTGGACTTCGCACCCTAATTTCAGCGTCTGGTGCGAGGTGAATATCACGCCACCACCCAATCTTAAATGCTCGGTAATATGTGCTTGCAAGACTTCGATAAAATCTGCATCTAACGCGGTTAACGGCTCATCGAGCAACCACAACGCCTTTGCCGATTTGCCTTGACCTTGTTGATACTGGGCTATCCATAAGCGAGCCAGCATAATGCGTCGCTGTTGCCCTGCCGACAATTTGCCCGCCAATTGCGAGCGAAATGCCCAGAGTCCCACTGCCGACAAAGCGTGTTGCAAACGCACCTTATCAACGTGCAAACTGTCAAATAATTCGGCATTGAATACGAGATTTTCTGCCACCGTTAAATCGTGTTTAATCGCGCTTTGATGCCCTAAATACAAGAGTTGCTGATAATCGCCGCGTTCAATGTCTTTTAAGGATTTGCCGAATAATGCTAGCTCGCCCACTGTGGGTGCAAGCATGCCCGTAAGCACTTTGAATAAACTGGTTTTACCGCTGCCGTTTTTGCCGCGTAGGTGAATGGCTTGCCCTGTGCCAAGAGAAAAACTCAACCCCTTAAACAAGCGGCGATTGCCACGAATGAGGGCGAGATTATTCGCACTAATCAGCGGAGTTGACGAATGTGTTATTGATGTCGCCATTATTTTTGCACCGTTTGATTGATGGTCAGCGTTGTCGCTTGCGACTGTGGCAAAGTAATCACTGTCGGTTCGCTCGTCAAATCGCCCGTGCTAGCACTTGTCGCACCTGTTTGGCTAATACGTGCGGTGACTTGTAATTGCGAAAAACCAGACATTGGTTGCATTTGCATCAGCCCTGCTTGTCCATCCGTGAGTGTCACCTTCAGCGGTTTATCTGTATCGGTGAGCGTGTATTTGCCTGCGGTGAGCAATTGTCCTTGCGGTGATTTAACGATGATAAACAGCGTTTTCGGCAGGCTCAAGTCTTGGCGTAATTCAGGGGTAACCATAATATTGACGATGAAAGAGGCCTTTTCAGCTGTTTTATTGTTTTCTTTAGTTGGCTGTTGAGCCATTTGGCTCGTTCCTGTTCTCATTATTGGGTGAGGAATACCGCTTTTCATTGTTTTTCCTTGCTTGCCTAACTGCTCCAACTGTTGACGCGTACTGGCATGCGGATTGTTTGCCGTGTTTGGCGTGGCACTGTCGCTTTCGTCACGCTTGGCACCGTGGCGAGTAATCAATCCTTGCATTTCCGCGAGGGCTTTTTTCAGCGTCGGGTCATTGTCCGCATAAGGGCGTAATTTGGCGAGATAACCGCGTGCCGTGTCAAACTCTCCGTTCGAGAAACTATTAACAGCGAGTAAATACAAAATATCAACGGCATCAGGGTTGGTTTGGGCGAGCTGACGCAATTTGATTAAAGTATGTTCAATCGCAGGTTGTGCCAAATTGGCGTAACCCAATTGTAAATGACATTCGGCAACATTGATGAGCGCGTCAGGATTATCAGGGTAGTTACTGAGCATTTTTTGTTGCAACAAAAAGCAATAGTTACGCGAATTGTCACCGCTCTGCATCAAGTTTTTTAAGACGATATCGCGGTCAAATAGTCCTTCGATAATATCGGCTTGGTGTTTTTCTTGGGCTTGATGCCATTTTGTAACACCTTGTTCTTGATTGAGCTTGGCGTATAGCAAACCGCCAGTACACAGCCCCGCTGTCATCAGCATTGCAGGCATTGCGCCCCCACGGTAGGCAAAGGTTTTTTGCTCAATTGCCAACATTGCCATTGCCGATTTTTTATCCAACTCATTGAGCAACTGGTCTTTTTCACTGTCATCAAGTAAGCCCTTTTTATGCTGTTGCTCTATGTAAGCAACTTCTTGACGATAGACTTTAATGGTTTCGCCTTTTTCATCAAAATCAATCGGG
>PDWI01003210.1_pt1 | contig 25740 bp, 24 predicted proteins | sample 1430891 | NCBI WGS metagenome assembly PDWI01 (sample SAMN01162508, study PRJNA174530) | Oral metagenome, whole genome shotgun sequencing project. | biome: Marine environment; feature: Marine mammal; material: Swab sample of the gingival sulcus; isolation source: swab sample of gingival sulcus...
CGGAGAAGACGTCTTAAAATTTCCGATTATCCGATAACATATTGTTTTTAATAAATTTAAAATTAAATTTTTCGTAAAAAGGAAAAGCGAAATCCAAGTGTCAAGCTTTTTTTTATTTTTTTTGAAAAAAAAGGGGGGGCGAGCAGTTACGTTTGATGGTCAATTTTAGGTTAGCAAAACCAAAAGGCAGGCGCCAGCGTTTTCATACAGATGCAATAACCGGGCGATCTGCTAAGGTTTTACTGTAAACGTAACACTGCTGGAATAGAGCACTGTATTGCATTTGTCGGCCAGGTGCTTCAGCGCATTATCCCTGGTGACATTCTGGCGGGTATAGACATTGACCAGCCAGTTGCCCGCGCAGGGCAGGCGAAACTGTCCCTTGCCATTATAGAGAATGGAAGAAAGGGAAAATTTCTCTGCAGCACCAAAGGTATCACTTTTGGCGGTGATATATTCGATGCTCAGTGATGGATCGGTACTCAGTTCCTTTCCCATAAACACAACCTTGAATTTCACAAGGTCGCCCGCGCAAACCTTTGAAAGGTCAGTCATGGGGATAATTTCCAGTTCCTGGCCCAGGGATTTGGGCGTCTGCCACTTGCCCACGGTAAAATAGGAGACCGCAAAGGGGTGGTAACGCATGCCGCGAAGTATTTTTTGGGCCTCCTGCACCTGGTTCATGGGTTTGGCTGCCCATTTTTTCCGGCCTTTTTTATCAATATAGTATGTCCAGTAATTGTCCTTGCTCTCTCTGATACACACCAGGCGGACAGTCTTTTCCAAGAATAATTTTTCTGGCGGCAAGATCTCCGGAAACAATTTGCAGGTGGTTGTCCAGTTTCATGGTTGCGGCCTGCTGGGCAACGGGTAAGGGCAAGGCGGTTGCCTTCATCTCTGGATCGTACAAAGTAAAAGATTCCAGGGTCAGATCTGTCAGCAAATCGTCGATCGGGAAAGAGTGTCCATATCCCAGGGTAACAAGCACATGCCTTGGCTGATGCGCGGTTGAATCAAAGGCGTTTACCCAAAAGGTATGGGCAAAGGCAGGGGAACCATAAGCGGCCAGCCAGAAAACAACCAAAAGAGTCAGGATGTATTTTTTCACGTTTTCCTCCTTATGAAACAGTATAATACGCGGTACATATCTCTATCATCAGAAGTAATAGGTCAGCCCCAGCCCAAAAGAACGGGGAGCGGCGTCTTCGGTAATATGGTTTCCTCCAATATAGGAAGAGTTGGAAGTTACATATTCTTCATCAAACACATTCTTTGCCCACAGGGAAATATCAAAGGACTCACCCTTGTAGCCAAGCGTCAGATTCACCCGGTTATGGCCATCAACTTTTTCTTTATTTTTAGCATGGGTATAATAATCCCCATTACCCAGCAGATCAGCCCTGCACCAGAAGCCTGAATGATGGGTATAGGAAAGGCCCATATTATAGGTATACTTTGGTGCAAAAGGCAGCTCGTTCCCATTATAATCATAGGGTTGGCCAGTCATCATATCCATACTTACCCAGTCATCAAATCTGGCAGAGGCAAGCCCAAGTCCGCCAAAAATGCGCACACCCTGCCAGAGACGCAGCTCCATATCCACTTCCATTCCCTGGGAATGGGCTTTAGCTGCGTTGGTAATTTTTCTGACGCCCGGTCCGGCAAGCCACTCTTCCACCTGTTTATCTTCAATATCAATATAAAACAGGGCGGCATTGAAAGTGAATTTGTTCTCCCAGAAACTGGTCTTGATGCCTGTTTCATAATTCCAGGTCTTTTCCGGCTCAAAGGTCAATGTGTTGGAATCACTGGCAAAGGGATAATTATAGCCGCCAGCCAAAAGCCCGCGGGAAACAGTGGCATAGGTCATGATATTTGGGGTAATATCATAGGCTGCGCTGATTTTTGGCAGCCATTCCTTATGTTCCACCGTGGCGCTGTACGGGGCAGGCACTTGAATGTTTCGCTGCTTACCATCAACATCCAGGAAGTCATAGCGCAGACCCGCTGTCAGATGAAGCCGATCCAAAAGAGTATAGGTTGTCTGACCGAACAGGGCATAGCCCGTGGAATCAAAATCCGTGGTGCGGCTCTGGCCAAAAAATTCGCCAAGGGCGCTGTTTTCATCCTTGAAACCATACACGCCTGCCAGCCATTGAAAGGGGGTACTGTCTTTGATTGAAGAGAGCCGAATCTCCTGGCTTATGGTTGTATTATCAAAGAACCAGACCTGATCCCCAAAGGGTAAGGGGCCAAATTCCCCATCATTTTTGAAATCCGTCTCAAAATCGTTGCGGGTGGTGATGGCAAGCAGGGTAAACGCCGGAGCCTCATATTGTATTTTCAATGCCTGGCCATTGTTTTTGTCTTTCCAGGAATTGGCTCCTTCCCAGTTGATTATATACCGCTTTGTGGCTGATGGGCCGTCCTGGTAACGCAGATGTCCATAGCCGTCATCCAGTGTGGCAACATTGGCCAGCAGGGTGATGTCCAGATTTTCGGAGGGGAGCCAGCGCAGTGTAACTTGGCCATTTACGTGGTCAATTTTGCCGGCCTCATCGTTATCATTATAGATATTCACGGTGTAGCCATCGGAAATTTTTATCTGACCAGCAAGGCTCATAAACAGCTTTTCGGTGACCAGGGGCGCATTGAGGCTGGCTCCCATGCGATACAGCGGCACATTGTCATTGGCGTCATAGATACCGATATCGCTGAAGACCTTGCCCCGAAATTTATTGGCCGGCTGGCGGGTAATGATTTTGACAACCCCGGATTCGGTATTGCGCCCATACAGGGTTCCCTGGGGGCCGCGCAGGATTTCCACCCGTTCCACATCCAGCAGATCAGGATTTTGCATATAGGTCATGGGATAGTTGATGTCATCGACAAACAGACCAGCCGGAGTATTCAATACCACATTATGGGAAGAGATACCCCGGATAATCAGCATGTTTTGATTGGTATTCTGTTTGGGGAAAACATTTGGAGAAAATTCTGTCAGGGTTTTGAGATCCTGAATATTGGCATCTTGAAGCGCTATCTCATCCACCACATCCATACTGATGGGCACGTTCTGGACATTTTCCTCAAGTTTCTGGGCCGTCACGGTAATGGTCTCAAGGGATGTGGCGGCAGATACTTGTTCTGCCATGACGGGCTGGACGCCAAGGGTCATCACAGCCAGGCATGACAAGGCAAGAATGGGTTTGAAAGATGGTTTCATTTTTTTTTCTCCCTCTCTATTGATAATTACGTTTTGCATACATCGTTCGGGAGTATATACGCTTTGGGGGATGCCGCTTATCGGGAAGGAAAGAAATTTTATCCCGGATGAAATTTTATGAGAGGGGTGAATGAGAAGTATTGATTGGAAAAATAGCGGCTGAGCCGCGGCATCAAAGAATTGACATGTACATTTTTCAGATGTACAATGATTGCATGAAATACGAATGGAATCCAAAAAAAAATAAGTGGTTAAAAACCAACCGTAATATTTCCTTTGAACAGATTATTTTTCATTTAGGGCGAGGTGATGTCTGGAGAATCTCTGACTACCCCAACCAGGAGAAATATCCGGGACAAAAATTATATTTTGTTCCTGTCGATGGGTATATATACATTGTTCCGCATATTATTGAACAAGATTATATTTTTTTGAAAATCATCATTCCAAGCAGGAAAGTAACAAGGGTTTATCGTACAGAAAAGGAGAAAAAATTATGAAATATGATAATGAAGAAACAGAAATTCTGGACGCCTATGAAGCGGGCAATATCTCCTTGAAAAAACCGTCTCAACATGAAATAGAAAGCATGAAAAACGCAGCAGCAGGTACATTCAAAAAAGACAGGCGCATCACCATTCGTCTCTATGACCACGACTACCAGGGTATCCAGAAAAAAGCGCTGGAAATGGGGATTCCATATCAAACGCTTATTTCAGGTATTATTCATCGTTATGTTGAAGGGGACTTGCAATAGGGGGGCACCAAAAACAGTCATCATTCCAGACTTAAGGCCATGATCAAAATAAACAACGCAAGTTATTTTTGACGAAAATAGCGGCTGGGCGCATAGCCAAATCGTTTTTTAAAGGCCAGGGAAAAACTGGCAAGGCTTTCGTACCCCACGGCAAGGGAGGCTTCTGTTACATTTGCCCCTTGTTCCAGCATGTTTTTTGCCAGGTCAAACCGTTGCTGGCGCAGATATTCAAACACGGTGGTTCCATAGAGATACCGAAAGCATTGATTGAGCTTGGGGGCAGACATGGCCGCTTCTCTGGCCAGTTCTGACAAGCTGGGTGGATCGTCCAGGCGGTTTTCCAGCATCTCCTTTACCCGTTGCAATCGTTTTTGCACGCCAGGTTCCATTCGCACAGGTGCTGATGCTGCGTTGCAGGAGGATTCAAGGGCTTTCAGCTGAAGCATAACAAGATGCAAGGCACAGCCCTCAAAAAACCGTTTCCGGGTCATTCCCCTGAATGGGCATTGACGCAATTGGCCCAGCAAAGTTCCCACCAGCGGATTCAGATGCTGTGTATGCAAAAAAGGGGCGGCAAGGCCTCCCTTCCCTGCAAGTTGTTGCAGAGCCGGACTCAGGGCGTCCATATCCTTGTCAAAGCATGCCATAAACTGCTCGGGCGAAAGCAGGACAGACAGACGACTGAACGCCATATCTCCAGCTATGCGGGTGATAAAATCAGGAAATGGATAAAAAACAACATGCTGGGATTGGGGGCTGACGGCAAAACTGTGCCCATGGGGCAGATAGTCATGGACAGATCGTCCTGAAAAACAAAAAGAAAAGGCAATCACGGGCGGCGTATCCTGGAAGGGTATCAGGGCATCATGGTCAAATTTGCCATGATAATGCCAGAGTTCAAAACCGGGCCGGATCTCCATCATGGCAAACCGGGAACCCGCCAGTTCATTGTTTCCCTGAAAGAAATATTCAGAAGTCGCAGGGCTGGTTTTTTCCAGATGGAGGGGGTGCGATATATGGTTCTGCCCATTTTTTCCCGCAGACACCATCTCCTGCCACGGCTGAATATTTTTTTGTTTTTTCATGGACATTCGGCATTTTGTTGAATCAGGAACTCAAGAAATCGTAATTGATCTTCATGCATCATACCAGCGAACCGATCAGGCCAGGGCGTAAATTCAAACGAGAACACAAGATCAATAAGCGAGAGTTCCAGGTGAAACGGCACGGTACTCCGATTGACATTTAAACAGGCGTCACTGTATAGGATGTTGATACAATAATCAAATACCGGGCACTTGCGTGGATTTGGCCGCCGGGTTAACGCTTAATGGCAAGATGTCTGCGTTCTGAAGCGCTTGTCTGTTCTTCCCGCCGCGGGTGGGATGAATATGTCATCTGTCCTCTGTTATTTCGCAGGATGTGATGGCGCGGTACTGAAAAGCGAATCTCCGTTTTTGAGAAACGCTTTTACACAATTAACGTTAGGAGGATACATTGAATCTGAAACAGTATTTTAACGACACAGACGGTGTAGGGGTGTTGTCCACTGCTGATGATGCCGGCAGAGTTAACGGCGCGATTTATGCCAGACCCCACCTGCTTGATGACGGCTATCTCACCTTTATCATGCGAGACCGGCGCAATCGAAATAATCTGCAATGCAATCCCTATGCACACTATCTTTTCCTGGAAAAGGGAAATGGATATTCCGGTATACGTATATATTTGGAAAAAGTGAAAGAAGTGCAGGACGAAGAATTGATTTCCCAGCTCTCACGGAGAACGGAACCATCGAATTTGAAAGAGAAAGACTCCCCCTGTTATCTGGTTTCGTTTAAGATTACCAAACTAATTGAGCTTCTTGGGGATAAGGAAATCACGATGGAATAGATGTTGATTGTCGATTTTAAACTGTGCAGCAAATCCCATTTTAAATGGCCGCAATTTTTTAAGGCCACACGCCTTGAAACGGCCGTCCTTTTTATCCCCCCCGAGAGAGGGGGGGATGCGGCATGGGCGTTTGCCGGCAGTCTCCGGCAACTCCCTATCCGATTTTTCTTGTTTTAAGACACCTGAAATCCGAATGTCTCCGCCTCACACCATCCATATCCTTCTCCCTTCCCTCATTCCCTCGCTGCTCAATCCGTCGTCATCCACTGTCCGGAATCTGGGGGCCGCTGCCGCCTTCCTTGATCTGGGCAATCGGGACCGGCATGGGGCAGTGAAATAAGAGTGCGGCAGGAAACCGGCCGTGGCAGCGGGCCTGCCGGAATACGTTCCCGGATCTGGAATGACAGGGCTTTTCTACGCCAAAAAACAGCGGGGGACAGGCCGGAATTCTCCTTCAGTGGGTCATGGGTCCCAATCGCCGGGGGACAAAATTCTTTACTGGATTTTGCCTTGACAGAGAAATGGCTGTCTGGGTATAACTGTAAACTTAGTATGTGGTTTCCGATGGTGGTGCGGTCGCCCCCTGTCATCATGCCCGTATATCTATTGTCATACTATCGTTGTCACACTACAGACCGCTGAAATTCTTTCCGAATTTTCTCCCCCGGCCCTCCTTTGGCCGGCAGGTGCGAACCGGTGAAGGCGAAAGGGCGCGGAGCGGACATATATGCACATAAACGAGATTTTATCCGAAAACCGGCGGGAACTGGTCAAAGACTGGTTTGAAATGGTTGTCAATACCTACCCGCCGGAGACGGCCCAGTTCATCCGGGAACAAAAAGATCCGTTCGCCAATCCGGTAGGCGCCGCCACGCGCGAGTCCCTGGACAGGATCGTGACGGAGATTCTCAAACCCAGGGCGGCGGCAGCGGATCTGGAAGCGGCCCTGGATCCCCTGATCCGCATCCGCGCGGTGCAGACGGTGTTTACCGTGGCCGTGGCTGTGGAATTTCCCCTGTATCTCAAGTCCCTGGTCCACAAGCTGGCCGAATCCCAATCCAGGGACGAGACGGTGGACGGCCTGGACGAATTCGATACCCGAATCGACCGGCTGCTGCTGCTTACCTTTGAAGTCTATACCAAATGCCGCGAAGCGGTGCATAACCTCCGGGCCCGCCAGGAAAAAAATTCCATTTACAAGGCGTTTCGGAGAGCCGGGCTGGTTGAAGAGATTCCCTCGGTGCCGCCGGAGGAATCCATGGGCGATAGAATGATAACTTAACAACCGTTTTTTGGGCGAGGGTCCGGGCGGCCGGTCTTCCCCGCGAAAGTGAGGTAACGCTGAATGAATTCCAAGTACTTGTTTTCGCTTTTGGCGGTCGTGCTGCTGTTTCTGCTGGCCTGGGTCGGGGCGAAAGTGGCAGGGCTTGAGGCGGTGTTCGGCATACTGATCCCTTACCTGGCGTTCGGCGTTTTTCTGGCCGGCTTTGCCCGCAAGGTGATCGGATGGGCCCAGTCACCGGTTCCCTTTCGAATTCCCACCACATGCGGCCAGCAGCAGTCCATGGACTGGATCCGGCAGTCCAGGCTGGATTGCCCCTCCACAATACCGGGTGTTGTCGGGCGCATGATACTGGAGATCGTGTGCTTCCGGTCCCTGTTCCGGAATCTGAAATTCCGGGTCAAGGAAGGCGGTAAAATTTTTTATGGTCTGGAACTCTTCCTCTGGCTGGGAGCCCTGGCCTTTCATTACGCCTTTTTGACGGTGGTCATCCGTCACCTGCGGTTCTTTGCCGAACCGGTTCCGTTTTTCGTGAAGATACTGGAGAAATTGGATGGATTTTTCCAGTTCGGCCTTCCCATCGTTTTCATGTCCGGTCTGGTGCTTCTCGGCGCGACCCTGTATCTCCTGGTCCGGCGGATTGCCAACGCCCAGGTGCGCTATGTGTCCCTGGCGGCCGATTATTTCCCCTTGTTCCTCATCATCGGCATTGCCGTGACCGGCATCATGATGCGGTATTTCAGCAAGGTGGATGTGATCAAGGTCAAGGAACTCACCATGGGACTGGCCACCTTTCACTGGACCGTCCCTGAGGGCATCAGCGGCATGTTCTATGCCCATTTCTTCATGGTCTGCGTGCTTCTGGCCTATTTCCCGTTCAGCAAGCTCATGCATATGGGCGGCGTCTTCATGAGCCCCACCAGGAATATGCCCTGCAATACCCGTGCGGAGCGCCATGTCAATGTATGGAATTATCCGGTGAAGACCCATACTTACGAACAGTATGAGGATGATTTCAGAGAACTCATGATTGAGGCCGGCCTGCCGGTGGAAAAGAAGGAGTAATCCATAATGTCAGATGAAATTCCCAGCAAGGAAGAAATTATAGAGAACCTGGGCCACCAGCCTTCATCAACGGACTGGATGGATACCCCCGTTAATATAAAGAAAGGCATCTACTGCTACGCCTCCAATCCCAAGAGCGTGGAATATGTAGGCCTGCCCAACGCCCGGCCGTGGAATCCCCTGGAGGACGACTGGAAACTCCCGGAAAACTGGAAGGAAATCATTTTTCAGGGCTTTCGCGACCGTCTGGACCGATTCCGTACCTTTAAGGTTTTCATGGATGTCTGTGTCCGTTGCGGGGCCTGCGCGGATAAATGTCATTTTTTCATCGGCACCGGCGATCCCAAGAATATGCCCGTGCTTCGCGCCGAACTCCTGCGGTCTGTTTACCGCAATGATTTTACCCTGGCCGGGAAGATCCTCGGCAAGATCGCCGGGGCCCGTCCCATGACCCTGGATGTGCTCAAAGAGTGGTGGTATTATTTTTTCCAGTGTACCGAATGCCGCCGCTGTTCCGTGTTCTGCCCCTACGGCATTGACACGGCGGAAATCACCATCATGGGCCGCGAGCTGCTCAATCTTCTCGGACTCAATATCGACTGGATCGCCACCCCGGTTGCCAACTGTTACCGCACCGGCAACCATCTGGGAATCCAGCCCCACGCCTTCAAGGAAATGATTGAGTTCTTCGTGGAAGATATCGAAGATATCACCGGCGTGAACGTGGAGCCCCAGTTCAATAAAAAAGGTGCGGATATCCTGTTTATCACTCCCTCCGGCGATGTCTTCGCCGATCCCGGCACCTATTCCTGCATGGGCTATCTCATGCTGTTCAAATACCTCAAGGACAAATACGGACTGGATGTCACCTGGTCCACATATGCGTCCGAAGGCGGGAATTTCGGTTTTTTCACCAGCCACGAGATGATGAAGCGCCTTAATTCCAAAATGTACGCCGAGGCCCGGCGCCTGGGCGTCAAATGGATTCTGGGCGGCGAATGCGGTCATATGTGGCGGGTCATCAGCCAGTATATGGAAACCATGAACGGTCCGGCTGATTTTCTCGAGGAACCGGTCAATCCCATCACCGGCACGAAATTCGAAAACGCCAGATCCACCAAGATGGTCCATATCATGGAGTTCCTGGCTGATCTCATCAAACACGATAAGCTGGATCTGGACAAAAGCCGTAACAGCAATCTGCGGGTCACCTTCCATGATTCCTGCAACCCCTCCCGCGGCATGGGCATGCTGGACGAGCCCCGCTATGTCATCAACTCCGTGGTCGATAATTTCTTTGAGATGCCGGCCAGCACCATCCGCGAAAACACCTTCTGCTGCGGTTCCGGTGCCGGCCTCAACGCGGGCGAGGACATGGAACTGCGCATGTGCGGCGGCATGCCCCGCGCCAACGCCGTCCAGGCCGTGAAAGACCGCCATGATGTCAATATGCTCGCCTGCGTCTGCGCCATTGACCGCGCGGCCCTGCCCCCGCTCATGGAATACTGGGTTCCGGAAGTGGATGTCACCGGCGTGACCGAACTGGTGGCCAATGCCCTGATCCTGCCGGGAGAAAAGGAACGCGAGACCAATCTGCGCGGCGACGATCTGCCGGGACTGGAGGATGAATAATGCTGAAGAAAAAGGCCTCTTTCAAGGAAAAGAAAAAGATCTATCACCAGAACCAGGTGGCTACGGGGCTTTTGATTCTCTTCGTCGCGATGACCTTTCCGTTCTGGTACAACCACGGCAAGGCATCCCCCGCCCCTAAACCGGAACTTACGGCAATCGCAAAGGAAGCCAAAACCTGCGTACGCCCCGCCGCGTTCATGCGTACCGAGCATATGCAGATGCTGGACGACTGGCGCGACACCGTGGTCCGAGACGGCAGGCGGATTATGGTGAACGAGGAGGGCAAGGCCTTCAATATGAGCCTGTCCAATACCTGCCTGGAATGTCACGCCAATAAGGAACAGTTCTGCGACCGCTGCCATACCTATGCGTCCGCCGATCCCTATTGCTGGGACTGCCATATCGCCAACCCGAAAGAGACGGAAAATCCCGAAGGAGAAAAACATGAGTAATACCAGACGCGAATTTCTCAAGGTCGCCGGGATTTCGGCCCTGGGCGTGGGCGCCGGGTCCGTCGCGGGCAGTTTCGCATCATCCGGCGGGGCGCCGGCCGTGAAGATCCGGAAAGGGGAAAAGGCGATTTCCGCCAAGCGCTGGGGTATTGTGATTGATACCCGCAAGCTCAAAACAGTGGAAGATCTGGAGCCTGTTATCCACGCCTGCGACAAGATCCATAATATTCCCAGGCACGAGAATCCCAATCATGAAATCAAATGGATCTGGGAAGACGAATATCACCACGCCTTTCCCGGAAAGGAAAACAAATACCTGAACGAGGAAGTGGCCCACCGTCCCTTTCTCGTCCTGTGCAATCACTGCGAAAATCCACCCTGCGTGCGGGCCTGTCCCACCCAGGCGACCTTTCAGCGGGAAGACGGCATTGTACTCATGGATTTTCACCGCTGCATCGGCTGCCGCTTCTGTATGGCCGCCTGTCCCTATGGCTCCCGGAGCTTCAATTTCCTGGATCCCCGCCCGAAAATCCCCGAGATCAATAAAAAATTTCCGACCCGGATGAAGGGTGTGGTGGAAAAATGCAACCTCTGCGCCGAGCGTCTGGCCGAAGGGCTTCAGCCCGCCTGCGTCGAGGCCTCCGGCGGCGCCATTATGGCCGGCGATCTGAACGATCCGGAATCGGAAGTGCGCAAGATTCTGAATGAAAACTATACCATCCGGCGGAAGGAAGGCCTGGGCACCGGTCCCTGCGTCTACTATATTGTATAGGTGAACCCCAAAAATATAAGAGGTAAACATGCTTGAATTAGCGATAAAAGGAAGCAGGCGTTACTACGGATGGCTGGGGGCCCTGGCCGCCATTGCCGGTGCGGGCGTGCTGGTCTGGATCTGGCAGCTCAATGCGGGCCTGGGGATCACCGGAATGAGCCGGGACGTGTCCTGGGGGTTTTATATCGCTCAGTTCACCTTTCTGGTCGGGGTGGCCGCCGGCGGCGTCATGGTGGTTTTGCCCTGTTATCTTCACGACTATAAAGCCTTTGCCCGGATCACCGTTCTGGGCGAATTTCTGGCCATCGCAGCCCTGACCATGTGCCTGCTCTTCATCACCGTGGACCTGGGGCAGCCCATGCGCATGCTTAACGTAATCTTTCACGCCACGCCCCATTCCATGCTGTTCTGGGACATGATCGTTCTCAACGGCTATCTGTTCCTGAACATCCTCGTGGGATGGAATGTGCTGGAAGCCGAGCGCAACGGCGTGAAATACGGCAAATGGCTCAAACCCTTTATCTATCTGTCCATTCCATGGGCCGCCGGCATCCATACGGTCACCGCGTTTCTTTACTGCGGTCTGCCGGGACGCGGCTTCTGGCTCACGGCGGTGCTGGCGCCGCGCTTTCTGGCCTCCGCCTTTGCCTCCGGTCCGGCCTTTCTGATTCTTTTGTGCCTGGTGATCCGCAAGGTTACGAGGTTTGATCCTGGTAAAGAGCAGATCCAGACCCTGGCCAAGATCGTGACCTATGCCATCATTATCAATGTGTTCTTTTTTCTCTGTGAAGTCTTTGTGGCCTTTTACAGCGGGATCCCGGAACATATTGATCACCTGAAATATCTGTTCGCCGGTCTCCACGGCCACGGAGCCCTGGTGCCCTTCATGTGGACCGCCATGGCCCTGATGGCCACCGCCATCGTCATGCTCCTGATTCCGTCTATCCGCAAGGACGAAAAGACATTGGCCATTGCCTGTATTCTGGTCTTTGTGGGCTGCTGGATTGATAAGGGCCTCGGCATGATTTCCGGCGGTTTCGTGCCCAATCCCCTGCATCATGTGAACGAATACGCGCCCACCTGTCCCGAAATCATCGTGACCCTCGGCGTGTATGCGGCGGGCTTCCTCGTCCTGACGTTGCTGTTCAAGATCGCCGTCACGGTGAAGGAAGAAGTGCAGGCCTGATTCTTTTTCTGATTCCCGTGCAAAAAGCCATCCGTCTCATTTGCGGATGGCTTTTTGTATTGTGGGCCGGACATGGCGCGGCTATGATAGTGCGAAAAATTGGATGTCTGCCCTTCAGAAGACGATCACGACGGAACGGAACGATCATGACAGGCCCCGCAGCATTGCGCATCCGCATCAATGGAATCGTCCAGGGAGTGGGGTTTCGACCCTTTGTCCATGCCCTTGCCGGGAAATACGGACTTCGGGGGCATGTGGCCAATACCGCCTCGGGGGTGGAAATTCATGCGGAAGGAGAGGAGGCGGCCTTGGGCGGATTTTCCGGTTCCCTGCGCACGGAAGCCCCGCCCCTGGCCCATATCCGGACCTGTGATGCGGAAGCGGCCGTGTACCGCGGCTTCCGGGAATTTTCCATTATTGAAAGCCGTGACGGGGCCGGGATCCTGACCATGATTTCCCCGGATGTGTCCGTGTGCGCCGACTGCCTTCGGGAAATGCAGGATCCGGCCGACCGGCGTTATCGTTACCCCTTTATTAACTGCACCAATTGCGGTCCCCGCTATACCATTATCCGGTCCCTGCCCTATGACCGCCCCTTCACCACCATGAACGCGTTTCCCCTCTGCCCTGCGTGCCGGGCCGAGTACGAAGATCCCTCGGACCGCCGGTTCCATGCCCAGCCGAACGCCTGTCCGGTCTGCGGCCCCCGGCTGCGGCTCCTGGATTTTTCCGGCAGAGACCTGGTTTCGGCCCCGGAAGCGGACGCAGACGCAGCGGTGAACCGCTCGATCCGGCTTCTGAAAGATGGAAAGATCCTGGCGGTCAAGGGGCTGGGCGGCTTTCACCTCGCGGCCGACGCCGAAAACGAGTCGGCCGTCCGCCGGCTCAGGGAGCGCAAGCGCCGGGTGGGAAAAGCGTTTGCCGTCATGTCCCATGACCTGGCGGATGTCCGGCGTTACGCCCTTCCCGTGAAAGAGGAGGAAGCCCTTCTGGCGGGGATCCAGAGCCCGATCGTGCTGCTGGAAAAACGGCCGGATCACTCCCTGGGGGCGTCTGTGGCCCCGGACAACGCCTGTTTCGGCGTCATGCTGCCCTATACGCCCCTGCATTACCTGCTCCTCGGGCCGGACCCGGCCACGGGAGAAAAACCCTTCACAGCCCTGGTTATGACCTCGGCCAACAGGAGCGGGGAGCCCATCGTCAAGGATAATGACGCGGCCATGACCGCCCTGGCCAGTCTGGCGGATGCCATTTTGCTGCACGACCGCGATATCCATATCCGGTCGGATGATTCCATTATCCGCCATGCCGCAGGCGCGGTCCGTCCCATCCGCCGGTCCCGGGGATACGCGCCCATGCCGGTATTTCTGCACCGTGAGCTGCCCCGCACCCTCGGGGTGGGAGCGGAATTGAAATCCACGATCTGCCTGTCCCGGGGGGACGCCGCCTTTCTGAGTCCGCATATCGGTGATATGGCGCATCTGGAAACCCATGATTTTTTCCAGCGGACCGTGGCGCATCTGCGGGAGGTTCTGGATATCCGTCCGGATATCGTGGTCCATGACCTTCATCCGGATTATCAAAGCACCCGATACGCCCGTTCTCTCAGCGGTCCGGATCTCATCGGGGTTCAGCATCATCATGCCCATATCCTGTCCTGCATGGCCGAAAACCGTATTGACGGCCCTGTTCTCGGTCTGGCCTTTGACGGCACGGGATACGGAACGGACGGCACCATATGGGGTGGGGAACTGCTTGTCACGGAGGCAGCGGGCTTTACCCGGGCGGCCCGCCTGCGGCCCGTTCCCCTTCCCGGCGGAGACGCGGCGGTGCGGCACCCCTGGCGCATGGCCCTGTCCCTGCTCCAAAGCTCCCTCGGGAACGGTCCAGAACTGGCCGGGGCCCTGGCCCGCCTGCCTGGATGGGAGAAGCGGACGGAAGAGGAAATCCGGATCATCACGCGGCTTTGCGATACCGGGTTGAATTCGCCGCTCACCTCCAGCATGGGCCGCCTTTTCGACGGCATGGCGGCCCTCATCGGCCTGCGGGATTCCGTCAGTTTTGATGGACAGGCAGCCATGGAGATGGAAATGACCGCCGCAAAGGCAATGAGCGCCGGGGGCCCGTGTCTTCATTCGGACGCAGGAAACGTCATCCGGCCCTATGGTCTGGACTGGGTCCACGATTCAGATATATGGGAACTGGATACGGCCCCGCTGGTGCGGGGCGTCCTCGCGGATCTTGTGAACGGAGAGGCGAAAGAAGTGATCGCGGCCCGCTTTCACCAGAGCCTGATTATCGCATGGACAAAGATCACGGCGGAAATCTCCCGGCGTACCGGCATCCGGAAGACGGTCCTGTCCGGAGGGGCGTTTCAGAACCGGATTCTGCTGGAGGGCATGATGTGCGGGTTGGAAGAAAAGGGGATGCGGGTCCATTCCCACACCCTGGTGCCAACCAATGACGGCGGTATTTCCCTGGGGCAGGTATTTGCCGCTGCCCGGTGAAGCGGGGGCCGGGCGTTCCCGTCTCCTTATTATTCCGGGTTATTGAGCGTCTCGGGGCGCACATTGCCCCGGGCTGGTATTTTTCCGAATTTTTCCTTGAGCATCCGGCAGACCACGGGCGGGACGAATTCAGCGGCATTGCCGCCGAAGCGGGTAACCTGCTTGATGATGGAAGAACTGGTAAAAATATATTTCAGCGAGGGCAGCAGAAAGATGGTCTGCACTTTCCGGTTGAGCTTCCGGTTCATCAGGGCCATCTGGAATTCGTATTCAAAATCCGATACCGCGCGCAGCCCCCTGACCACCACGCAGGCCTCGCGGTTCGCCATATAGTCCATGAGAAGCCCCTGAAAGCTGTCCACATCCACCCCGTGACACTGCGCCGTGGATTCGCGGATCATGTGCATGCGCTCTTCCATGGTGAATAATGTCTGCTTGGATGGATTGTCCAGCACGGCCACCACCACCCTGTCAAAAATCTGAAGGGAACGCTCAATGATATTCAGATGCCCGTACGTCACCGGGTCGAATGATCCGGGATACACAACTGTTTTGCCTCCTGACATGACTCCCCCCTTGCGGTTCATCTCCCGCCCCCCCGACGGGAAATTCAATGGTGAAAAAACGATACCAAAAGAAATTAAAAATGGTGAAATGAAAAAAAAGATATCATGATCTCTCCATATCTTCTTTGATCCACTAGTTCAAGACAGGATAAGGTTTCGGCGGTTTTCCCGTTATCCACGGCGGGTTGTCCGGCGGAGGGTGCGATGCCCCCCCCCGATGCCTCGTTGATTTCCCAGGGGTCTGCGGCATGGTGCTCGGCAATGATCAGGCCGTCATGGGCGGCCAGACCGCTGGCTCTCAGGGATGCCAGACAGGCGGGAACCAGGTTCCGGCCATAGGGCGGATCCATGAAGATCAGGTCCGCCGGCTTTCCGCCGGGAAGAAGCGGTACCAGCCGGTTCGTATCGCGGGCGTCCCGCCGGATGACGCGGCACTGGTCCGAGACACCCAGCATCTTGATATGATTCCGGATGGCGGCAATCGCCGGCCTGCCCGTATCCACGAAAAGGGCGGAGGCCGCGCCCCGGCTCAGGGCCTCAAGGCCGAGGGCCCCGGTCCCGGCAAAAAGGTCCAGCACGCGGGCGCCTTTCACCCGGGCGGCAATGATGGAGAACAGGCTTTCCCGGACCCGGTCCGCCGTGGGACGGATCTTCATTCCGCGCGGGGCGCTCAGACGCCGTCCCCGGAACCGGCCGGCAATGATTCTCATGCCCCTCTCTCTTTGTACCAGCGATGCATCCATTCCCGGTACGCGCCGCTTTTGATCCGCTGGACCCATTCCATATTTCCCTGATACCAGGTCATGGTCTGTGCCAGCCCGCTGGAAAAATCGTATCGCGGCTGCCAGCCCAGCTCTTTCCGGATTTTGGTATCGTCAATGGCATACCGGCGGTCATGCCCCGGCCGGTCCGTCACAAAACGGATCCGGTCCCGGCGGCTCGCGCCGTCATTCCGGGGCGCGATGCAATCGGCAAGGGCGCAGATTTCCTCCACCACCTCCAGATTGGTTTTTTCACAGCGGCCGCCGATGCAATAGGTTTCGCCGTTGATGCCCCTGCACAGAATATCCCAGATGGCCCGGCAGTGATCCGTCACATGGAGCCAGTCCCGGATATGGCCGCCGTCGCCGTATACCGGGAGGGACTTTCCATCCAGGGCGCGCAGGATCATCAGGGGGATGAGTTTTTCCGGAAACTGGTAGGGGCCGTAATTATTGGAGCAGTTGCTGAGGGTCACGGGCAGGCCGTACGTGCGGTGCCAGGCCCGCGCCAGATGGTCCGACGCGGCCTTGGAGGCGGAATAGGGAGAGGATGGATTATAGGGGGTTTTCTCGGAAAACAGCCCGGTTTTTCCCAGGGAACCGAAAACCTCGTCCGTGCTGATATGATGGAAGCGCCGGATCCTGTCCCGTCGCCGGCATATTTCCAGAAGATGGAAGGTGCCCGTGATATTGGTGTGAAGAAAATCGTCCGGACCGGCGATGGAACGGTCCACATGGCTTTCCGCTGCGAAATGGCAGACCGTGTCCACGTCATGCCGGTCGAATACGGCGGCGGTCTCTTCCGGCCGGCGGATATCCGCCCGTTCCAGGTGGTACCGGCCGGGATAGCGGTCCGCCAGATCCCCCAGGCTTTCGGGATTGCCTGCGTAGGTGAGGCTGTCCAGATTGATGATCTTTCCGTCAAAATCGGTGTTTGTCAGAACATGGCGGATGAAATTGGCCCCAATGAAGCCGCATCCGCCCGTAACCAGAAGGGTATTCATTTGTTCTCCGTTCATTTTTTCGATGGCGGGGTGTTGAAATATTGGGGAAACATCGACGGAATATCCAATACTTCCGCCGGAATCCGAGGCCGGAGGACGCCGCACGGCGTCTGGTCCGGTAAAGGAAAAACCGGAGTCAGGCCTGTAAAACTTGATAATTATGCCAATCTTGTGTACTCAGAAATAATCCGATGGACAACCGGGTTTTTTCAGCCAGTGGGCCGAAGAATGGCAACTGAACCAGGAGAATGAGTATGAGCGGCATCAAACGGAAGATCATGGAAGAGGTGACGGCGTTTCCCGCCATGCCGGGCGTCGCCTCCAAATTTCTCCGTTTGCTCAATTCATCGTCCGTGTCCGCCGCCCAGGTGGAAGGGGTGTTGCGGTTAGATCCCGGTCTTACGGCCAATATCCTGAAAATGGCCAACTCTTCGTATTTCGGATTCGTGTCCCGGATCGGCTCCATCCGGAAAGCCGTGAGCCTGATGGGGTTCAAACGCATTACCCAGCTCGTGGTGGCCTCGTGCGTATCCGCCATATTCGACCGGGAAATCGCGGGATACGAGCTTTCCCCCGGTGATCTCTGGCGTCATTCCGTGGCGGTTTCCCTGGCCTCCGAGGAAATTACCCGGATCCTGAATATCAAAAAGATGGAAGATATCTTCACCGCCGCCTTGCTGCATGATGTGGGCAAACTGATCATGGGAGAGTATGTGTGCGAAGAAATCACGCGCATTGAAGAGGTCGTTTCGGAAAAAACACCTTTTGTGGAGGCGGAGCGGAAAGTTTTTGGCACGGACCACGCCGAAATAGGGGGCATGATCCTCGAAAAATGGGCTTTTCCGAAAGAGATTGTCCTGGCGGTCCGCTGGCATCATTCCCCGGATACCCTGAAGCCTCCCCATTCCATGACCGACGTGGTCCATGTGGCCAATATCCTGTGCGCCGCCATGGGGATCGGCGTGGGCCGCGAAGGGCTGCGCCAGAATTGTTCCACCCAGGCCACCCGGCGTCTGAAAATCCGGAAATCCCATCTGGAAAGCATTGCCAGCCGCACCGTGGAGTGGCTGGATGAAATGGTGGATATTTTTCAGGAAAACTGAGTGACCGGTCGCCGAAGAAATGAACGGACCGCGATTTTTCTGTGGATCGGTTTCTTCGGCGTTGTGCTGGATCCGGCCCTGTTTTTACGGCCGCTGTTTTTGATCCGTTCACCATGACGGATCCCGGACAATCTTTTCTTTCCCCTTCCGTATGTATCAATTATGCATCAATTATGCATCAATATGGTCTCCAGGAATATTGTTTCCATGAACTGAGGGCATGATGGTTCCGTGAGAGGATCCTCGCGGACAGCCGTGATCGTATCATGATCAGTATCGAAAATATCTCCAAATCTTACGGCGGACAGGTTCTGTTCGCAAAAACCGGATTTCGTGTTAATTCCCGGGAACGCGTGGGCCTGGTGGGTCGCAACGGGCATGGAAAAACCACCCTGTTCCGTCTTATTGCCGGACGGGAGGATCCGGATGAAGGGCGCATCGCTGTCCCCCGGAATTACCGTATTGGTTATGTGCGCCAGCATATTGATTTTTCCGCTGCCACGGTACTGGACGAAGCCTGCCTCGGCCTGCCTCCGGACGAGCGGGACGCTGCCTGGAAAGCGGAAAAAATTCTGGCCGGCCTCGGATTTTCCGATGAAGATATGGGCCGCAGCCCGGATACCTTTTCCGGCGGATTTCAGGTTCGCCTGAACCTGGCCAGGGAATTGCTGGCCGCACCCGATCTTCTGCTTCTCGACGAGCCCACCAATTATCTGGATATCGTGTCTATCCGCTGGATCACGAATTTTCTGCGTTCCTGGCCCGGGGAATTGCTGCTCATCACCCATGACCGGGGGTTCATGGACGGGGTGGTCACCCATACCGTGGGCATCCACCGGGGCGTCATGCGCAAGATCCGGGGTGACACCGGGAAATATTACGAGCAGCTGGCCCGGGACGAAGAGATCCATGAAAAAACCCGGCTCAATGACGAGCGGAAGCGAAAGGAAGTGGAGCTGTTCATCACCCGGTTCCGGGCCAAGGCCCGCCTGGCCGGCATGGTGCAATCCCGTATCAAATCCCTGGAAAAGATGGGAAAAAGGGAGAAACTGGTTTCTCCCCAGAACCTGGATTTTTCCTTTCGCGCCCGCCCGTTTCCCGCCAGGCGGATGATGCGGGTCAAGGGACTGCGTTTTTCGTGGCCGGGTGAGCCTCCGTTGATCAATGGACTGGATTTCATCCTCGGTGCCGGCGACCGCGTCTGCATCATCGGACCCAACGGAAAGGGCAAGACCACCCTCCTGCGTCTTCTCGCGGGAACGCTCACGCCGTCGGAAGGCGGTGTGGAACGCCATAACGCGCTGCTTCCCGGCCTGTTTGAGCAGACCAATATCCAGACGCTGGACCCGGCCCGGACCGTGGTGGATGAAATCCTGTACGCGGATTCCGATGTGGACCGGCAGCAGGCGAGAAATATCGCCGGCGCCATGATGTTCACGGGCGACGCGGCCCTGAAAAAGGTCCGGGTGCTGTCGGGCGGGGAAAAAAGCCGGGTCATGCTGGGCCGCCTGCTGGCCACTCCGGTGAATCTGCTCCTGCTGGATGAGCCATCCAACCACCTGGATATGGAATCCTGTGACGCCCTCATGGCCGCCATTGACCATTTTGAGGGGGCCGTGATCATGGTCACCCATAATGAAATGTTTCTGCGGGCCCTGGCCCGGCGCCTGATCGTATTCCGGCAGGGGGCGGTGGAGGTTTTTGAAGGCGGATACGAGGATTTCCTGGAAAAAGGGGGCTGGGAAGATGGACACGGCGGGAATGGCCCGACCCGGACGGCGTCTCCGTCAAAGTCCGGGGGATGCTGTGCGGCCGCTGTTTTGGATGCGGTATCGTCCGCACCCGCGCCGGAAAACACGGCGCCGCGCCGGGACCGCAAGGTGCTGCGCAGGTTGCGCTCGGATATCATCAGCCGGAAATCCGCCGCCGTAAAGCCCCTGGAAAAACAGATCTCGGCGGCCGAGGCGGAAATCGACCGCCGGGAGACCGAGCAGTCCCGTCTCAATGAGGAACTTCTGACGGCCTCTCAAAACGGAGATTCGGAGCGCATCGCCGCCTTGTCCCGATCTCTGCGCGAGGCCGGAGCCATCATCGAATCCGAATTCGACCGGCTCGAAGCCCTGACCGGAGAAAAGGACGCCCTGTCCGCCGGATTTGACGCCGAGCTGGCGGCATTGGAGCGGGAAACGGAATCCCCCTGATCCGTTCCGCTGCGGCGGGGAGACACAGGGCCGGCCGGTGTATCCCGGGATTTCCTTTTGCAGGCTTGATCCGGGTCTGGTATGACACAGCGATTCCGAAAAGAATCCCGAAGGGATGACGGATCCATTTTTCCAGGTATTTCTGTTTTCCCGGGCGTTTCCGTCCGGGTGGCCGCATTCACCGGCGCCCCGGCGGGCGCCCGATTTCCGGAGGCCCCATGCCCCTTTCCGAAGAACTGCTGCAGATCATGATCTGCCCCGCCTGCCGGGGAGAGCTTCGCCTTGCCCCGGCCCGGGACGGCGTCATCTGTGATACGTGTGCGTGTAAATACCCGATCATTGACGATATCCCGAATATGCTGGTGGAAGACGCCCTTCCTCTTTCGCCGGAGGATGCACCGGTTCGGTGAGCATTCCTTCAGCTCCGGCTCCGGCCCGCCTGGTGATCGGTCTGTTCATGGCGGATAAAAACCGCTTGCCTCCCCTGGTCGGGCGGCTGAGTGAAGCCTTCGGCCCGGTGGAACTGGTGAGCGAGTGGTTTTCGTTCCATCAGACGGAATATTACCGGAAGGAGACCGGATGGCCCCTGTACCGGCGGATGTTTTCCTTTTCCGAACCCGTGAATCAGGAAGATCTGGCGGACATCAAGCTGTTCACCAATGCTCTGGAGGCCGAACTGGCGGCTGAGTCCGGAGCGGACGGACGCCGCCCGGTGAATATTGATCCCGGCTATCTCACGGCCGAGCGTTTTGTGCTGGCTTCCGGCAAAAATTTCACCCATCGCATTTATATCGGCAAGGGCATTTACGCTGATTTGACCCTGATCTACTCCAGGGGCGATTTTCGTTTCCTTGACTGGACCTATCCGGATTATCGGGAGGAGGCTCTTCTTTCCTTTTTGCGCCTGGTCCGGAAGCGGTATATGGCGTTCCGTCGATAAATTTCAGGGTCACCCCTGGTATCACGGATGTGGCCCCGCACTTTTCGAAAGGCTGTCATAAAAGAGGAAGTTGTAATGGGATAATTTAAAAAGAGAGGATGCTTGCTGTTTTCAACGATCAGAATCCATTGATCAAGGTGGATTGCCTCAAAGGCAAAAAGACAGTTCACCGCCGCAGGTACTTGCCAGAATGGAAAATCACCTGAAAAAAGAAGGTTTGAAAAAACCGGATGAAGTTTGAGTATGAAAAAAGGAGCAAAAATGAAGTCAAGCGGCAAGATAGATACCCGGTGCGTTCAGGCAGGTTATCTCCCCCAAAACGGCGAATCACGGATTACGCCCATTATTCAATCGACCACCTACCAGTACGGTTCAGCTGATGAAGTTGCGGATCTCTTTGATCTGAAGGCCGAAGGCCATATGTATTCAAGAATTTCCAATCCTACGGTTGCTGTGCTGGAAAGCAAGATCAACGCGCTTGAAGGCGGCGTTGGGGCAGTTGCCACTTCTTCAGGGCAGGCCGCCGTCACCTTGGCTGTTTTGTCCCTTTGTTCAAGCGGAGATAATTTTATTGCCCTGTCTAACCTGTATGGCGGTACGATTAATCTGTTTAGCCACACGCTGAAAAAAATAGGTATCGAGGTGCGCTTTGTGGACATTAACGCGCCGCTTTCTTCGATTTTATCCAAAATAGATGATCGCACCAAACTGGTATATGGTGAAACCATTGGCAATCCGGGCGTCGAAGTGCTTGATATTGAACAGGCCGCGACCCTTGCCCATGAACACGATCTGCCGCTGATGATTGACAGTACATTTGCCACACCCGTCCTTTGCCGTCCTTTTGAGTTTGGCGCGGATATTGTCATGCATTCTGCCACAAAATATCTTGATGGGCATGCGACCTGTGTGGGTGGTCTTTTGGTGGACAGCGGCAATTTTGACTGGGAAAAAAGTGGCCGTTTTCCGGAATTTGTTCAGCCTGACCCCAGTTATCATGGTCTGAGTTATACGCAATCATTTGGTAATCAGGCTTTTATTACCCGAGCCAGGACAAATTATGTGCGTGATATTGGTTTTTTAATGAGTCCGATGAATGCCTTTTTGATCAACCTGGGGATGGAAACCTTACACTTGCGTATGCAAAGGCACAGTCAAAACGCGCTTTATCTGGCCAGATTTCTCGAAGAACATCCGGCAGTGGACTGGGTTGCGTATCCGGGGCTTCCTTCAAGTCCGACATACGGTCTAACCCCAAAATATCTGCCAGACGGCCAGGGCGGCATCCTGTCTTTTGGCCTGAAAGGCGGGCTTGCGGCCGGGAAAAAATTTATTGATTCGCTCAAACTGATTTCTCTTGTTGTTCATGTGGCTGATGTCAGAAGCCATGTTTTGCATCCGGCCAGCATGACCCACCGGCAACTTTCTGATGAACAAAAAAAGGCGGCAGGTATCCGGCCCGAACAGATTCGTTTTTCCGTCGGCATCGAGGATGTCCAGGATATAAAGCAAGATCTTGAACAGGCATTGGCCGGCTAAATTACGTATTCAGGGAGAAAGAGATGCCGATTATTTTACCATCTGACTTACCAGCAAGCGATATCCTGAAAAAAGAACGCATTTTTGTTATGGATAGCAAGCGGGCCCGTTCTCAGGATATCCGGCCCCTGGAAGTGATTATTGCCAATTTGATGCCAACAAAGATTCAAACAGAAACCCAGCTGTTACGCCGTATTTCCAATATCGCTCTGCAGGTCAATGTTGAGCTTTTACGTACAGATTCGTACGTCGGGAAACATACCAGTCTTGATCATCTGGACCGGTTTTATACGGTGTTCGACCAGATCCGGCATAAGAAATACGATGCCATGATTATTACCGGTGCGCCTGTGGAAAAACTGGGTTTCCATGACGTACAGTACTGGGATGAACTCCGGCAGATCATGGATTTTGCCAGGACCAATGTATTTTCCACCATGTTTATTTGCTGGGCCGCTCAGGCTGCCTGGTACCATTATTATGGGATACAAAAACATGCGTACGGGGAAAAACTGTTTGGCGTTTTTGAAGTGGATGTTTTACAGCAGAATGTGCTTACAAGTGGTTTTGATGATAGTTTTTTTGTGCCCCATTCCAGATACACATACTGTAAACGGGAAGATATCGACAGTATAAAGGGCATGCAGGTGCTGGCGGCTTCAGAAAAAGTGGGGGTTCATATGGCCGCAACCCATGACAACAGACTGCTTTTTGTAACCGGGCATGGCGAATACGACACGTCAACGCTTGATGATGAGTATAAAAGGGATAAGGCCGGTGGTATGACCACAGCCATTCCAGAAAACTATTACAGGGACAATGATCCTTCTAAACAAATTGCGGTTCGCTGGAAAGCGCACAGCAATTTATTTTTTTCTAACTGGCTGAATTACTGTGTTTATCAGGAAACACCCTATCACCTTGAGGATATAACAGAGAAAGCATTGTAACGCAATTTCCGGGTCATCGTCTCTATTCGGACGCGTTTACAGCAGAGTTCAAGTGCGGCGGCAGGATTCATTCCAGGATCGCTGCACATCAAAATAATGCGGCCCCGGCTTGTTTCCGCCAGAACAGAAAGCATCCTTATGGTCAAAAAGCGCCATCTGGACACGGGAGAATGCTTTCTGCAATTCAAAATTGAAATTACAGATAAAGGCTAATTTTTTTTAACCCCTTTCATTTTGTGAGCAATATTTAACCTAAGCACATTCTGCCTGATTTTGGTTCCTTTTACCAAGGGTGTGTGAATCGTTACAAGGGAACAGTTTGCCAAACGTGTTGACCAGCAGATAGCAATAATGGATAGCAAGGGCTACGTAATTGTTTACAAGAGCAGAAATGAAAGGGTTAAATTTTACTAAATAGCATATTAAGATAATTAATAAAAATGGTGAATAAGCCGTTTCGCCGGACTCGTTGGACTCGTCGGTGAACTCAGTGTTGGATACCTAATCGGAGAAAAAAATGAATTGTTTTATTCTCACAGCATTTCTTATAGTTATCACAAACACATTAAATGGTTGCACTGCATTTAAAGCGATAGACATTATTAACAGCGGAGATGTAGCTTTCACAAACAACATAGAAAAAGCAGTCCCTTTTACCTTGGACGGGCATCCAATATTTATAAAAGCAAGACTGAATAATTCCTCAAAAGAGTATAATTTTATGCTTGATACAGGAGCATTCAATATTATTAAGCAAGAAGTTGCAGACGAACTTGGACTACCAGCTGGTCTTGAAATTACAGCAACAGGCAGTCAGGGAAAAACCAAAAAGGTTCAGCTGGTTAAACTTGATGAAATCAACGTAGGGGGAGCCATAGTAAAAAATTGTCCTACAGGTATAATTCAAAATGACTCATTATTTTCTGAGAATATTGCAGGAATTATTGGTTCAAGTTTTCTCCGTTTTTTTACCGTAACAATTGATTTTGAAGAACACAAAATTATTTTGACAAAAAGCTCTCTGAATAAACAAAATTCTATTCCAGTGACATTAGAAATGAAACAAGGATTTGCTCCGTTTCTGCAATGCATACTTGACAACAAAACCAAAATCAAAGCTGAAATTGATACAGGTACACCTGTGACTTCTTTGGCATTGCCATTACTAAAGAAAACCAATGAATTCCGTCAAGGAAAAGTGGTAAAAGCAACAGGAAATACGGCTGCAGGTATTGGAGGCAGATCAGATGAAAATTATGCTTTACGAATCAAAAAGATCGAAATTGGTAATAGTATAATAAAAAATCTCCCTGTTTTTTCCCATTCTGACGATTCTGCTGAAATGTTGATAGGCAATGATGTATTGAGTAGATACAAAGTAATTATTGATTATCCAGGCAACAGAATAAAGCTGATACCAAACGGTGAAAGAATTGATATTAATCCAACATATTTTGGCATAGCGTTTGAAAAGAAAAATGGTAAAACCTTTGTTGCTGGATTATGGGAAAATAATTCTATTAGAAAAAGTGGGATTAGTATCGGTGATGAAGTATTAAAAATCAATTCAATTGATACAAGTCAATTGTCAAGTATTGATTTAATTGCAATTTCACTGAGTGAGAAAAGCAGCACAATGACTATGGAGCTTAAAAATAAAGGAAAAATTCGTTCTGTAACGTTGAGAAAAGAAAAATATTTATCAGAAATTCAGTAAATTATCTAAAGAATAAGGTTAGATTGTGTGAGCGGAGCGAGCCACAATCTGAACCGTTTGTTGAACAAGCCCGGTAACTCTGAACAAGCCCCCCTATGTGTCAGGATAGTTGCCACATGAACCACAACGATCTATAACAGGGCGCAGGAGGTTCATGCATGAGATATCCACAGGCACGAAAAGAGTC
>PDWI01002790.1_pt1 | contig 25739 bp, 20 predicted proteins | sample 1430891 | NCBI WGS metagenome assembly PDWI01 (sample SAMN01162508, study PRJNA174530) | Oral metagenome, whole genome shotgun sequencing project. | biome: Marine environment; feature: Marine mammal; material: Swab sample of the gingival sulcus; isolation source: swab sample of gingival sulcus...
TAAAAACATAGATATGATTTGGAATGGCTACTCTATTACTCCTGCTCGTAGGGAAAAAGTTTTATTTTCTGAGCCTTATATGACAAACAGAATTCTTGTAATAGTAAATAAAGATAGTGGCATTAAAACGTTTGCTGACTTAAAAGGTAAAATTGTTTCTACACAAGGGGAATCTTCTGCACTTGAAGCCTTAAATAACAATGAGCTTGCTAAAGAACTTGGCGAAATAGTAACTTACGCTTCATACAATGATGTATTTAACGACCTAAAAACTGAACGCTGTGATGCCATAGCAGTTGATGAAACACTTGGACTTTACCAAATTAAGACAGCTGGTGAACAAGATTTATATACTGTGTTAGAAGAAGATTTGGGTAGTGAAGAATACGGTGTTGGCTTTAGAAAAGAAGATACTGAATTAGTAGATAAGTTCAACAAAGCACTTAAAGAACTACAAGATGAAGGCGAAGTTGATAAAGTTTACAAAAAGTGGTTTGAATAATTAAATATTAAAGTTGGTCATCTCGACTGGTTCGTAATATCTACGTGTCATTTCGACTGGAGCGTAGCGAAATGGAGAAATCTAACCATATTCACATATTCCTAGTTAGATCTCTCGACTACGCTCGAGATGACGCAATTGTGCTTTAAACACTACCTTAAAATATGTTAGATAATAAATTATAACCTAGATAATATATACTGATTGACTGTAACACCTTGTTCTGCGGATTTAACAACTAAGTTTCTATGTACATCAGCTGGCACTCTAAGCATAAGTTTACCTTAATATTCTTTTAAACTAAATGGCTCTGGTACTTTTTCATCTTCTTCAAGCATCAACTTAATAGTTTCTTTTACAACCACCCTAATTTCTTTTAAAGCATCTTCCATTGTTTTACTATGTGCAAAGAAAGATGAAAATTCAAGGCAATTTGCAATATGAACTTTATCTTCTTCAGACTATACTACTCTATATGTGTATTTATCAATGTATTCAGATACTTTAATGATTAACTACTGACTTGTTCAATGCTACTAATTTTCAGGCTTTGGCTCTAGTTTCTTGGCGCGCATTTTTGACAAAAGTTCTCTCGCACCATCAATATAATCAAGGTTACAATAAGTAAATATATTAGACCCGTACTCTAATGAAGAAATATCAAAATGACTAACATCCAAGCCATCTATATTTCTATTATCTTCAAACATATCAGTCATATCGGTCACATTTGATGTGTCAAAACTGCTTATATTTAGTGTTTCTAAACTTTCGCAATGTGCAAACATACTACACATATTTTTTACATTAGATGTGTTAAAGTTGCTTAAATCTAATTGTTCTATGCTTCTTAAACCACAAAACATGTACGACATATTTTCAACCTTTGCGGTATCAAACATTGATATATCTATACTTTCCAAGTTATTTGCAAACATAAACATGGCACTCATATTTTTCACATTAGATGTGTTAAAATTACCAAAATTAATTTCTTCTAATCTGTCACATGAAGCAAAAATACTATCCATTTCTTCTAAATTTGATGTATCAAGTGTACTTAAATCAAGCTTTTTTAATTTTTCACATGAAAAAAACATCATAGTCATATCTTTTACTTGTGAAGTATCTAAAACGCTTAAATCAACACTTTCTATATTGGTACCAGCAAACATCAGTGACATATCAGTTACATTACTTGAATCAAATTTAGATAAATCAAGCGCAGTAATACCCTCAAAGTCACTAAACATACCCTGGTAACTTAAAACAGGTAAACATTTATAATAAATTAGTGGTGCAAGAATCGTGCCTAAATCACCGCTCACCCCACCATTACCGTTCCATTTTGCTATATATGCAGTCTCTTCCTCATTTAACTCATAATCATAAAAGGACTTTTCTTCATTAGTTTTAGTGTTAGAAGCCTCTTCTGTTTGCTGATTATCTTTATGATTACTTGTGCCATTATCTGATGAAGCTTGCGTATCACCCGCTTTACTTTGACAAGACGACAAACAAAGCGAAACTGATAATAACATTACTACAACGCAAACATTTTTTATATACTTAACCATTTTTCCTCCAATAAGATTACTTAGTACAAACTAAATAATTTCGCCTTTTCAAAGTGTTTAATATTTGAAATATCAAACTTACTAATATCAATACCTTTTAAATTTTTACAATTAGCAAACATAAAATCCATATCGTACACTAAATTAGTTTTAAAAGAACTTAAATTTAATTTTTCTAAAGATTCGCAATTCTTAAACATTGAATTCATATTTCGTACTTCCGCTGTATCAAAGTTACTTAAATCGATTTCAGTTATCCTATCATAATCTGCAAACATACCTGAATAATCATTTACTGGTACCCCTTTATGTACTTTGACAGGAGCTATTATTCTACCTAGTTTACCACTCTCACCACCATTACCATTCCACCTAGCTTTATATCCAGTGGTGTGACTCCATTCCATCTCATAATCATAGTTATCATCAGAAAACTTATATTCTACATCATAATCATCATATAAAATCATAGGATTTTTCTGCTCAATTTTTTCTTCAAGTTGCTGTCCACCTTTAATTTTATTTATATCACAATAATAAAATAAATTTCCACCAACTAATAAAGAGGATACATCAAAATGAGTTAAGTCCAATTCTTTTAGTTGTTTACAATTGGCAAAAACCTCATACATTTTAATAACATTAGAGGTATCAAAAGAACTTAAATTTAATGATTCTAAACTTGAGCAATTTTCAAACATATAATTCATATCAAGTAACCTAGTGGTATTAAAATTACTTAAATCTAAAGCTTTCAACGACCTAGCACCACTAAACATTTCAAACATATATTCTACTTTGGAAGTATCAAAAGAATGTAAATCTAGATTTTCCAAAGAAGATAAATCTTTAAACATAGCACCCATGTTTCTCACTTTACCTGTATTAAAAGAAGAAATATCTAATTCTGTCAGATTTTCCATATTATCAAACATTCCTACCATATTTTTAACACTCGAGGTATCAAAATTTACTAAAGAAAGACTTTTTAAATTTTTCAGACTATGAAACATGCGCTCCATAGACTTAACTTTTGATGTATTAAAACTACTAATATCTATTTCTTCTAAACTTGTCATTCCATCAAACATATAATCCATGTCTTTTACTTTTGATGTATCAAATGAGCTTAAATCCAAACTTTTAACACTAGAAACATGATTAAACATTCCTCCCATGTCTTTTACATTCGATGTATTAAAATTACTGAGATTTATTTCCTCTAAAGCTGACATCCCAGAAAACATTGACATCATATTTTCTACTTTCGATGTGTCAAAATTGCTAAGGTCAATCTTTTTTAAATTTATTAAGCCAGAAAACATTGATGACATATTAGTAACATTAGAGGTATCAAAAGAACTTAAATTTAAAGATTCTAAGGAGTTCATAGAAAAAAACATACTATCCATATTTTCAACACCACTTGTGTTAAAATTGGAAAGGTCTATCGATTTTATATCATCAAAATTTCTAAACATTTCGCAATAACTTACCACAGGTAAACCATTATATTCAGTAAGTGGTGCCGGGATGACGCCCAAATCTCCACTACGTCCACCCTTGCCATTCCATCTAGCTATATAACCACTTTTATTAAATTCAAGCTTATAATCATAATATCTTTCTTGCAATACTTCATAACTACTTGATGTAGATGCTGATTCACAAGAAACACATAAATTTAAAACTATCAGTAAAAATATGATTTTCAGGATACTTGTTTTACCCAATCGCATTCTTCTGTCCTCCATTTAACCAAGCATCAAGGTTATCAAAAATAATCTCAGCTCGTAGTTCCATTGATTCTTTACTAGCAAAAGCAATGTGTGGTGTTAACAAAGTATTTGGCGCTTTTAAAATTGTTTCCTTGCCTGTTAGTGGTGGTTCTATGCTAAACACATCTACACAAGCACCTCTTATGATATCACTTTCAAGAGCGTTACAAAGGTCATGTTCATTGACAACATCACCCCTCGCCACATTGATTAAAATCGCTGTGTTTTTCATCAATGATAGTTTTTCTTTATTGATTAATCCCTTCGTTTCATTATTAAGCGGACAATGTAAGCATACTATATCAGAATGTTTCAGTAAGTCATCGAGTGATACCTGCTCCACATAGCTTGGTACATTTTGATGCACTGTTCTACTACTAGCCAGAATCTTAGCACCAAAGGCATTAAACAGTTCAGCACTTCTAGCCCCAATTTTACCTAAACCTACTATACCAACTGTTTTACCCTTTATTTCATTACCAACTAAGCCATCTTTTGTTTTTAAATGACGTAATCTAGCTTCCACCTGTGGTAAGTTTCTTAACATCGTAATAGCCATCCCAATTGTTAATTCTGCCACAGCTTCGGTAGAATAACCAGAAGCATTACTAACTGCAATATTTTTTGCCTTTGCTGCATCTATATCAACGTGGTCAACGCCAGTAAAAGCAATATTTATAAATTGTAACTTATTTGCACTATTGATAACATTGGCTGAAATCGGCATATTGGCAATAATGATGGCGTCTTTATCCTTAACCTCTTCAATAAGTACTTGTTCATCAAGCGTTTTTTCATAGTCAAAAAACGTTATGCCCTTTGCTTCAAAAGGCTTTTTTAAAGAATTTAACTTCTCTTGAGATACACCAAGTGATTCCATAATGGCAATATTCATAAATACCCCTTTCCTATGTTAAGTATGTTTGCAATATACTATCATTATATACTAAAATCTAAAATATATAAAAGGATTAAAACTAGAACCCACTAAAAAACTCATTGTAATCAAAAATACTACTATTAAATAAAAATCCAATAGATAAGCAGTTATCTTTTTATGTTCTAATTTTAATGCTAGCTTTTTAAATAATGGCACCGAAGCTATTATCGCTACAATGATAAATGGCAAAGCATATAATATACTTTGATATTCCAACAAGAATAAAGAAATCGATATATGCTTATAAGTAAACATTGTTGTAAAAACGGCTTTTAAGTCGGTAAAATTTTCTACCCTAAAAATTGTCCAGCCTACAAAAACTAAAAACATGGTAATGGCACGCTTTAATACATAAGGAAGCGTAATCTTCCCCTTTAATAACTTTTCGATGATTAAAAGATAAGCATAATAAAGTCCCCAAATAATAAAATTCCAACTAGCACCATGCCACAAGCCAGTTAAAAACCACACAATAAAGATATTTCTATATTGCAATTTTCTATTACCACCTAATGGAATATAAACATAGTCCTTAAACCATGAACTTAACGAGATATGCCACCTACGCCAAAAATCCGTAATACTGCTGGCAATATATGGATAATTAAAGTTCTCTAAAAAATGAAAGCCGAACATTCTACCAAGTGCAATAGCCATATCACTATAACCAGAAAAATCAAAATAAATCTGAAAAGAATAAGCCACAACCCCCAGCCAAACAACTAAAGTATAATTTGCAGTTGCCCCTGTTTTAAAAATAGCATCTGCAATCAAGCCCATTTGATTGGCAATAAGTACCTTTTTAGCAAGCCCAACAATAAAGCGTCTAATCCCATACGCAATATCTGTACTGTTTGAAGTTCTAACAGTAAGTTCCTGTTCGATTGTTTCGTACCTAACAATTGGCCCTGCAATCAGTTGCGGAAACAGTGCTACATAAGTTGCCAGCGTAATAAAATTACGTTGCGCCTTTAGTTTAGCACGGTAAACATCTATACTGTAAGACATGGTTTGAAAAGTATAAAAACTAATACCAATTGGTAGTGGCAAATTGGAAGCTTGAATATTTAAATCCAATAAATAGTTGACGTTCTCTATAATAAAATTACTATACTTAAAAAACATTAATAAACCCAAGTTAATGGCAAGGGATACTAAAAAATAAATTCTCTCTAAATACTTTTTGTTGGCGCTTTTATCCCTCAGCCGTTGAATTTGATTGGAAAAAAAATAGTCATTCAGTAAAGACAATACAATCACAAAAATATAAACAGGTTCGCCCCATGCGTAAAAAAACAAGGATACAATCAGCAAAATAATATTTTTTTGAGTAATAGAGCGAGCTGTAAAATATAAAATACAAGTTATTGGTAAAAAATAAAGTAAAAATGTCAAACTAGAAAAGACCATTATTTATTCCCCCCAATATTAAAATCATCTCGGATAATCATGCCGGCACTACATAAAAATAATACCTTATCAATATCATGTTCCTTAATATAAACATCCAGCTTAAAATCCTCTGCAACATCTTTTTGATATGCCCTTAAATCAACAACATAAGTCTTATTAAAATGTGATGCTACCATTCTATTTACTGAATTAGAATAACTATCGCCAATAATAAGCAAATTATCCTTAGCATCATCATCAAAATCATACATTATTTCACTTTCATCAGCATCATGGCAAGTAGAATAATGATAGGCTAAAGGGTCGATATTAGCAGGAGAATTGGCGTACACTTCAAACCTTTTGTTTGATTTCACCCCATTGATATAATAATCATACGCTGGAATCTCTGCCACATTGATATAAAAATCATCGTATATACTCCAATCATCCAGCTTTCTTGCCCTAGAACCAACAAACTTTATATTATCTATTTTTTTACTTGTTAAATCCAAACGCTTTTCATCTTCGCCAAGAAGCATCGTAATAATATCATGATAGCCAATTTTTTGTCCAATATGATTCCAATGATGGTCGGACTTATAGTATCTTTCCTTAAAATCAGCACTATTATTGATCTCAAAAAAACATGACTTACCAATTTTGGCAAACTCCTCACGCAAAATATCTCGATACTGATGGGTTATTTTATTATTTTTTAAATCAATATCTCTGACACCTTCAATATAGTACAAATAGTATGCAACATCTTTATTGATAGCATCCTTATGTACTTCTTTAGCTATATGACGAATTTTAGACCTGATAATCTCATCATACTTATCCTTTTCATAAGCAAAGACAACAAGATGACCACTATCTTTTATTTGGAATATATCCATACCAAGTGGAATGAATGTAGCGTCAAAAATTGTATTATCTTTTGCTAAACTTTGAGAATTTTTAGCCTCCATAAAATGATTAAAAGCCTGAACACTAATAAAAGTAGCCTGCTTTTTTATACTATTAAAAAACGTTTTATAATCATCTGCAAAAACAATTTGGTCAGATAAAGCTTGTTCAAAATCATCCTGAAAACTACCGTCAAAGTAGCTTTCTGTACTAAACGCTGGCACTGTTTTTAGTGCTCTATTTTCCTTAAAAGATACTTCTTTTTGCTCTGTATATAAAAATGTTGTACTAAAAATTATGACTATTATAAAAAAAACACCAATAAATATTTTATTACGCATTATGCTCCTTTTTAAATAATTGCTCTATTTTGTAGTTAAATCATTATTTACGAATCAATATTTTGAAACAAATACTCCGTTTTTAAAAACTTTTTCATCAATTTTAACTCTTGTCTGATATTTTGGCATTCAATAAAGTAATTGTAAAATGCTTCCCAAAAAAAGACCCACGTACCAATAAGAATCCCCTCTTCAAATACTTTTGTCCAAAGGGCAACACCACCAAAAATACCACTATAAGTTAAAATTGCGAAAACAATACCGATTATTAGATAAATTAACGACTTATTTTTTTCCTTAAAATACACCTTTTCTGTTTTACGTAAAGAATAATTAAAGTGGTTATTAAGTGCCTTTAGTAGTTGTTGCTCCTTTTGATCATCTCTCAGCTCTTTTTTCACTAAAAAAACAATCACCATTTTTTCATGAAAAGGAATATCTAAAGCAGAATCCCAGATATATTCAATAAAATCTTCTTCTATATCACGTCTTTTAAAAGGCGATGGATCCCAATCGCTATATATGTCTTCGTACTTACGAATTGTTGCTAATATCTTAAAAGCACCATTTTCATCTTTTTGATAAGTGTGCTGATGGTAGTTCTTCTTAAAAAACATATAAACCTTCCTTTTAAGACAAAATGTCAATTGGCGATTTTGATAACATCAGCTTTTTAATTCCTTTGCTATCAAAAGCAACCACAAGCTCAGTATCATGCCCATCATTATCTATCTTAATAATCGTTCCCTTGCCAAAAAAGCTATGTTTAATCTTAGTACCAATCATAAAATCATCTGCACTGTACTCATTTACCATCACAGGCTTGGTAATATTTGCTTTTGTCTTAACCCTTGACACCTTTTCTTCGTTTTTAACATACTCTTTTTTGATTCTGCCATTTTTGCTTTCTAACATATCTTCAGGCATTTCTTCAATAAAAATAGACGCCCTATTTGCCTTTTGCTTACCAAATCGAAATCTAATTTCAGCATGCGTTATATAAAGTTCTTCTTCAGCCCTTGTGATACCAACATAACAAAGCCTGCGTTCCTCATCCAATGTACCCTCAGATTCAGCATAAAAAGATGGAAAAATCCCCTCTTCCAAACCAACCAAAAAGACCACAGGAAACTCCAAACCCTTAGCACTATGTAAAGTCATAAGTAAAACCTTATCTTCTACTTCTGAATTTATATCATCCTGCTCACTCATTAGGCTAATATCCTCTAAATATTGCCCTAAAGTCAAGCCTGCTTCCTTGTTTTCTCTATTCATCACTTGGCTGACAAGTTCATCAATGTTTTCTACCCTTGCCATCGATTCTTTGGTATTTTCATTCAGTAAAGACAAAGTATAACCAGACAAATCTAAAATTTCTGCCAAAAGCTCTGACGGTTTTTTATCCTCAATGCCATCTCTAGCACTATCTATTACATTCACAAAGTCTTTTAAGCCTTGCAGTGCCTTACCCTTAAACAAGCCCTCGCTAATACACTCTTTAATGGCTGGCATAAAACCTAAATTATGAACATCAACATATTGTAAAATTCTTTCAACACTCTTAGCTCCAATCCCCCTTTTAGGCGAATTGATAACTCGCATACCTGCCACGCTATCATCAGGATTGACAACTAGCCTTAAATAAGCATGCACATCTTTAATCTCTAAGCGTTGAAAAAACTTTAGTCCACCAACTATTTTATAGGGAATTCTATACTGCATTAAAACTTGTTCAAACTCGCTAGATTGCGAGTTTGTCCTGTACATAATAGCAAAATCCGAAAACTTACGCCCCTCATCATAGCCTTTAAGAATTTGACTAAGCACATATCTAGCCTCGTCTGAACCACTCTTAGCACAGTAATACGTAGGCTTTGTGCCACCCTTTTTTTGTGTCCATAAGTCCTTTTCTATTCGCCCTGTATTATTGGCAATAACAGCATTGGCAAGATTTAAGATATTTGACGTTGATCTATAATTCTGCTCTAGCTTAACAACCTTAGCACCTGCAAAGTCCTTTTCAAACTCGTTGATATTACGAATATCCGCCCCACGCCAAGAGTAGATTGACTGATCCCCGTCACCAACCACACAAATATTACCGTGATGTAAAGAAAGTAACCTCACTAAAAAATATTGTGGCAAATTGGTATCTTGATACTCATCTACATGAATATACTCAAAACGTCTTGCGTACTTTTTTTCAACTTCAGGATTTGCCTTAAATAATTCCAACGTCTTTAAGATAAGGTCATTAAAATCCATTGCATTATTCTTTTTTAAATGATCTTGATAAAGCGTATATATCTTTGCCACGTGTTCTCTTTTTTCATCAAGACCCGATAAATCATCTTCATACTGCTTAGGGTCTACCATCGCATTTTTTGCCTTTGATATTTCACTAATGACAAACTTTGGCTTTAAATCTTCATCCTTGATATTTAACGATTTGATAATTTTTTTAATCAGGCTGGTTTGGTCAGTATTATCATATATCGCAAAGTCTGACGTATAGCCAATATAAGCCCCGTCAATTCTTAAAATTTTGGCACAAACAGAGTGAAACGTACCAGCCCACACTTCTCTAGCCTCACTACCAACCGCCCTAGTAATTCTTTCTTTCATTTCGGCAGCTGCCTTATTAGTAAAAGTTAGTGCTAATATATTATAGGGCATAACGCCCTTTTCTTTTATTAAATAAGCTATTCTTTGAGTTAATACTCTTGTTTTACCAGAACCTGCCCCTGCCATCACAAGCAAGGCGCCATCTGTATGTAAAACCGCCTCTTTTTGTCTATCATTTAAACTATCTAAATTCATTTTATCTTGTTGTTCTCCTAACAATTCTTATTCTATACCGACTATTTGATACCCATTTTTTTGGCTGTTTTTTATTTCATACATTGCTCTATCGGCTTCATTATAAAGCATTTCATAAGACTTATCACCCTTGGTAATAACACAACCAATCGATAACGAAATCTTAGGCTCTAAGCCTTCTATATCAAGCTCACTGAGTTTAATGAATATTCTATCACATATTGCTCGTAAAACTTGAACATCATAAAGCCCATTCAAAAATATTGCAAATTCATCTCCACCTATTCTAGCACAAAGATCTGTTTTTCTACAAAGTTTTTGTAAAAGATTTGCCACCTCTATGATAACTTCATCACCAACTTGGTGCCCGTACTTATCGTTAACTTCTTTAAAATCATCGATATCAACAATAATATAAGTCCCTTTATTTTCTATTACTTGCTCAACAGCCTTTTTAAAACTCTTTGGGTTTAATAAACCTGTCAGTGCATCTCTACTAGCCTTATCTAGTAAAATTTGTTTTTCTTTGCTACGCTTGTTTCTAACTAAAAGCAAAAAAGTGGTAAATACAAGAATAACAAAAATAATTGCTGTAATAGTCGTTTGTATAGGATAAAGTTCTATAAAATACCTGATAGATACATCAACACCTTTAGTATTGTTATCATATACTATTTTTTGGATATCACTTCTGGTAATTGAAGCCAAAGACTTAGATAAAATAGTAAATAAAACGGGGTCAGAATATTTAGACACACCAAAGCACAACCTTTGATTAAAATTATCTATATTATTAAAAACAAGATTTTTATATTCGGGAAAGTTTAAAAAGTATTCGGCTTGATAGTTATTGATAAAGGTACAGTCAACCAGTCCATCATCAACCGCCTCAATACACTTATTGACATCCGAGTAGTAAACCGGCTCTAATTCTGGATAATATCTTTTAACATTTTCTGTGATATAATCAATTTCGACAAGGGCAACCTTTTTATACTCATCAGAATTTCTATTTGAAACCCTAACAATTGAACAAGTAGCAAAAGGTTGTGTAATTTTAACATTATTCTTTTTCGCCCATGTAAAATCATATGAAATTGATGTTAAGGCATTGCCCCCCTTTTCTCTTATTTCTTTTAATATTTCTACACTATTTCTTTCAGTCGTTAGTTTAAATTCTAAACCAGATACATCTTCAATTTTTTTCAGTATATCTGGAACGATGCCCTCACATTCCCCTGTTTTTTCATTAAAATATTCAATTGGATGCCAAGCAGAATCATACATAATATAAACATCAGGCTTACTCAAGATAAAGTCCTTTTCTTCTTTGGTAAATACAATAGACTCGTTAAGGTCTTTTACAAAATACTTATCATATATTTCCAAAGTAAAGTTAGGATTAAAAGTAAAAACCTTATTTAATGCACTATTTAATTCATTTAGAAGTTCTGTATTCCCTTTTTTAACAGCATAGTAAAAAGGAATTGGATTAAACTGGGCAATTTTAGTAAAACCACTTACAAAATCAGTATTACTGGCTAAAAAAACATCAATTTCACCTCTACTAAGAGCATAGGTTGCCAATTCTATATTATCAAAGATAACTTCATCATATGTAAAATTATTATTTTTGGCATATTCTTCTAAAGCTCTAGCTTGATAAGTGTCTTTTTCAACACCTATCCTAGCACCATCAAGTTTTTCAAATTCTTCGTAAGAAATGTCTGAACCCATAGTAACATATAAATGACAAAATTCTGTACCAGATGGCGTATAAGCAAAATCAAAAATCTTTTGGCGTTCTGGTGTTTTATTAACAATTCCCATAATGTCGATATCACCATTCTTGAGCCACTCATAACATTCTGACCAATCGCCTTCAATAAATTCGTATTGCCAATCAGTATATTGAGCAATGGCCATTAAAAAGTCATAATCATAGCCTGAATAATTTCCATCTTCATCTTTACCATGCGTATTATCACCCATGATGTCAAACCAGCCTACACGAATAATCTTTCTGCCATCTGTCTTATCATCTTCTTTTTTAGTATCTGCATAAAGGTCTGCATTTAATAGAAAAGCAAATAAAATAAAAGAAAATACAAGCATAAAATGTTTAATATTTTTAAGTTCTATCTTCATCATTTTCTCCCCTAAATACTAAAACTTACTACCTATATTATAAAACATTTTTGACAAAAAATAAATGGCGAATTGTAAAATTCGCCATTATTATGTGTCATTGTGACTATTCTTTCTCTCTTTTTCTAAATACAAATCCTAATCCAATAAATGCCAATGCTATTATTGATAAGATATACGCAAAATGTTTAGGATTTAAACCGTCTCCCGTTTGTGGTAAGCCTCTAGCAATCTCTTCATCTAGAATAAATATCCACGTACCAATAAATTCATCACTCGCACCATTTATGGTTATATTATCCCTATCAAACTTTTTAAATACCCACTTACCTTGTGGCACTTTAATTTCCGTTATTGTCAGCAAGTCTGAATCAACGCTATCGCCATCATTTAAGTTAATATGAAGTTTTGTAACAATCGCTAACACTTCTGGTGGTAATTCCTTACCAGGAGTACCACTTACAAATGTAGTTTTAACCTCATACTTTGGTACTGTTGGGTCTACCGGTTTACTTGGATCAGCATGGTCTACCACCTCAACAGCTGGTTCTACCTTAGCAGGTTCCTCTTTTTTAGGCTCTTCCGGTTTTTCAGCAGGCGTGTCTTCGTCTTCATCGTCTTCGTCCTCATCGCTACTGCTTCCGCCACCGCCACCTGAATGATGCGAACCACCACCAGTGTTATTTGGTGTAAAGTGCCATATTCCAGTAAAGGTAACATCAGCTATTGTCAATGTATCCTCACTTTTAACATATTTTATAAAATTCCATACCCCATCACTAACCTTTAGTTCTTTATCTTCTGGTTCTGGGTAGGTTGGATAAACCTTTTCACCTATTTTTTCTGAATAATCTCCTGGTACTAATGCCTGTATAATAGGGTCTAACGGTTTAGCACTATCACTAATATACTGATGCTTTACTTTAGCTTCTGTTACTGGCTTTTCAACATATTGCCATTTACCAACAAATTTATATAATGGTGCAATTTGTTCATTCATTGTATTATCAGTATTAAAAGTATCTTTTTTAGTATTACTACTTGCATTTTCATAATACCCTGTAAACTGCCAATGCCCTACTACTTTACCATGTTCTATGACTTCAACATTTTCATTAGTTGGGTATTTTGCATTCGCTGTTTTATCCCAAAGAATATGATCATTTTCAGTTATTGGTAATTGATTTGTAACCGTACTTGGTGGCGTTCTTCCACTACCATTATTATCATAAATAAACTCGTGTTCTACCGTATAATGCTTAGGTACGTACTTCCATTCACCAACAAATTTACCGTCTTTGTTATCAATTCTTATTTGATTTTCGTTATAGCCATTAAATACCCATTTACCGTTATCATCCATTGGGTCATGATATGTCCAATTATTGCCCGAACCATTAAAATTAGGAATTGCATTATTCAATTTAACAGGCTGAGCATCAACTGTATCTTCAGAATGTGTATTAGGGTGTAAGTTGGCTATATTCATTGTGATATTTAAGTTGTTAATAGCTGCTGGCAAAGTTTTATCTTGATATTTATAATCCGCATCATCTGAGTTAATAAATTGATAAGAAACTCTATATTCCTTTCTTATATAAGTCCACACACCTACAAACTCAATGTTTTTAGCATTGATAGTTTTAGCTGGATTTTTATTTGCTATTAAATTACCTGATTCATCTTCATACCCTTTAAATACCCACTTTCCATTAGCGTCAGTTAAATGAGTAGTAGGAGTTGGATTATTAGGGGTAACGATACTACCATCTTCCAGTTTATGTTTATCAGCACCAGTGTTACTACCTACCGATACAGTGGCAGGTGTTCTACCAAGTTTTAATTCATAAGGTAGTTCTTTATCATTATCAGAAATATAAATGTATGTAGCTTCGTACTTTCTTATATCCTTAGGCTCCCAAACACCAATAAATTCAAGGTCTTTATCAGCAACTGTCTTTGTTCCATTTGTTAAATCTTTATATCCTGTAAAAGTCCATTCCCTAATATCATTGCCATCAGCATCTTGTTCAATAAATTTTCCAGAATCTGTTGGCGGATTTGGTCTTACAATTGTTCCACTTATCAGCGGTTTATCATTAGAATCTTTCTTAATTTCATTAGGTATTCTAGTCTTTATTTCATCAGGTAAGGCAATATTAGAATCAGATGATTCAAATTCATGTGTTGCCTTATGATAAGGTTCAAATTGCCATTGACCAACAAAGTCCCTGTCTTTATCTACTATCTTCTGTTCTACACTTGTATCGACATCTTTTAAGCCACCATCTACTTCTTTATACTCAATAAATTTCCAAATACCAACAGCGTGTTTATCTACTCCATCAACACCCTCGTATTCAGTAGCTTCTTCTTCTGTTACACTTGGTGTTGATAAATCTAATAAAGTACCTGAAGCAAGTTCGTCTTTATCCGCTGGCTTTTTCTTTTCTAGTGTTGCTGGTAATGTTTTACCCTCTGTAATACTTACGTATTCGTATGTTACCTTATAATCAGGGACAAACTTCCATGTACCAGTAAATGTCACATCTTCATCATCTATTACTGCATCATCAGGTTCATAGCCTTCAAATACCCATTTACCACCATCAACTGGCACTTCTGATTTGCTAGGACTAGTTGGTGAAACAGGGTCGCCGTGATGTTTACCTATTTGACTTGCAGGTAGTTCGTCTTTAACTTTTTGTGGTAAATTAGTAAAATCAACCGTATTACCTTTATCATCTACACCTGTGAACTTATGGATTACTTGGTATTCCTTAGGTGTAAAAGTCCATGTTCCTATAACATGTTCGTCCTTAGTAATATTACTTATTGTACTATTATCTGGCATAACATTAGCATTAGTACTTGTTGAAACTACATAAGTATCTAAGCTCCATGTTCCAGAACCATCAGGCATATCATAAGTTTTTATTGGCATTGTAACAATAACATCACTTGCATTTGCATTGTTTTTTTGTGTAGCTGGCGCTTGTTTTTTTAAAGCCTCTGGTAAATAAACGCCCCCTGTTCCACTCTTAAATTCATAACTTACATTGTGTGTAGCGTTTACTCCAGGTTGTAATTTCCACGTACCAACAAATTTTATATCTCCATTATTTACAGTAAGTTTATCATCTTCCCAACCCATAAAAGTCCATTTATCATCCCCAACATCAATAGAGGTTGTATTAGTAACTAAGGTTGGTGCATCTTCAGCAGATACTTCTTGTGTATGCAACAAATCATTTTTTGTATTAGGTAGAAATGCTTTTACTTCTGCAGGTAAAGGCTTACTATTTGTTGGAGCATTAGCATCAGACTTAAACTCATAAGTAGCTTTATACTTATTCGGCACAAACTTCCACATACCTGTAAATAGTACTTCTCCTTTATTGATAGTATATGATGGCTCATCATAATCTACAAATACCCATGTGCCGTCTGCACCATTTAGATTACCAGCTACGGTTGTCCTTGTTGGCTGCACAGGAGCAACCGTTTCACCATTTGTTGCTGTGTTAGTATCAACTGGGCATAAACCAGCTGGTGAACCATCTGTATAATTTTTTATCTCAGCTGGTAATGGATCGCCAGCAATTTCACTACCATCTTCATCAACAGCTATAAAGGTATGTTTTACTGGGTAGGTTTTTGGTGTAAATTCCCAAACACCTACAAATTCAACGTCTTTATTATTTATAGTAGCATTTGCTTGTTCAGTGATCCCAGTAGCTGTTGCTGTTTCTGGGTTAACAACACTAGCACCATTTAATAATTCAATTTTACCTGTTGTAGAATTAATTTGATGTTTTTTATAGCCACCAAATGTCCATGTGCCATCATTTACACTATCATCAAATGTTGTTAATGTAGGCTGAATCGGTGTAACTATTTTCGTATTAGTTAATGGCTCGCCAGCATCATTTTTTACTCTATCAGCTGGCAATAAGTTTTTTACATCGTCAGGTAGTTCCTTATCGGTGCCAATTGCTTTAAAAATATGCTTCGCCTTGTATTTATGTTCTTCTGTAAATTTCCATACACCAATAAACTGAACATCGTCATCTGTTACGGTTTTTTCAACTTCATTTAAAGTTGTAGATAGATTAATTGGATCTACTCCAACAGAATTGTCTTTTTTATAGCCTACAAATGTCCATGTCCCAATTTTATGACCATTAGTATCATACTCAATATATGCTGAATCATCAAAGGTATTATCTGGTTTAACTTTTACGCCTTTATATAATTCCTTATGACTATCATTTGTTAATCTATCTTTAGGTTTTCTATCAACTTTAAGTGCCTTAGGTAGTGTACGACTTAGGTCTGCACTGATATATTCATGTACAGCCTTATGTGGTTTATTTTCAGTACACTTCCAAACACCAACAAAGTGAGCGTCTTTGCCATTTATTACTTGACTAGGGTCATTCACTAATTGACCTGAATCTTCAGTAGGATTTCCACTATTATCAATAGGAACAGCCTTACCATGACTATCTATTTTATATTCTTTGTAGCCTAAAAATTCCCATTTTGCAATGACTGGTGAAGTTATATCATTAGGGTCTTTATGTTGTTCATAAGGATGAGTATTATTATAATCACTTAATGGAGTAGCTGTTCCCTTTTTATTAAGATCAGGTTTTACTAGCTTACCATCAATGATATTTGCACCGTCCTCTTGAGCTTTGTCAAGTGGAGTCATTTCAAACAATTTATCTGGTAAAGCGTGCTTATTTGGCATTAGACTAACAAATTCGTGAGTTACCTTATAATTATTTGGTACAAAGTCCCATACCCCTACAAATTCAACATCTTTTTTATCAACCTGTTTTTCACCTGCATTTAAGTCTTTATAGCCCTTAAATACCCATTTACCAGTGCCATCTACTGAATCTACAATCATGATATTTTTAGTGTCATCAACAGCTTCTGTGTTAGGGTCATAACCTTGTTTACTTGGGTCATATCCATTTAGTTTACCTGCTTTAGTAACGTCATTTTTATCCTCAAACGAATAATCTATGCTTGGCGTTACTAATTCACCATCTTCATAAAGCTCTGTTTTAACAGCTGGTAATAGATTTAATACCTGAGCTGGTAAGGTTCTGCTAGGATCTTCACTCACAAACTTATAGCGTTCACCAAATAAAACAGGAATGTTTTTAACGTATATATAAACGTGCTCTTGCGGTTCAACTAAAATAGGACTTGTTTGCATAGGTGGTTTACTTAAAGAAAAACTATTTTTCTTAGCCCAGCCATTTAGGTTTGCACTAGTTGGCTTAGCTGGCTTACTAGTACCAACAAATGTATAAAATTCAGGCTTATATGCCTTTACAGGATTTTCCTCAAAATCTAATTCTTCAATAACGTATCCACCAAGTTCTGTTAAATCAGCAGTTTTTAGTTCTATATTACCATTTACATCATCAATGATTTTTTCAAAACCATGCGCTCCAGTAATTTTAAGTTTAAATTTATATTTATTATTTATCGGATTATTTGCATCATGATCTATTTCATACTCAACAGGACTGGTACCTGCTTTTTTCTTATAAACTTCTTTTTCAATATTCGCTACACTAAGCTTAACACTAGGCAATTGAGCATCTGGTATAGTATCCGTTGTAGTAGTTCCATCAGGTTTTGTATATTTAACCGTTGTTGTGCCATTTGTTTTAATTGGCGTGCCATTTAATGCTGCTGCATCTACATTTTCTTTTAAAGTAACTTGATAGGTTAAAATAGCTGAGCGTTTTTTAGGCTTAGTAGATAGTGCCGGTATGGTAATTATTTGTGGTGTCCCTATTTGCCATTTCAGTGTTTCAGAACCAGCTTCTTTCTCAGGATCATTTTCGCCACCTACGCCAACCCAAGAATCATCAACTAATTGCACATTGTTACCCATTGGGTCCGTAATACCAACTACATTATGCGGAGCAGAAAAAGTTTTTGCCATGATCTCTCTTATCGCATTTTTAAGTTGATGCCCTCTAACGTTAAAAGTATGACCTTTACCTATCACTTCTGCGACAGGATCCGTTAGGTCTGAACCAACATCATGGGCAATAAAGAATATATCATCAACTTTATTGTGACCAAGTATATTCTTCATTTCAGCTACCAAGCTATTTACTAGGTCTACGTAATAAGTTTTATTATTTTTTTCTTCGTACCAAACATAGCGTTTATAACCATAACCTATTCTTTTATCTTCATTATTGTATAAAAAATGATTTTCTTTGATATTACTTGAAGTATCAAACGCATTTGCACCAGATAACTTTGTACCTGTACTTATGCTACTTGGTCTATTTTTAGGAAATTCTTTTGTTCTTACTATCATTTTAAATTGACTAGAATAAATTCGATAAGTAGGATAATCTTTATAATACCATTTACCAGACCTATAAATTATTTCATAAACCTTTCCATTACCATTTTTCTTAGCGTAGTATTTATTATCATAACTTTTGTAAGCTGTTTTAAAAGAATCTTTTTCTACATCAATATATTCATATGGAGGATTGGCTTTTTGATATAACCCCGGCTTCCCAGTTTCCCATAAATCACCTGCTATTTCAGCTTCAGAAAAATCAATTCCAGTACCAACTGTTGGTAAACCATCTGTAATCAGAATAATAACCTGTCTTCTTGTAGGGTCGTCATTATTTTCAATAATTTTAGCTGCCTCGTGTAAGGCTTTTTGGGTAAATGTACCACCTTTGGCTTGTATTGAATTCAGCTCATTTTTTAAAGTTTGAATATTTGTAGGATTATTGGCTTTTAAAAGCTCAGTATGGATAGTCAAGTCATTAGCACCATAGTGTTCTACACCACTAACCCTTACTTCAGAAGAAAAAGAAAGTAGAGAAATTCTATCAGCTTTTGCTGGATCAGAACTACTGTGTTCTTGTATTTTTTCTATTAGTTCTGTTGTTGCATCTTTAGCTAGTTTTAACCTTGTAGAATCGGCTGATTTTTGATTCATACTGGTAGACCTATCAACAACTATAACATAGTCTGCTGGTTTAACGCCATCTTCAGCCTCAAACTTTAGTTCAATTTGCCAGGTATTTACCTTACCTTCAACCGGCTTTACGGTTTTAGTAAAATCTACTTTAGGTGAATCTGCATACACAGAATTATTGATATTTATAGTGGTAAACATCAATACAACAGCCAACAAAGCTAGTAAAAACTTTTTCATAATATTCTCCTTATTGTTATTACTGATATGTTATTTTTTTCTGAAATGTAAATTTTATTTTACTTTTTTAATATACCCGCTACAAGCGTTGAAAAAACATGATTACAAGACTTTGTCGGTTTTTTATAAAAAAAATTTATAAAAAATGCAAAAATTTAATAAAATGTAAAATATTTTGTGTTTTAAGAAAAAATTGGCTTATTTTAAGAAAAAAATAAAAAAAGACTGCTTAAAGTTTACATGTTAAATCTTATATTTTTAATTATTACAACAGTTTAAATTAACATATAATTTTAAACTTTTAGTAAAAACTGTGATATTCTATTTCTGGTGGTATTTCTTTAAATTTTTCAATAAATAGCGACCCAGTGTTAACATTATAATCTAAAATAGTTGATATACCAATATCACTATTTAAATTTATTTTTTCATTATTGGTAAAAAGACTTACAACTATTTTGTCATTTTTTGCAGAAATATCTATCTCTGAGACAATTTTAGTACTTAATTCTTCTTCAAACTCTTGGAGTTTATTTTCACTAGGTATTGTTTTTAGATTTACACGCAAATAGTTTTCAAGATTAGCTATGTCTTGATTTATTACACTTTCAATTGTGTAATAGTCTAAAAGCCAATTTTTATTTTTATTTGCCAGTTCATTATTGGTTTTATTTAAAAATACATAACCTAAGCCAATGGTGATTATAATTACAGACATTATTAAAACCATTACGCTGATAGATGCTCTATGTTTTTTATTAGTGTTCATTGCTTTACCTCTATACTTTTTATACTCAGTAAGATTTTTCCATTACGTTCGCTACCGCTCACTTCCAGTCGAAATGACACAATAGAGCTTGCTCAAGATAACAAAACAATAATTTAATGTACATACGCCTTGTATTCATATCTAAAAATTTCTTCATCCTCTTTTACATCATAAAACTCAAACTTCAATAAATGTAGGTTATCCTTTAATTCTACCACATTTATACTTAGCCTATATCTAATCTTATTACGATTCTCTTCAGTGTCATCTAATGTTTCACTAAAATCCTCATCATAAAACGCTAATTCTGTATCAAATAAAGAAGCATCATTGTTGTATATCTCTATGTGATTAGCTATAAGATTTGTTATGTTTTCTGTTAATACTGTACTATCTTCAATTTGATTAGATGTAAAGATAATTTTTAAGCCTAAAACTAGCATTATAAATACAAATAAAACCGCAAAGATTACATCTATTAAGCTAAAAGCTTTTTTCTTGTTTTTCATAAAAGGTAATTTAAACATTACTTACCCCCTGCCCTGAAGCTTATGTAGCGTATTATACTCTTATTTTTATTAGTAATTATTACACACAACAAGTCATCTTCTATTGTGACATCAAAGTCTTCTATATCTATAATTTTTTCGGATAATGTAGGATCAAATTCATCCTCAAAGAGGCTTTCATATATGGCACCATCTTTATGGAACACAGCTAATTTCAAATTTTCTATATCCGCATAATCTTTTATTAGAATACCATTATATTTTGCATTGATATCACTAAGTGGCTTGATTTTATCTGCCACATCATTCTGCTTAATAACAATGTTAATATATGATGAGGCTATTCTTAGCTTACTATTTTCTTTATTAAAATTAACTGCTTCTGAACTTTTTATTGAAATTTGCAGTACCAAAATAGAAGAAATTAAAAATATTAGTAAAAAGAATATGATAATAGTTGTTGTGTTAATACTTTTCAGCTTACTCTTCGTATTTTCAATTTCTTCTGTAAGCGTGTTATTTATAACATCATGTTCATGATTGATAATATCTTTTTCTATATTATTATTCATTATATTACCTTTATTCCCCATCTAAAATTGATTTTTTATTCTGATATGCCTTTGTGATGATAATATCTGGCATAATATTACTTGCAAAAGCATCATAAAAATATATAAATTGATCTTCCTTTAAAATCAAATGATAATTTTCTACTAAATAATCTAAATCAGGCGGGTAAAATCCCTCACTGGCATAGCATTGAACGGCATAATACTTAATTCTTTCGTATTCATCTTGTGGGGCTGTTTCATATTTTTTTTCCATATACAAATTAAAGTGAATACTTAATACAATAAGTATCAAAACAGATAAAATAAGTATTATGTACTTGTTAAAAGCCCCTTTTTTTAGTTTATTTAACATAAATTTTTCCTATACCAGACTTGTTAGTATCTTAAATACTGGCATTACGCCCGAAATAAGTACTGCTGCAACTAATAACGATATAATTATGGTAATAATTGGTTCTATCATCGAAACTAGTCTTTCAATATCTTTATTTAAACTAATTAGCATGGTTTGTTCTATCCTTTTTAAACTTGGTACGACATGACCTGTGCTAACCGCAACTCTGAGCATTTCATGTAAGACATCAGGGAATAAGGTAAACTTTTTCATTGCTTGGGTAAGGCTAGAGGTTTTAGCTAGTTCGGTTTTAGCTTCATAAATTTCAGTTTTCAACCTTGAATTAGCTTCTGCCTGCTCTAAAATATCAAAGGCATCCATATAGTCAATGCCACTTTCTAATAACATTGCTAAATTTCTTGTAAAAACAATACTTGATGATTTTAACCTAATGTTTTTTGTAATGATATATTTGATTGAATATTTATTTGTAGAATTTTTATTTGATTTTAAGATATTGTATATTATACTATCTACTACAATAATAACGATACCAATTAAAATAGCTTTTATATTGGTTTTAATAAATAGCCCCAGCGAATTTAAAGCCGACATAAACCAGCCAATTTTCGCCCCACTAGAAACTACTAAATCATGATAAACTGGTACAATGACACTTATTATGATAAAAAGTATTATTAAAGTTAAACTGGCTAATATTATTGGATACCTAAAGGATGAATTTAGTTTTTCTTTTAGTAAGCCTTCTTTTTCTATGCTGTTTGCCATATCATTTAAGACTTTAGCTATGTTTCCTGACTTTTCACCAAGCTCAATCAATTTAATTTCGTAATACTTAAAGAAATCACATGAATTATTAATTGCCATACTCAAACTTGTTCCCATAATCATTTCGTCTAATAATTTGGCATAAAAAGCTTGTAAATTTGGATCTTTTTCAGAATTTTTAAGTAAGTCTAAACCGTCTGTACTAAGTATATCAGAATCGTATATCAAAGCTAATTGCCTTAAAAAAGTAACTTTTTTATCATTATGTAGTTTAAAATTCACGTGTTATCCCCCAATATGACAAAGGTCTTTTACTACTTCGGAAGCCATTATATGCCCTACAACCACTGGCACAAAAGCAATTGACGGTATAAAATCATGTTTTGTAAAATCACTGATTGATTCTTCCTCTGAATATACTACCTTTAACTCCTTTATCCCTAGTTCTTTCAATCTTTTTCTAAGCTTCTTTGCTAGTTTGCAATACTTTGTGTCTTTATAGTCTGCTACTTTAAAAGCTAACGGGTTTTTTTTCCCCCCCGCACCCATAGCAGAAATTATTTTGATATTTTTAGCTTTTGCATATTGAATAATTGCTATTTTATCTTCAAAACTATCAATCGCATCAACTATATAATCAATCTTATAGTCTGCTAACATTTTTAAGTGATCTAAGCCCATTTTTAAATCAAAGCTTGTTACATTACATGTTGGGTTAATATCTTTTATCATATTTTGTGTGATATCAACTTTTTTTTGTCCAACAGTTGAATTATACGCTATTACTTGTCTATTGATATTACTTGTATCTATTATATCATAATCACAAATAAAAAGCTCGTTTATTCCGCATCTAGCCAACGATTCAACACATGCAGAACCCACCCCGCCTAAACCAAATATTAAAACACTTGAATTTTTGAGCTTTATAAAGTTTTTTTCGCCTACAAGCGCTATTGTTCTGCTGAATAAATTATACTCTTGTTTTGTTATCATTGGTTTTCCTTGTTTTTACTCTGTTTTAATCCCTCGACTACGCTCGAGATGACACAATACTGTCATTTTAACTGCAGCGAAGCGTAATGGAGAAATCTTGCTGTTACAATTGTTTTACAAAACTTGTCAACTTTTTCACCTTGCTAAATAGCCCTTCAAATTCATCAAAGTCTAGGCTTTGTCTGCCATCACACAAAGCTTCTTCAGGATTAGGATGTGATTCTATCATTAAACCATCAGCACCCACAGCGATTGCTGATAACGAAAGTGGTTCAATAAACTCACTTAAACCAGAGGCATGAGACGGGTCGATAATAATCGGCAAATTGCTCTTACTCTGTATATAAGGCACAGCTGTTATATCAAGCGTGTTTCTGGTACCAACTTCAAACGTTCTAATACCTCTTTCGCATAAAATAACATTGCCGTTACCACTATTTATTATGTATTCAGCCGCTAGTAGCCACTCCTCATAGGTAGCAGAAAAGGCCCTTTTTAATAAAACAGGCTTGTTGATCTTACCGAGTTCTTTTAATAAAGGATAATTATACATATTACGACTGCCAACTTGAATAATGTCTAGGTAATCATAAGCAAATTCAAGCTGTTTTAGCGTTATCACTTCACTAATTACTGGAATAGAATTTTGTTTACCAGCTTCAGATAATAATTTAATGCCTTTATCTTCTAGTCCTTGAAAACTATATGGAGATGTGCGTGGTTTATAACAACCACCACGTATGATGTCAGCCCCAATCTTTTTCAGAATTTTTGCTGATGTAAATACTTGTTCTTCAGATTCTACTGCACAAGGTCCAGCAATAATAACAGGTAGATCAGAACCTATTTTTACACCTTTTACATCTATTATTTTTTTAGGTTCTTGAGCCTTCGTTTCTTTAATTAACATTTATCATAGCTCCCTACATTTAAACTGTTCTACATACGCTTTAAACTATACTTTGAGATTTTTTTACTTTCTTTGCTAAGCACTTCTTTATTCGCCTTGATTATTTCCATCAGTTTTTTATCGGTTTTTACAATCTCTTGTAAAGGTAACAAGGCATATCCAGTTTTAAGAATATTATAATCTGGTACTTTTAAAAGATTGGAGATTATTTCGATATTCTTAATCCATATAATATTTATGTAAACTTTTGGAAATCTTCTTTCCATTTTTTTTATTTTTTGTAAAAATTCAAAAGGATTGTATTCTGAATCCATATTAACGCATAAGCTAATAAATTTTTTTGAATCTTTTGGTGTATTCAAAAAACGACGTTCAGATAAATAAAATTCCGAATGTAATAATTTTGTGGCTCTGTAATTTCTTAATTTATCCACAGCCTTTTCTATATTGCTATAATCATATTCTGATGATATACCTACGCTTAAATAATATTGATACAATATATGCCCCTACTTCTGTTTTTTAATTATTATAAAAAATACGCAGAAAATAGGTTGCTATTTGCAACCTATCTCTACATTAAATTACTTGAAATACAAGTTTTATATCTTAGCATCCACTGCAAGAACCACAGCCACCAGCTTCTTGATTGACAGGCATAACCATAAAGCCACCGCCCATAGATTCTACCTTGATATCACCAAACTGTTCATAAAGTGCTTCTTCTAGTAAGAATGTAACACCGTCTTCTACATATACTAAGTCTTCATCTTTTTGCTCATCCAGAGCAAGTCCAAAAGATGGACCACTTCAACTAAAACCCTGTACATATAATCTTATGTTTGTTGGCTGGTCTTCAATTTCAGCAGTAATTTCCTTAATAGTCTTAATAGTTTCTTCGTTAGTTAATATTTTCATCTTCTCCCCCCTTTCCTTTTAGATCAGTCGAAAATATAAATTTCTACCTAGTCAATTATACCCCATATTAGCCAAATATAAAACACCTTTGTGATTTAATTTACTTTTAATTAAAATAATTTATTTAATATATTGAATAAATTTAACATTGGGTATATAATATTGTATAAATAGATTGCCTACAATATATAGAAAGGATCTTAAAATGAATATTACTGATATCAGAATTAAAAAAATAGCAAGCGAAGGCAAAAAGAAAGCCATCGTATCGGTAACATTTGACGACATGTTTGTAGTTCACGAT
>PDWI01002791.1_pt1 | contig 25738 bp, 20 predicted proteins | sample 1430891 | NCBI WGS metagenome assembly PDWI01 (sample SAMN01162508, study PRJNA174530) | Oral metagenome, whole genome shotgun sequencing project. | biome: Marine environment; feature: Marine mammal; material: Swab sample of the gingival sulcus; isolation source: swab sample of gingival sulcus...
TTTCTGAGAATTTCATGGCCTTTTTTACCAATAGTCAAAAGTTTTACTTCTTTACCGGCATAGTGGTCTTCGATATGCTGAAGGGTTTCTTTGACGATATTGGAATTAAAAGCCCCACATAGTCCTCTGTTGGAGGTTATGGCAACCACCAAAACTTTGTTAACCTCTCTTTGTTGCGCATAAACACTACCCGCATTTTCATCAAGTGTAGCACTGAGGTTTTGCAAAAGTTCTGTCAGTTTACTGGCATAAGGGCGCATATGGGTGATGGCGTCCTGTGCTTTTTTGAGTTTCGCAGCCGAAACCATTTTCATCGCACTGGTAATCTTCATCGTACTACCAACCGATGCTATTCTACTGCGTATTTCCTTTAGATTTGCCATATTCCAAAAAGGTAGAAGGTAGAAAGAAACGTTAGAAAGTATAAGACCAAAATACGCCTAACAACAGCTTTTTATCTTCTTATTTTTATGATTAATATTCTTTATAGTTACAAATATTGCGGCTTATCCATCAGCTTTTTACTGATCAATCCAATCTTCCGCTAATTTTTAATCTAAGTTCTAATTAAATGTATCAGCAATTTCAGCCGCTACTTTAGTCATCACTTCGATACTTTCATCGGTCAGTTTTCCGGCTTTTAAGCTGTCTAATACATCTCTGTATTTAGCATTTAAAAGCTCTAAATATTTAACTTCAAATTCTTTAACCTTATTTACAGGCACTTGTTTCAATAAGTTTTTACTACCTGCATAAATAATAGCTACCTGATCTTCTACTTTAAAAGGTGTACTCAGATTTTGTTTGAGTATTTCCACATTACGTTTACCTTTTTCGATAACGTTTAGCGTAGCAGCATCAAGGTCAGAACCAAATTTTGCAAAAGCTTCCAATTCGCGGTATTGAGCTTGGTCAAGTTTTAGTGTACCGGCCACTTTTTTCATTGATTTCACCTGGGCAGAACCTCCTACACGTGATACAGAGATCCCCACGTTAATCGCCGGACGCACACCGGAGTTAAACAAATCTGATTCTAAGAATATCTGACCATCGGTAATAGAAATTACGTTGGTAGGAATATAAGCTGATACGTCTCCCGCCTGGGTTTCGATAATTGGCAGTGCTGTTAAAGAACCTCCACCTTTGACTAAATGCTTGATGGTATCCGGTACATCATTCATCTTTGAAGCAATAGTGTCATCATTGATAACTTTTGCGGCACGTTCTAATAGTCTTGAGTGCAAGTAAAAGACGTCTCCGGGGTAAGCCTCACGTCCGGGTGGACGACGTAATAACAAGGATACCTCACGGTAAGCAACCGCTTGTTTTGATAGATCATCGTAAACAATCAAAGCCGGACGACCTGTATCTCTAAAGTATTCACCAATCGCAGCGCCTGCCATAGGTGCATACACTTGCATAGGCGCAGGATCCGAAGCATTAGCGGCAACTACTGTCGTATAAGCCATGGCTCCTTTTTCTTCAAATAAGCTTACCAAGGCTGCAACTGTAGAGGCTTTTTGTCCTACAGCAACATATATACAATACACAGGCTCACCTGCATCGTAAAACTCTTTTTGGTTTAATATGGTATCAACAGCAACGGTTGATTTCCCTGTCTGACGGTCACCAATGATTAACTCACGCTGACCACGACCTATAGGAATCATCGCATCTACCGCTTTTACACCTGTTTGCAAAGGTTCATTTACCGGTTGACGGAAAATAACCCCCGGTGCTTTACGCTCGATAGGCATTTCATAAAGCTCACCACTGATAGGTCCTTTACCATCAATAGGGTGACCTAGCGTGTCAACTACACGACCTACAATACCTTCACCTACGTTGATAGAGGCAATACGTTTGGTACGCTTAACGGTAGAACCTTCTTTGATTTCTTCTGCAGGACCTAAAAGTACCACCCCTACATTGTCTTCCTCGAGGTTCAATACGATAGCTTCCAGTCCGTTGTCAAACTGAACTAGCTCACCATACTGTACATTGGTTAACCCATACACACGGGCGATACCGTCACCTACTTCTAGTACGGTTCCTACTTCTTCAAGAGAATCAAATCCTTCAAATCCGGATAATTGCTGTTTTAAAATACTTGAAATTTCTGCGGGATTTACTGCTGCCATTTTATTCGTTTTATTTAGTCTTTGATTGATTGCTCAATCTGTTTAATGTCTTTATTTATTGTTCTATGAGTTCTCGTTTGAGTTTTTTAAGCTGACCGGCGATACTGGTGTCCAATTGAACATCACCAACCCTTAAGATAAAACCTCCGATAAGCGATTCGTCCACCTGACTTTGCAAGAGTACTTTTTTATCTCCTACCAATGATTGCGCCTTGTCCATGACTTTTTTGGTCATAACATCATGTAATGCTACAGCGGATGTTACCACTGCTTTTACAATACCTTTTTGGTCATTGTACAATTTGGTAAATTGTGAGGTAATAGTGTTTAAAATATCCAATCGCTTGTTGTCTGTCAACAGCTTGAATAATTGTGTAACCAATGTAGTGGTCTTGCCTTCAAAAATTTTGTTGACCAGCTGATGTTTGTCCTGATATTTAAGCATCGGACTTTTTAAGACCTCTTCAAGCTTGGAATCTGCCGCAAAAGTTTCAGCAATCAGTTGCATGTCTTTGTAAACAGCGTCTTCCTGCTTGTTTTTTACAGCTAAATCTAATATAGCTTTGGCGTAGCGATGTGCGGCTCTGGTACTCATTAGTTTAGTTTTACGTCTTTCAATAAGTTATCCACCAATTTGACTTGGGCATCTTTGGAAGCCAACTGATCTTTAACCAATTTTTCTGCAATATCAACAGAAAGTTCTGCAACTTGGTTTTTAATAGCACTGATAGCGGCTTTACGTTCTGTTTCAATGCTTTCTTTAGCTTTAGCGATCAATTTATCAGCCTCTGTCTGGGCTTCGCCTTTGGCTTCTTCTATCATCTGATTTCTGATATCACGGGCTTCTTTGAGTAAAGCCTCACGCTCGTTACGGGCTTCTTTCAGAATACGCTCGTTGTCTGCTTTGAGGTTTTGCATTTCTTTACGGGCATTTTCTGCCTCTGCTAAAGAATTATTGATAGAATCCTCACGGTCTTTGACCGCTTTAAGGATAGGTTTCCATGCAAATTTTGTAAGCAATACAAAAAAGATGATAAAAAATAATGTGGTCCAAAATATCAGTGATTCAGGTGCTACAAAATTCATAATATTATGTTTAGTTTGTTTGTTTAATTTTAAAAAACAAAACCTACAACCAACCGTTACAGGTTTTGTTTGTTCTTTTCAAAAATTATTTTGCAATCAAGGCAACAACCACGGCAAATAACGCAACACCCTCGATAAGGGCAGCTGCAATAATCATTGCGGTTTGAATTTTTGAAGCAGCTTCAGGCTGACGAGCGATGGCGTCCATTGCAGATCCACCAATACGTCCAATACCCAATCCGGCTCCAATTGCTGCGAGTCCGGCTCCAATTCCAGCTAAAATCATAGTTATAGTATTAAAAAATTAAAAAAAAATTAAACAATCGCTTCTTCTACATGGTCATGCTCGTGTTCATGATGTTCCTCTACAGCCATTCCTATGAATAGTGCTGACAGCAACGTAAAGACATAAGCCTGTAAGGCCGCTACCAACAACTCTAGTGTGGACATAAACAGCACAAATACCCCCGATACAGGTGATATCATCCATGTTTTAAATATAAAAATCAATGATACCAAACTCAGAATAATGATGTGTCCCGCAGTAATGTTTGCAAAAAGACGCACCATCAAAGCAAAAGGCTTGGTAAACATTCCAATAATCTCAATTGGTATCATAATGATGTATAACGGCCAGGGCACATCCGGAAGCAAAATATGTTTCCAGTAATGCTTGTTACCATTGACAGTTGTCAAAATAAATGTGAATAATGCCATAACCCCGGTAAATACAATATTTCCTGTCAAGTTTGAACTAAAAGGAAAAAATGGAATCAATCCAATCAGGTTATTAATCCATATAAAGAAAAATATCGTCAACAGGTAAGGCATAAATCTGGCATATTGTTTCTCCCCAATATTAGGAATAGCAATGTCGTCTCTGACAAACAACACCAAAGGCTCCATAAAGCCAGCTAATCCTTTGGGCGCTTTATCATTTTTATTGTAGGATCGACCTACAGCACTAAAAATCAAAAACAAAATAATCAAGGACATCAACATAGAAAAGACCTGTTTGGTTATTGAAAAGTTCAACGGTCTGCTATCAAAGTCAAATAATCCGGGATGATCATGGGCTTTATCTGCATAGTAAATGTTTTCATGAACACGGACAAATTGCATTCCTTTTCTCTCTACAATTTCCTTGCCTTCATTGTCATGATGAAAAGCTTTGGATGAAAAAGTAACTAATCCGTTTTTAGTCCAAAGAATCACCGGCAAATAAAAAGAAATAGAGTGGCCGTTCCAGTCTGCTATATGAAACTCGTGCGAATCTCCAATATGATGATTGATCATTTCTGACGGGTCAAATGCCTCATCAGTTTTGTCCTCATGTGATCCATCATGATGCTCTGTTTTAACAGCATGCGAGTTTTCAGAATGTTTTGCAACAGAAAGATTGATAAAAGATAAAAAAACCAATAAAGTAATAAGAATATGTCGTTGTCCCATTCTGAATTGTCTTAGATAAATAGTAAATCCATTATAATACTTGGTTTGCAAAAATAAACATTAAATTTTAAAATCAAATTATTTAGTTATCTATTTCAGAGCAAAATATTTAACTCCTGTGAGCTACTGCTTGAGACTTCACAGGAACACAAGCCTATTAATAAACCGTAAAAATCACATTATCAGAACATTGTAATGATAAAAACACAATTTAATATTCTCTTACAACTTCTTACAGAACTTTAAACCCCGGGAAAGCTGTTTTTCTATTCCTCTAACATTAAATAACTGCATACCGGAAAATGATCCGAATAGCCGCCCTGGTGCCAACGCCCTATATAAGTTCTGAACGGCGTGTCTTTACGTTTCCCTTTCCAGGTTTTGATGAATCGCATATCATAAACTTCAGTGTATTTCAAACGGTGTTTTTGGGGTATGCATTCGTAAAAGTTCTTGGTAAAAATAATCTGGTCAAATAAATACCATCGGTTTTGACTGTAGGAGGAACCAAACCCTTTATCACTCAGGGACTGCATAGGGTTGTGCAAGGTGTGGTTACGCATGAGATTGGAGACGCTGTCATCACTGAACTCATCATTAAAATCGCCCATAATGATAATGCGGGCATCCGGTTCATCCCGTTGAATTTTTGAGACTAAAAAATAACAGGTTTCAGAAGCCGTCATACGTTTATACTTTGTTTCCCGGATGCCTTCGGTACGCGAAGGCCAGTGATTGACCAAGACATGCATACGTTCGCCATTGAGCTCACCGGTAACATGCAAAATATCTCTGGTATAGTCTCTCACACCATTCTGCTGATAGATAACAACCGGATGAACACAAGATTTCAAAACTTCAAACCTGTCTTTTCTATACAATAAAGCGACATCTATACCTCTGTGATCCGGAGAATCGTAATGGACATAATCATAATGGTGTGCTGACAATGCTTTTGACTGTACTAAATCCCGAACGACATTTTCATTTTCCACCTCCGCAACACCTACAATAATGGGAGTATAAGAAGAATGCGTTTGACCTATATTAACGATAACATCTGATAAATTGTTGATTTTATTCCTATAACGATCATAATTCCATTTTTTTTCTCCTGTAGGGGTAAACTCATCATCATTGGTCTTCGGATCATCGTAAATATCAAATAAATTTTCAAGATTGTAAAAAGCAAGCGTAAACACATTATCTTTTGGCATTTCTTCTGAAAAATAAGTTTGCATACCTTCAAAATTCTTTTTTCGGGTGATAAAAGTAGCTATTCTTTTAGAAATACAAGATTATTTTTTTGTGAAGAATAAAAAAATAACATGCTAAATAAGAAGATAATGTATATATTGATGCTTAATAACTTAAAATAACTTTTTTTGACGTCTATTTATGAGGAATCTTAAAAAATCTTAAAAAATTTGAAAAAGTTTAAAAATATTTTGTAATTTTGCACGATTAGTAATGTTTAAAACTACCCAGATGAAAAAAATTATCTTTTTTCTTTTTTTATTTATCGGTTTAGGTATAGTCGCACAAGAACTACCAACAAATCCTGAACCGGGAAAATGTTATGTCCGTTGTAAAACTCCCGATGTATGGGAGAATCAAGATGTAACGATTGAAGTAAGTCCTGCTTACAAAAAATTAAGAGTTGTACCTGCTCAATATGGTCAGGTGACTGAAACAGTTGTAGTGCAAGACGGCTACAAAGAACTATCTGTAGCACCAGCTAAGTATGAAACTCAAACTTTCGAAGTTGAAGTGGAAGGACCAGCCAGAAGCCTAAGAAAAGTTCCTGCCGAAGTTACTACTTCAGAAGTACAGGTTGAGGTTGAAAGTCCTTACCAAACTTTGAGTGTTATTCCTGCTAAATACAGCACTGAAACATTTGAAGTTGTGGTTAAAGAACCAAGTCAACGTTTAGAAATTGTACCGGCAAAATACGAAACCAGAGAAGAAGTGGTTGTCGTAAAAGAAGCCAGTAAATCTTTAGAAGTTGTTCCTGCAGTATTTGAAACTAAAACAGAAACTATCGTTGTTCAACCGGCTACTAAGCGTATTGAATTAGTACCTGCTGTATACGATACAGAACAAGTTACTATTCCTGTAAAAGAAGCTTCTAAATCAATGAGTATCGTTCCTGAAAAATGGGGAACAGAGACTTTCACTTACCAAAAAAGACAATTTGGTTCTGAATTACAAGTTGTACCTGCAACATTCGAAAGCGGTTCTCAAACTGTTGAAACAAGAGCCGAATCAGCCAGATGGACTATGTCTGACAGAGAGCCAAACTGTGAATACAATGATCCTAACGCTTGTAGATACTGGTGTTATAAAGCAGTACCTGCTCAGTACGTTACTGTAGCAACTACTGTATTAGCAAAAGACGCTTATGTAAACCGTACACCGGGATGTAACCAACCAGGTGGTTCTGATCCTAAATGTGGTGATGCTGTTTACACCAGAAAAGTATTAGCAGAACCTGCAAGAGCGGTTGTTACTGAAATTCCTGCAGAATACACTACTGTTAAGAAAAGAGTGATGGTTACGCCTCCTACTACACGTATGATTGATGTACCTGCTGTTACTAAAACAGTTAAGAAAAGAGTGATGGTTACGCCTCCTACTACCAGAGTTATTGATATACCTCAGGAAACTGCTGTAGTAAAACGTACCGTGATGGTTACGCCTCCTACTACCAGAGTTATTGAAATTCCTGGTGAAACTAAAACTATGAAACGTACTGTTGTAGCTGAGCCTGCAAGAACTGTTGTTAATGATATCCCCGGTAAAACCAAAGCGTTTAAAGTTACCAACATTTCTCAAGAGCGTTCAGAAGTTGTTGAAATTCCTGCAGTAAGCAAAACATTCTCAAAAAGAGTAATGGTTACGCCTCCTACAGTAGTTGAAAACCCTGTAGCTCAGAAAACTTCTGTATTGACAAAAACAGTTCTTGAAAAAGACGCTTTTGTTGAAGAAGAAACTGTTCCTGCACAATTCAAAACAGTTACAAAAGAAGTATTGGTATCTAAAGGTGGTTTGACTACCTGGAAAGAAGTTGCTTGTGAGTTAGTAGAATACTCTGCTCTTCCAATTCTTTGGAATACAAACTCTGCTACTTTAACTGCTGAAGCTAAAGGTATCATCGACAGAACTTTATTACCAATCCTACAAAAAGGTGTAAAAGTTGAGATTGCTTCACATACAGACTCAAGAGGTTCTAAAGCCAGTAACGAAAACTTGTCTCAAAGAAGAGCTCAAGCCGTTTCTAACTACTTAATCTCAAAAGGTGTTCACCCAAGTAAACTCGTTTCTAGAGGTTATGGTGAAAACAAATTATTGAACCGTTGTGCTGATAATGTACCTTGTACAGAAGCCGAACACCAAGAAAACAGAAGAACTGAGTTTAGAGTTATCAATGAATAATCTAAAGAACTCATAGATATATAAAAAGGAAGCCAATGGCTTCCTTTTTTTTGTTTGTTAATTAACTTTCGATTAAAATCAACGCTTAAACCCAAAGTTATATTAGATGTTTCAGCAACATAAAACAATGCGTTGAACTCATTTTTTCATAGCATAAGTTGTGCCTTTATTACCCAATACAAGCAGCTAAACCCTAACAAAACTGTTTCTATTCTATTTAACCTCAAGAGATGCCCACCCAATAAACTCATTTCTATAGGTTATGGTTAAAAAGAGTTATTAAATAGTTCTGCTGACAATGTAGCATTTACAAGAGCAGAACAGCAAGACAACAGATGCAATGAAATCAAAGTGGCTTTGACCAGTTTAAGTAACTCAAATAGATATAAAAAAAGGAAGCCTTTGGCTTCCTTTTAATATGATGTGTTAATTAAATCTCGTTAGAAATCGAGCCTGATGCCTAAAGCTACATTAGATAATCCGGTATCATTAAACAATGGATTGAGATCGTATTTGACATAACAAGTTGTGCCTTTATAGCCAATATAACCGGCTAAACCATAGCAAAGCGTGTTGAGGTTGTAATCCTCTTTAAGTTTATCCTTTTTATGTGCTCTGGGTCTGTTGTATTTTATAATCTGCTTGGAATTAATCTTTAAACCGGCATAAGTTCCCAAACCTAATCTTAAGCCTCTGTTCCTATAAACAGTCTCGTCATCTTTTTTACATGGTCTTTTGGAATAATCCAATTCAAAAAACACAGGAAGCGTAATAAGTGTCGTGCGTAATTTTGATTTTTTTAAACTTTGAGGATGTGTGGTGATTACAGTTTGACCATTGTCATTAATGTGGTATAAATTGTCAAATAATTTGAGTTCTTTCCATACAAAACTTAGTCCATAATTAATACCGGCAACTTGATTGTGCCTGCTGAACGCTGTTCTGTAACGCCATCCCAATTCAACAAAATTGGATCCCCATACGCTATAAGGCGAGTCATTGATGTTTTCTAAATTGTTGTTTTCAATGATATTATTGATTCCAACGGCAAAGACCAAGCCACCATCTGTTAACTTTTTTGGCTTTTTGGTTTTATGTTTTATTTTAAATTCCTGAGGTACTCTGATAACAATAGCGTTTCTCTCGTCCTCAACAGTATCTCTGCTTATTTCATGTCCTTTAAGCGTGTTTTCCACTAATTGTTTGACATTGTCATTCAATAGCTTAATGGTTTCATCTATATTGTTTTCAATTTTTTGAGCTGTTTCAACACTTAATTTTTGTTTGATTTCAGCGGCTTCTTCTTCAGTTATTTCACCGTTTTCTAATCGTAATTCTGTGTCTTTAATTCGCTGTTTGAGTGAATCTTTTTCTATTTTAATATAAGATTGCAGACTATCGATCAGCGTATTAATTTCTTCTTTTGTCGGCTCTTGTGCAAAAAGACAGAAAGGGAGTAAAAGGGTTAGTAGAAATAGTTTTGTTTTCATGTTTAAATTAAGGTTTGATTAATAGAATATTTAATTGCTTGCTAAAGCAAAACGATCGTTTATTTCTGTTTTTATTCTGTAAAATATTTTGTCTTTGAGTTTAGGCTCTTTTTCAGAGGCAATTTCAGCTTCTACACTTTGTAATAAATCATCGGAATTGATTGAAAAACTATAGCTGTACTGAGGAATACTAATGCTCATTTTAGGATCTTTTGGAGAACTATGTGTAGAAAGAAGACTATTGCCATCAGTGGTTTTAGTCTCTGATGTTTGTTCTTGAAGAGCCATTAATACATTAGTGTTATTAGACATATTATTGTATTTCTCAGCATGACTGTAAACATGATTCCGGTCTTTCGAATCTGAAGCAATAACGGACTTTTTATAGGCAGCCCTTAAAACTGTGGTCAGTTCTGTTTCAACTGATGGAATGACTACAGGTCTGCTTTCCACACTGATAAGCGTCGCCGGCTTAGTTTTAGCATTGTAGAACGGACTGTATAAATAGCCTAAACCCAAACCACAACCTATAATAAGTACAGCGGCGATGCGCCCGAGCCAAACCCGCATTGGGATTTTCTTATGCTGAAGGCCTTGAGAAACTTTAGCCCAGGCATCCGGTGACACAGCATAAGTGTCTTGTGCCAAACGCTCTTTGATATACCGATCAAATTTTTTGTCATTCATTGTTAGTCGTATTAAATTCGATTAAATAACGCCTTAAAGCCTGTCTGGCTCTTGATAATTGGCTTTTGGAGGTACCAACGCTTATGTGGAGTTGCTCTGCTATTTCCTCATGTTTATACCCCTCCACTACATACAACAGAAAAACTGTTTTAAACCCTTGAGGCAACAAATCTATAGCCTCCTGAATCTGCTCCATCGTGCCCAAATCCTCAGGGGAAACATTTATTTCATTTTGTCCATCAAGCTCTGTAAAATTAGAATTAGCCTGTTTTGATCTCAAAAAAGACAATGATTCATTGATCATAATCTGACGTAGCCAAACGTCAAATTGACGCTCACGGTCAAACGTTTTTAAGGCTTTAAAAGCTTTGGTAAAACCTTTAATCATCACATCCTCTGCAAAGTGTAAATCTTTTATAAATCTACGACAGACTTTAAGCATATCCGCGGCATACCTGTCAAAGAGTTGTTTTTGGGCAACCCTGTTGTTTAGAATAGCTTGTTCAATAATCGTTCTTTCCTTTCGCGGATGTAACGTAAATTTCATTTATTACATTTAGCTTTCATTGATATATACGTCTTAAAAATACAAAAGGTTGCATTGATATTTATAGACTTTGACAATTCTCATATTAGATTTACAATAATAACAGATATAGACGGATTATTTTTCTGTTTATAAAATTAAACAAACAATAAAATTGATTTCTCACAATAATTCTATTAAAAAATCCTATATTAATAAAATATTTAAAAATAAGAACTTTAAGTCCTTTATGACAATTGTTTTTTAGTACTTTTGCATCATGAAATTTTTGATAATTTTACAAATATGACAACAGATAATACAACCAATACTCGATCTAAAAGTCACACAGACATAGAAAAGGTGGTCATTCGCTTTGTGGGGGATTCTGGTGATGGTATGCAACTTACTGGCACACAGTTTTCTGATACTTCTGCACTATTTGGAAATGATGTTGCAACATTTCCCAATTATCCGGCAGAGATTAGAGCGCCTCAAGGTAGTTTATACGGCGTGTCCGGTTTTCAGGTTCACATAGGTAGCGTGGATATTACATCTCCCGGAGATGAATTAGACGTCCTTGTAGCGATGAATCCGGCAGCATTAAAGACTAACTTGGACTCCTTAAAAGCCGGTCATATGGTCATTGTTGACACAGACGAATTCAGTAAAAAGAATCTCGAGAAAGCTCATTATGAGCAAAACCCTTTAACTGATGGTAGTCTTGACAACTACAAAGTCGTAGAGGTATCCATGACTTCATTGACCAAAGAAGCCTTAAAAGACATGTCTTTAGATAATAAATCTATGACCCGAAGCAAAAACATGTTTGCTCTGGGCATGGTTTATTTTATCTATAACAGACCTTTAAAGTACACTATTGATTTTTTCAATAAAAAATTCAAAAGTAAACCTCATATTATTGAGGCCAATACCAAGGTCTTAAGAGCCGGTTATTATTATGCTGAAACCATGGAGATTATTCCTTCAAGCTATAAAATAGCACCGGCCAAAATGATTCCCGGAACTTATAAAATCATCAACGGTAATGTAGCAACTGCCTGGGGATTAATGGCGGCAGCGCAAAATTCAGGATTAGAGTTGTTTTTAGGTTCTTATCCTATCACACCGGCGACTGATATTTTACACGAAATGTCTTTACACCCGTATTTTGGCGTTAAGACTTTCCAAGCTGAGGATGAAATAGCCGGTATTACCTCATCTATAGGTGCGGCATTTGCCGGAGACCTTGCTGTTACAACAACTTCCGGACCCGGTTTGGCCTTAAAAGGTGAAGCACTGGGATTGGCTATCATGATGGAATTACCACTGGTTGTTGTCAATGTTCAACGTGGTGGTCCTTCTACAGGATTACCGACCAAAACTGAACAATCTGACCTCTTACAAGCACTTTATGGCAGAAATGGAGAAAGTCCCGCTATTGTTATTGCGGCAAGCACCCCTTGCAACTCCTTTGATTATGCCTATGAAGCTTGTAGACTGGCTTTAGAACACATGACACCGGTTATTCTATTAACCGATGGTTATATTGCTAATGGTTCAGAACCTTGGAAAATCAAAAAAGCAGCTGATCTTCCTGAGATTAAACACAGAATTACAAAGAAAGCGCCTTATATGCCTTATGAGAGAGACCCTCAAACTTTGGCTCGTCAATGGGCAATTCCCGGAACACCGGGCTTAGAACACCGTTTAGGAGGTCTGGAAAAAGACCAAAAAACAGGTAACGTCTCTTACGTCCCGACTAACCATGAGTATATGGTCAACATCAGGGATGAAAAAATCAAACGGGTACAGGATTCTATCCCTGAAATGACACCGGAATACCAGGAAGAAGGAGACTTATTGGTCATCGGTTGGGGAGGTACTTACGGTTCTTTAAGTGCTGCCGTTCACGAGATGAATAAAGCAGGTTTTAAAACAGGACATTTACATTTCAATTACATCAATCCGCTGCCTAAAAATATTGACAAAATATTATCAAGGTTTAAACAATTGGTTGTTTGTGAATTGAACAGAGGACAAATGGCCAAAGTATTGAAGATTAACTATCCTGAATTTGATTATTTAAAATATAATAAAATCCAAGGTTTACCATTTACTACTGCTGAGTTGATGAAGAAGTTTAAATACATTATCGAATCAGAATAAACCTGACAAAAACTTAAGATATGGATAATAATAAAAAATATACGTTTAAAGATTTTCAAAGCGATCAAGAAGTACGCTGGTGTCCGGGTTGCGACGACTATGTCATCTTAAGAGCTATCCAAAAAGCGTTACCTGAAATGGGGCATAAAAAAGAAGACTTTGTTTTTGTTTCCGGTATTGGCTGTTCTTCCCGTTTTCCTTATTATGTAGATACCTATGGGATGCATACTATTCACGGTAGAGCAACAGCTATTGCTACGGGTGTAAAATTAGCCAATAAAGATTTGAGTGTCTGGGTAGCTACCGGAGACGGTGATGCTATGGCCATTGGTGGAAACCATTTTATACATTTGATTCGCAGAAATCTCGATATCAATATCGTTCTGTTCAACAATGAGATCTATGGTTTGACCAAAGGACAGTTTTCGCCTACGTCTCTCATTGGACAAAAAACCAAAACTTCACCCTATGGTAACATCCAACCACCCTTTAATCCGGGTGAATTGGCCTTGGGTTCCAGTGCCCGTTTCTTTGCCAGAGTTCCGGGTAATCTACCCAAAGAAATGATTAAACTGTTTATTGAAGCCGAGAAATTTAAGGGAACAGCATTGATTGAGGTGCTTCAAAACTGTGTGATTTTCAATGATGGTTGTTATAACCATTTTACAGACAAATCTGTAAAAGATGAGCAACAACTCTATGTAGAGCACGGTAAGCCTATGATTTTCGGTAAGAAGAAAGATAAAGGTTTAGTGCTGGATGGCTTTAAACTTAAAGTCGTAAACATAGGTGAGGACGGTATTACCGAAGATGATATTCTGGTACATGACGCCCACGAGGAAGACAACACTTTACACAATATGTTAGTCAAATTAAAAGCTCCTGTAGTCACCGGTATCATTCGTGCCGTGGAGGATAAAACCTACGAGGATCGCGATACTGCTTTGGTTGAGACTGTTAAAGCTCAAACCACGTTTAAATCTGTCGATGATTTATTCTTCTCCGGTGAAACTTACGAAGTGAAATAATTTTATTTTATAAACGCTTTTACACTCCTGTTAAGTGATACTTAACAGGAGTTTTTATTTCATATCAAATCCAATTGATGGATTAATAGTGACATATAAGGTTTATAATTGGTTGGCTTTTGGGCTTTAACTATCGTGTATAAAGAACTATTAAAATGCTCCATTCAATCGGGATATAGCTTACAGATGGCATACAAGTCTTAGATAAAAAAATAACTTTTGCGAACAACGATTGCTTCCATAAACTCTATCCCAACCAACCCTCGCGGTCGAGACTTCTGTATTGTATAGCCTCAGAGATATGTTGTGGTTGAATATCCTTTTGGCCGTCTAAATCTGCAATGGTACGGGCAACTTTAAGAATACGGTCGTAGGCACGTGCAGAGAGATTTAGCCGTTCCATAGCGGTTTTTAAAAGCGCCATGGAAGATTTATCGAGCTTACAGTACTTCCTGATGAGTTTGACGCCCATCTGGGCATTGTAATGGATGTTTTCGTCCTCATAGCGTTGGGTTTGTACGGCTCTGGCTTTCATCACACGTTCACGAATCACTTTACTACTTTCCCCACGGCGTTCATCAGAAAGTTTTTCAAACGGCACCGGTGTCACCTCTATGTGGATGTCTATCCTGTCTAATAGCGGCCCTGAGATCTTACCGAGGTAGCGCTGCATTTCTGCAGGTGAAGAGGTCATGGGACTATCCGGGTCATTAAAATATCCACTGGGACTGGGATTCATACTCGCAACCAACATAAATGAGGATGGATAGGTGACCGTAAATTTTGCCCTCGAAATAGTGACTTCACGGTCTTCCAATGGTTGACGCATGACTTCGAGAACCGTTCGTTTAAATTCGGGTAACTCATCGAGGAACAATACACCATTATGCGCCAAAGAAATTTCACCGGGTTGAGGGTATTGTCCGCCACCAACAAGGGCTACATCTGAAATGGTGTGATGCGGCGATCTGAATGGTCTGGCATAGATCAAACCGGTATGTTCTTTAAGCCGCCCTACGACAGAATGTATTTTGGTGGTTTCCAGAGCTTCATGGAGTGTCATAGGCGGTAAAATAGACGGTAAGCGTTTAGCCAACATCGTCTTTCCACTACCCGGAGGGCCAATAAGAATAATATTATGTCCGCCGGCTGCCGCGATTTCCATACATCGTTTGATGGTTTCCTGCCCTTTGACATCGGCAAAGTCGTTTTCCGGGTGTTCCAAATGCTCGTAAAACTCTTTTCGCGTATCAATCACTGTCCTTTCCAAGGGTTCTCCTTTATCAAAAAAATTGATGACCTCCATGATATTACGCACACCATAGACTTCCAGGTCACTGACAATAGCTGCTTCTTTGACATTTTGTTCGGGTAAAATAAAACCTTTAAACCCTTCTTCACGGGCTTTGATTGCTATGGGCAATGCCCCTTTTATGGGTTGTAGAGCACCGTCCAGCGACAGTTCTCCCATTATGATATATTGGTCTATGTCTTTTGATTTGATTTGCTCAGAAGCTGCCAAAATACCCAATGCCAGAGTCAAATCATAGGCACTGCCTTCTTTACGCATATCTGCCGGAGACATGTTGATGATGATTTTCTTTCCCGGGATTTTATAATTATTGTTTTGAAGTGCCGCTGCAATACGGTAATTACTCTCTTTGATCGCGTTATCGGGCAAACCTACCAGATGGTAGCCCACGCCTTTATCCACATTGACTTCTACTGTTATCGTTGTGGCTTCCACGCCAAAAACAGCACTTCCATAGACTTTGGTTAGCATAACAATTGAGTTTTACAGCGTAAAAATACAGTTTTTTTGTCTAGTATTTAGTCTATAGGGCGTAGTTATCCGGTAATCTATGACAACAATAGAAAAAAATTCATCCGATGACGTGGAATCATCGGATGAAAATTTACAACGGCTTTTAATATACAAAGATGAGCAGTTCCTTAGTTGTTGTATTGTTTTATTCCTAAGCCGTTTAAAAACATGACGTCTTCGGGTTTAAGATCATGTTTTTCATGAGTAAGAAGGTCATATAGTTCTAAGATTTCATGTTTGTGAAATAATAGATTACAGTATAAATGCTTGACCGATAGCATTATTTTCCTATGATAAGGACTTTCTTTGTTAACCTCAATGCTATCCTCAAAATCAAACTTTCCCAGGTAATCAATAAATTGTTCCAGTTGTTCTTCTGAAAAATTAAAGTTAATGTTCTTGTATTCTACATGGTATTTATGGCATGTTGAACACTTAAACACTTTTCCATGAGAAGTTTCATTGATGATAACCATGAGTAAAAATTTTATATAAAGTCTGCATAAAAACCACAGAGTATCTTATAGTTCCGGGTTTTTCAGCAGGTTTGGTTTATGCAAAATGTTGTTTGATGTCTGCAACCCAATTTTCGATTCTTTCATCAGTTAAATCGCTTTGAGTATCTTCATCTAATGGAAGACCTACAAATTTGTCATCGCGTAAAGCTACAGAATCTTCAAATTCGTAACCTTCAGGATCAACCTGTCCTACAACTTTAGCACCTTTGTTAGTCACTAAATCATAGATCATACCTATAGCATCACAGAATGTATCAGCATAAGTGTCTTGGTCACCCAATCCAAAGATGGCAACAGTTTTTTCTGATAAATCTACGGCGTTAATTTCGTCCATAAATCCTTCAAAGTCCATTTGCATTTCTCCGATCCCTTGAGTAGAAGATCCAAAGACCAAATATTTGTACTGTTCTATATCATCAGCAGTAGCATCTGATGCATCATGAACTTCTGCGATGTCTTCGCCTAATTGTTCTTGAATTTTGTTGGCAATATCTTCTGTATTACCAGTATCTGAACCATAAAAAATTCCTATTGTTTTCATATTTTAAATTAAATATTAGTATTTGTTAAATGAGTAAAATAAATAGATTGTTAATTATTAATTGTAGTCATATGCTGTTATGACACGTTTTTATAGCCGTTTTTAGTTAGTTTTATGACATCCGGAAATTGGCGATCCTTACGGTTGATATAACGATTACACTGCTGCAACCTGTTATATCCCAACATCGTACCCAATATAAAATCTTCTTCGGGTGTCAGGTAAGTTAACTTTTTATGGATAAACCCTTTGACAATTTCTAAGCAAACCTGGTCTCCAAAAAACACATTGACTTTTTGCTTACTGACAAATTTGACCAAATAAGGAATGTCACAGCCATCCAATTTTTTTATAACTTTATCTAAATCCTTGTTTGATGCTGTATGCAGAACCAAATTTCTCAACCCTTTTTTATATTCATAAATATGATGTGATAATAAAACCATAATTTTAAATATTTTGGACAAATTAACGCATAAATTAATCGTGTGTCAATACCTTATTTAGAGTATTTCTAAATTATAAAATACCCTTTTCATAGGCAAAAGAAACGAGTTCAACGACATTGTTTTTCTTGGTTTTCTTTAGAATATTCCTTTTGTGTGTTGTCACTGTATGCGGACTTATATAGAGATGGTTAGCTATTGACTTGGTATTTTTTCCCATCGCCAGCAAACGTAATATTTCCCTTTCTCTATCACTCAATTCAACGGGTGTCAGAGAAGATTCTTCAATAAGATTTTGTAAAATTGCTTTGATACTTTCAGCGTTATCATTGAGATAAACCATGTCTTCGATAAAATCCAATGACATGCGTTCACAGATATAATTGGTAATCCCTATAAAATGTGTTTTCGGATACATCTTTTTCAGACGCTTGACAACTTTTGTTTCACTAAATAATAAGGCATAATCAATAAAGACAACATCCACCTCTTCAAAAGACTCTTTCACCAAAGCCTGAGGCTTATCAAAATCTATAACTTCAATATCTGAATTTATCTTTTTCAAAATACGGATTAAGCCTTCTTTGATGATATTACGGCTTTCTATGATGACTACGCGGTACGGCATTAAATAGCTGTTTAGAATAATTCTAAAAAAGCAAATATATAAAATAAATATAGATTACAGACCAATGGATTAATTAACGTTAATTATTCTAAAAGTATAGAAAAACTCACGTCATATCACAGATGGATAAGCATTGCGTATGAGCTGAACAATGACATTAAAATCAAACTTATAGTTTTGGAAAAAGTCTTGTTTAGTTGTTGAAAAAACGGTCAACTTATATCAGGGAAGTACAGTTAGCTTTTGACTGCTAACCGACTACTTACCACCTACCATCGTCTACAGCTCACGTCTTCTACATAAAATCATATCATGTAAACCGGGAACACAACAGAAGAAAGATCTCAGATTTGTTGTATACGCGTTTCGTTAATTAATGACTAAGGTGTAAGAGTCAATTTGTTTTTTAACGCCTTGATGGCTTCTTCGTTGATCAACATGGGTACATATTCCCCTTTTACGTATTTCTCTGCCTGATCTTTATAGTAAGGGCTCAAAGGATTTCCTGAATTTCCCGTAGGACTTATAGCCACAGCATTCTCTACATTAGAGAAATCTATAATTCTACGGGTTGAAGGACCGGAACTTACCTGCATAGGAATGTCGTCAGTATAACTATAGGTTAAGTTATTGAGCAAGCGTTTACCTCCGGCTACGGGATAAGGTCCTACATTAAAATAGGGTCTCAGGACTTTTTTGGCACCCAACGGATGTTTGTGCTCTAAAGTATGTACTTTACCCCAAGTCCAGGTTTCGGGATCAGCGTTAAAGTGCCGTTCAAGTTTTGCCACGGCATTTTTAAAGGCTTTTTGGTGCATTTCAACCAGAGTTTCTTTATGGTCTGGCGTAGAAATATCATCTGTCCAAATGGCATATTGACCCCTGAAAAGCGGTTCAAACATATATTTACTGCTACTGGTACCCATAAAGGGTATAAATAGTTCCTCCCCCAGCTCATCGTACAGCATGACTTTATAAAACTCATAGACGAATTGATTAAAAATAGTCATCCCCGCAGAGTTGACAGCAGCTTTTGCATCCCATTGTTTGAGGATTGTCCACGCTTGTTTTTCTGTGTCATTCAAAGTTTCAGGGTCGATATTAAGGACTAAGATGCGATTTAATACTCCATTAACCGATGAAGTATCATCCAAAGCCATGTGTTCAACATCCTTTTGAGTCCAGTCATTTTTTTCCTTTAGTAATTCTACCACGCGCTTGCCTCTGTCTTCCGGCAAGTAATAGCCCGGCACATAAAAACCACTGACCCTATCATCCGGTTGGTTGTTACAGGAGTACACATAATGCCAGGGCGGATTGATAGATTTAGGATTTTCGCTAAAAGGCCTGTAATCTATAAGATCATTATCAGTATTTGCGCCGTCTAAAAGCATTTTGGTAGAGGGATTACCGCGTCGTTTATACAAATGTCCTGATGCCCACCAGGCTATATTACCTGTTGCATCTCCATACATGATATTCAGTCCGGGAGCATGGAGCAATGGCGGTCCCTGACTAAATGTTTTAAAGTTCTTAGCTCTGGACATGGTATAGGTGATCTCCAGAAGCTTTGCCGGACGTTGGGTATACACCCAATACATACTTATGGGTTGTTTATACAATTGGTTGGGCAAAACATCGGTCATTACAGGGCCTCTATGGTTTTCCCTGACTGTCCACGGAACACTATCTGAATCTTTGACAGCAATAGTGTAATTGTATATTTTATAGTCTTTATAATCATTACCCAACAGATATTGATTCTCGTTTTCCGGATGATTTTGCTCTGCATAAAGGTCTATATCATCATTGGTAAACATAGTCAAACCATAAGCCAATTGGCGGTTATGCGCCAAAAGCGGAAACGGGTTGAGCGCAAGGTAAAAACCATAACTTTCGGTTTCGGGCGTTTTGATATGAGCCTGAAACCAGGTTGCGGGTTGCCCGAATGCTATATGCGGATCATTTTCAAAAATAACTTTGCCGTTTTTGGTTTTTTCAGGGGCAATCACCCATGAGTTACTACCATGGAATGCCGGAACCGGGACTGTGGATTGTATGGCTGTCACTTGTTTTGAGAGCCCTATAGCATTGCTTTTATCATAGGTAGGGATTAGAGTCGTCTTAGGGTCAATATGCAGCGGAATGTTCTGTATATAATTTTGCCCTAATTGTTCTTGTATGACAGACATCAACGGATCTGATTTATGAGCCGCTGCAAAGCTAAAAGCCATATACCCATAGACATTAAAAATGTCTTTAAGGGTAAAGTCTCTTTTGTCAACGCCCAGCAGTCTGAATTCAACAGGTGTTTTCCCATGCTTGACATAGTAATTGACACCTTCAAGGTAAGCCATAGCTTCCCGGTATGCTTTACCGGTGGTATCCTGATTTTTGACCAATTCACGACTGTGTTTATCAATACCCAAGGTCAGGAAGAATTTATCAGCCTCAAGTGTGGTTTCACCAAAGAGCTCTGAGAGTCTTCCCGCGCCTATACGACTCATTAAATCCATCTGAAACAGCCGGTCCTGAGCGTGCACATAGCCCAAAGCCCGCATAGCATCGAGGTTATTCCCGGCTAAAATATGCGGAATACCATAGTCGTCATAGTAAACCTCAGTTTCTGCCGTTAGTAAAGGTAATTTGACTATACCCTTATACTGCGGTAACAAAGACCTGTAAAACAAGAATAATCCCACAACAAGGACTAATACAATGATAATCAGTATCCAAAAAAGTTTTTTTAGCATGACAGATGGTTAGAATGATGGACTAATGTAAGAAAAATATATGAGTACTGTCCCGCCATATTCATCACATTTATTAAACGTAATGAATAAGAGGATTATATTCTGATTAAACACTTAAATTTCCATAAACAAAAAAAAACCGGCGAATGCCGGTTTTTTTTTGTTTAACTAATTGAATTTTCAAAATCATCTATTCATTTATAAAAGGATTATTTTGAATTTCAGATTGAGGTATTTCAAAAGTAAGTCTATCGTCATCATAAGAAATTTCAACACCTACATTTGATAAATGATTGCTACCTCTTTTAATGATTGCTTTATTTCTCTTCATCGCCAAATAGCTTTTACCTTCTCCCCAAAGTTCAATTCTAGTTTGAAGATAAATCTCATCTATCAAGTCTTGTCCAGCAAGTGCATCAATATAAGATGTGTCAGGAATTCTAAGCTCCAGTATACTTTTAAGCATATCTTTTGCAGTAGCCTCGTCACCAGTCATGGCAGAAGCTTCAGCATTGAGCAAATACATTTCTGCAACTCTCATATAAATGTAATCTGTAGTGATGACTCTTTGGCCTCCAATTTCTCTATCTGGATCATAAAACTTATAATAAGGAATAAGATGATTATCAGTACCAGGAGCATCTAAAAATTGTTGTTTTCTAACATCGTCATCAGAAATTGCATCAAACAAGGATTGATCCATTGCTTTTTTGTCTCCAGCCCATTGATAACTATAAGTAAAAATGTCCATCTGTCCCCACCAAGAGACAAGATCTATTCCATTATCAGTAGTAATATCTACACCCCACATCCAATCACTAGTATTAACATTATTAAAGCCACCTAAAGCTTCTTCAGAACTAACAATTGAATAATTACCAGTAGTTATAACGAGATTTGAATAAGTTTTCATATTATCATAATCTCCTTGAGCACCATATGTATAGGCCATTAAACCATAAACAACTGATAAATCAATCTCATTTCTTGCATTTCTAGTAAAAGTTTCTAAAAGAGATGCTGCACTATTCAAATCATTTAAGATTAAACTGTACACATCTGCAGCAGAACTTTTTGGTTGATTAGGCTGATCGGGGTCTGTATATATTGGAAGTATCAATTCAGCTGGATCATATTTTTCTTGAAAAAACTGAGCCAAATAAAAATAAGCATATGCTCTTAAAGCTTTAGCTTGTCCCAATATATGTTGGTTTTCTTCTAACTCAGGAATAGCATCATTACCACCAGCAGCTTTTATAATAGAATTCGACGTACGAATAATTCTATAATAATATCTCCAAACTTTATAATTATTTATACTGGTATAATCTACAGTAGTTGTAAGTTCTGTAATACCTCTGTACCATCCATAAGTACTTACAGAAAGTGCTAAATCACCAGACAACATATCACTGTATATATCATATCCTTTCTGTCCAAAATCATCATGATCCAAATCTGTTCCTCCTGTTCCAGGTTCAAACATCATAGTATATGCTCCATTCATGAGCGCTTTGAGAATATCTGGATTATTTTCAGCAGCCTGTTCAATTTGCTCGCTTGAAAGTTGTTGTGTAGGATCAACCTCTAAGTAATCTTTGTTACAACCTATACTAAGTCCCCCTATCAACAAGAAGGTTAATATATATTTTGTTATTGATTTCATAATTTTATAATGTATTATTTAATTTTTAAAAATTCACTCTTACACCTAAAGAGAAATTAGTCAACGGTGAATAAGTATAAGTACTTGAAGAACCTGTTTCACTTTGTGTAGGGTTAAATCCTTTTCTAGCTGATAACAAATAAAGATTATCACCTGATAGCCAAATATTCACACTTGACAACCCAGTCTTTTCAACTTCTTTATCAAGGGTATAACCTATTCTGAAGTTGTTAAATGATAAATAATCAGATTTCGTTAAGAATCTTGTAGATGTAGAATTGTAATTAGTATCTTCTCCACTTGATAGTCTGGGCACATCAGTAACATCTCCTTCTTGTTGCCATCTATCTCTTATATCTGTACTCCAGTTATTTCCTCCTATTTTATTATTACTCATTAAGCCACGATATTTATAGTCCATGGCATAACCACCTAAACTATATAAGAATTGCGCTCCAAAATCAAATTTCTTATAGCTACCACCAATTCTTAAACCACCACTAACAAGAGGTATAGCAGATTTGTCCACATATAACTCAGTTGCATCAGTATAATTTTTAGTAGTTGTTTGACTTATTTCGTGATTAGGATTTTCTACCTGATACTCATATAATGATCTAATCTTTTCACCGCCATCCATTTCACCATTATTATTCTCGTCATAATAGTAAACATTCCACATAGCAGAACCATCAGAAGAATCTACACCAGCCCATTCCCTCATATAAAAGTCATATAAAGAATGTCCTTTTGATCTACCATAAACTCCAGCAATATCCAATATTTTTTCCTTACCAGTAGCAGGATCTATAGGCATTTTTGTTAATTCGTTTCTCAAGAATGCTCCATTGATTAAGAAATTTAACTTAAAGTTTTCTCCATTAAAGATATCTGAAGATAAATCAAATTCTAAAGCACTATTTCTTAATTCACCATCATTAACTGTTATCAAAGCATAACCAACAGATGGTCCAACACGTCTGTCAAATAACAGATTCTCGGTGTCTTTAATAAAGTAATCTATATCAAAATCTATTCTGTCAAAAAATCTTGACTCAAGACCGAACTGAAGCATCTTAGAAGTTTCCCAAGTAAGATCTTTATTTCCCACAAAGTCTTCAGATAATGATATTTCATCATTTAGATTACCTACCTCAAATAATGTGTAACCAGGATATAAACCTACACCGGCTTGTTCACCTACCGTACCATAACTTGCTTTAAGTTTCATATAATTTATAGATTTTTCTACCCCAGAGAAAAAGTCCTCTGCACTGATAACCCAAGAAGCACCTAATGATCCAAAGGTTCCCCACTTATTTTCAACAAACCTTGAAGAACCATCACGTCTTAATGAACCTGTTAAAAAGTACTTATTCATAAAATTATAATCAACTTTACCAAAATAACTTTCTATTCTCCATTCTTTGGTATAAGATGTAGGAGGAGAAGATACAATTACAAAGTTATTGAGGTCATCTAAATCAGGATGTACCATTTTCTCTTTACTTGCAGTATTTATAATATCTAACCAATTGGTTGCCTCATGAGCTGCCAAAGCTTCAAAATTATGGTCTCCCCAAGAAGTCTTATACCTCAATAAATTCAATAATGTGTACGTTTTAAACTCAGAATTATATTTAAATATTGACCCGCCTTGCTCGGCAGCAGAACCATAATATGGATTATTTAAGTTGTTATACAAATAATTAGAAAACTGTCCTCCAAAAGAGTTTTCAAATGTTAAGCCTTCTAATATTGTTAAATTTAGAGCTATTTTTCCATCCAATGCATTTCTTTTACCACGACGTCTGTTATATGTAGCATCAGCAATAGAATTGGTTAAAGCACCAAAACCTCTACCAATACCATAATCATATACATAACCACCATAAATATGGTCATCAATTAAATTACCGTTTTCATCTCTTAAAAACAGAGGATAAATAGAAGGAATATTATCAGAGAACCAGAAAATACTTCCTGAATCATTTGACTGTCCATTGTTGTTTGTAGTTGTATTAGCATAACCCAAATTAAACACACCTGATAACCATGGTTTTATCTTATGGTTAACGTTTACTCTGGCAGAAATTCTATTAAAATCTGAGTTAATGATATTTCCTTGATCAGAAATATAACCAAATGATGTAAAATATTTTGTATTTTTCTGACCTCCACTTAAACTAATATTAGTTTCATTTCTAAAAGCATCTTGGAAACCATAGTCTTCCCAATTTTCTGGATTGTAACGTCTTTCTATACCCGGATATATTTTTCCAGTAGTCGGGTCAATTAAATCAGCCCCATCAACAGCCCAAACATTGTATTTAGGATCTATACCCTGATCTCCATAAAGATTTTGACTAGCATAAGCTGCCGGATCACTCTGACCGGTTAAAACTCCTTTATTATACAATGCATTCCATGAAATTTCAATATATTCTTCAGGTGAAGTAATTCTTGAATGACGGGGTAAAATGGCTGTATTAAGACCCGCTTTCATCTCTACAGTAATTCTCGAAGTATTTGAACTACCACGTTTTGTATTAATTAAAACTACACCATTGGCACCACGAGAACCATAGATAGCCGTTGCAGTTGCATCTTTAAGAATGTTAGTAGACTCAATATCTGCAGGGTTAATCGTATTAAGGTTACCTGAAAAAGGAACTCCATCAACAACATATAATGGATCACGGTTACCATTAACAGACCCGAATCCTCTAATACGTATAGTAGGGACTGTACCAGGTTGTCCTGAAGTGTTGATCACTGTTACACCTGCAGCTTCACCTACAAGAGCGGATGCTACGTTTGACACCGATTTTGATTCTATCTTTTTTGAATCAACTGTTTTTACAGAACCTGTAAAAGATTTTTTAGTTGCAGTACCATACCCTACAATCACAACCTCATCAAGAACGTTTTCTGCTTTCATGGTCACATCTATTCTATTTTCTGCCCCAACAGTTTTTTCTACAGTTACCATTCCTACATAACTAAACACCAATACATCTCCTTGTTTGACATCTATAGAGTAATTTCCATCAAAATCTGTATCTGTTCCGGAAGTTGTACCTTTAATAATGATGTTTACCCCGGGGAGAGGGCCACTTTCATCAGTCACAGTTCCTGAAACTGTTTTTTGTGCAAATACAAACTGCACAGACAACGCTAAGAGTAACGTTAAAATTCCATTAAACTTTGTTTTCATGTTAATATAATTTGAATTAATTAAATGCAAATGTCTTAAACCTGTCAGTAATATCAAAATTTTTTCTTAAAAAAATACCTAATTAGCCTTGGGTTGTTAAGACATTCATAAATCTTTATTTATGATGTTC
>PDWI01002792.1_pt1 | contig 25738 bp, 23 predicted proteins | sample 1430891 | NCBI WGS metagenome assembly PDWI01 (sample SAMN01162508, study PRJNA174530) | Oral metagenome, whole genome shotgun sequencing project. | biome: Marine environment; feature: Marine mammal; material: Swab sample of the gingival sulcus; isolation source: swab sample of gingival sulcus...
TTCATTTTCTTTTACTATTTTTAGTTTTAATTCATCACTGTATTTTGACATACAAAGACCCCCTTTAATCCTTGTCCGGATTTAGGGGGTCACTTCAAATCTGGGTTTTATTTTTACAAGGATGTTTCTAAACGTTAGTGCAATTATTATTCCACAAGAGATACTTAGTGCGATGAACATTGTTTTTGTTCCAAAATCGACAGCATTATTATAATTTCCTTTCGCTAGTGATAGCATAGAATTATAAATGAAAGCCCCTGGTACAAGCGGTATGATGCCAGGTAGTATAAATACTGTTGCAGGGGATTTTTTATATCTAGCTACTATTTCACCAGCTATTCCAACAAATGAAGCGGCGATAAATGTTGCTACATATATATTTGCTGTTTGTATTAACACAATACTATATATCAACCAACCAATTGCACCAATGATGGCTGCAAATATCAGATTTTGTCTTTTTATGTTAAATAATAGTGCGGATGCAATGGTGCAAAAGAAGATGCTAATAGTACTTATCATTATACTCATATTATGCCTCCTTTCGATAGGAGTATCATTGGCAATATAACACCTAAAGCAATGGCGATAGAAATAAAAATAGCTTCCGATGCTTTTGATAGGCCAGAGACAAGCTCACCAGATATGCTTTCTCTAATGCTATTTGTTATAAGAACGCCTGGTACTAGTTGCATTATTGCACCTATTATTATTGCATTATTATTGACGGTTATATTCATAAGCACTAGGGCGTTGGCTAATAAACTAGCGATAAAAGCGCTAAATAGAGAATTCATAAAAAAACCCAATGATAGTTTTTTTGAATGTATAAGGTATATTCTCATAATAATGCCAATAATAAAACCAAATAGTAACTCCATTACACCACCACCAAAAGCAACAGCAAAAAATCCAGCGGATATACCACTTGCTATCAGCTTTATCCTGTCGGAATAGGATGGTATCTTTTCTATTTTTTCTAACATATGATGTGCATCATTTGGGTTTACAAGTCCGTTAGAGAAATTTCTAGCGAAATCGTTTACCTCTTCTATTTTTTCCAAATCTATTGTTGATCGTTTAATTCTCCTTATAATAGAGAACGTATCATCACGCGTTTCTACAGAAATGAAAATACCTGTTGGTATGACAAAGCATTCTATATTTTCGAATTCGCAAACGGAAAGCATTCGGTTAACGGTATCTTCTACTCTGTAAGTTTCTGCACCATTTTGAAGTAGTATCTCACTAGTTTTTGCGCTTATTGAAAGGGCGGTTTTTGCTTCAAGTTTCATATTTTATACCTTTCTTTTAAAAATCGATAGTTAATTGTAGCATAAATTTTGTTTTGTGATAATACTTTTTTATCATTTTATTTGAGATGCCATTTGATTTTAGCAAGTGAGAAGTTGTTATAATGCTGCACTATGGTGTATAATAGAAAGATAGGAGGTTTTAATGGGGATTCTTAACTACTTTAAAGATAAAATGAATAAGAGTGAGCTCAAAAGACTTGAAACAGTAGCTCTTGAGATAATAGACTTAGAAGAAGAATACGCTACGCTTTCTAATGATGAACTTAGAGCAAAAACGGATGAATTTAAACATAGATTAGCACATGGCGAGAGCCTTGATGATATATTAAACGAAGCGTTTGCTGCCGTAAGAGAGGCAGCTAGCCGCGTAATTGGACTAAAAGCATATAAAGTTCAGCTTATGGGGGCATTAGTGCTTCACGAAGGTAGAATTGCTGAAATGAGAACAGGGGAAGGAAAAACACTTGTAGCAATATTTCCATTGTATTTAAATGCGCTTGAAGGAAAGGGTGTTCACCTTGTTACAGTAAATGATTATCTTGCGAAATATCAATCGCTTTGGATGGGTGAAGTTTTTGAATTTATGAACATGAGTGTGGGGTGCATCACAAATGATATTAGGGGCAAAGAGCGACAGCTTCAGTATCAAAAAGATGTTACTTACGGGACAAACAATGAATTTGGTTTTGATTACTTAAGAGATAATATGGTTCAATATAGCAATGAACGCCGTCAAAGGGGCTATCACTTTGCTATCGTCGACGAGGTCGATTCCATTCTTATTGATGAAGCGAGAACACCACTTATTATTTCAGGTTCACTCAAAAAGGCAAGTGGGCTGTATTCTAAAGCCAACGACTTTGCAAAGACGATTCGTAAAGACGATGTCATCATAGATGAAAAAGAAAACACCATTATGTTAGATGATGAAACGGGCATAAAGAAAGCCGAACAATTCTTTCACATAGAAAATCTAACCGATCCAGAGAATATGGAAATATACCATCATATAAACCAAGCGATAAGAGCCAAGTATATGATGAAAAAAGATAATGATTATGTTGTAAAAGATGGTGAGGTAATCATTGTTGATGAGTTTACGGGAAGACTTATGCCAGGTAGAAGGTATTCAAATGGACTTCACCAAGCAATTGAAGAAAAAGAAGGTATAAAAGTTCAAGATGAAAGTCAAACCCTTGCTACCATTACGCTTCAAAATTATTTTAGAATGTATCATAAACTCTCTGGGATGACAGGTACTGCGAAGACAGAAGAAGAAGAGTTTAAAGAAATTTACAACATGGATGTTGTTGTCATACCTACCAATAAGCCGATTATGAGAAAAGACTATGATGACGTCATATATGGGAAAAAAGAATATAAAGACAAGGCCATCATAGAGGAAATAAAAGAGCGACACAGCCTTGGTCAGCCAATACTTGTTGGTACCATATCAGTGGAGTATTCCGAATACTTATCAAAACTGTTAAAACGAGAGGGCATTAAGCATGTCGTATTAAATGCTAAGAATCATAAAAAAGAAGCGGAGATTGTATCACAGGCCGGTCGGTTTGGTGCTGTTACCATTGCCACAAACATGGCAGGTCGTGGTACAGACATTATGCTTGGTGGAAATGTGAACTATATGCTCAGAGAGTATCTTGCTAGAAAAGGGCATGAAGATGAAGTCATTACAAAAGCGCTTAGTCCGTTTACGTATAATGATGAGGATGTTGATAAGTGCCTTGATGAGATTGCTAAGGTAAAACCATCAATCGTTGAAGAGGTCGAAAGGGAAGCAAAAAAAGTAATAGAAGCCGGAGGGCTTCATGTTCTAGGAACGTCAAGGCATGAGTCTAGAAGGATTGATAATCAGTTAAGGGGACGTTCTGGTAGACAGGGAGATGTTGGAAGCAGTCAATTTTTTATCGCGTTAGACGACGATTTACTTAGAATATTTATGCATGAAAAAGTAGCTGAATTTATGAATAAGATTGGCATGAGCGAAGGCATTCCTATCGAAGCAAAAATAATAACAAACAACATCGAAAAGGCGCAGAAAAAAGTGGAGAGTATTCACTATGGTTCGAGAAAGAGTGTCTTAAAGTACGATGAAGTAATGAATAAACAACGATCTTTTATTTATGAAGAACGCAATAGAGTATTAGACAATGAAGACTTAAAATCTCATATAACTTCTATGACAGAGGAAATCATCGAATCAATATTTCGTTCTCATTTAGCCGACGGATACGAGATGGCTGATTGGGATATGAATTCACTGAAGAACTCGCTTAATGATCAGTTTTCAGATGCCGGAGTATTTGATAGCTTCAACCAGTCCGATGAAAAAGAAGATTTAATCGAAAAAACAAAACAGTATTACAAAGCACTTTATGATCGTAGAGAATCTCAGATAAAAGCAGAAGATATGAGAGAGCTTGAGCGAATTGTATTACTTCACGTGGTTGACAATAATTGGATGAATCATATCGATGATATGGATAATTTAAGGCATGGTATAGGACTTAGAGCCTATGCGCAGATTGATCCTATGCAAGCGTATCAAATTGAAGGCTTTGATATGTATGAAGCAATGATAGAAAACATAAAAGTTGAAACCATAAAAAGCATCTATGGTGCCGATTTGGATAAGATGAGAGTTAGAGAACAGGTTGCCGATGAAAAGCCTGTTGAGAAGACAAAATCGAAAACATTTAAAAGAGAGCGTAAGAAGATATCTAGAAATGCTCCTTGTCCATGTGGAAGTGGCAAGAAATATAAGCATTGTTGCGCTAGTAAGGGGGAATGATGATTGAAACCTACTGTAGAGAACATGTCGAGTATGAAAGCAGAATAAAACGTATAAAGGAGTCTCTTTGACTTTGATCGCTACACAGAGAGAATAAAAGATCTTGACAAAAAGATGCTTGAACCTGATATATGGGATAATCAAGAACTAAGTACCAAGATTATCAGAGAATCAAAACACCTCAAAGAGACAAAGACAATGATAGAGAGTGTGGAGAAAAAACTCGGAGAAGCACAAATTGGTTGTGAGCTTTATATGATTGGTGAGAGCGAGGTCATTAAGGAAACCGAAAAAATTTATGCGACTATTTTAGAAATGTTGGAGACACTCGAAACTCAGATTATGCTAAATGGTAAATATGATGCCAATAACTGTATATTGTCGATACAATCCGGTACAGGTGGTCTTGATGCTCAGGACTGGGCAGAGATGCTTCTTAGAATGTATTTAAGATACATTGAAAAGAAGGGATTTCGTTATAAGATATTAGATATTTTAGAAGACACGGAAGCGGGCATAAAACACGCAAGTGTTTATGTGGAAGGAGAATATGCATTTGGCAATTTAAAAAGCGAAGATGGAGTGCATAGACTCGTTAGGATATCACCATATAATTCCAGTGGCAAGCGACAGACATCATTTGCTTCGGTTGAAGTTATGCCAGAATTTGATGAGGTTACAGACATAGAAGTAAACCAAGAGGATTTAAGGATCGACACGTATCGGTCGGGAGGTGCTGGTGGACAACACGTAAACACCACCGATTCTGCTGTTAGAATAACTCATATTCCTACGGGTATTGTCGTTCAGTGTCAGAATGAAAGAAGTCAGTTATATAACAGAGATACAGCAATGAAGCTTCTACTATCGAAACTTTATGAAAGAATGTTAGAAGAAGAAAAAGAAAAGATAGATGATATTAAAGGAGAATCAAAATCGATAGCATGGGGTTCGCAGATAAGAAGTTATGTGCTCAACCCATACAACCTTGTTAAAGATCATAGAACTAAGGTGGAAAATGCCAATGTACAAAAGGTACTGGATGGCGATATCGATATGTTTGTAAAGGAGTATTTGAGGACAAATGAATAAAAAAGATTTTTTGTGGATTTTATTGTTGGTACTTTTTATCGCGTTTATTTTATCCCCTTTCTTTAAGGATATGACAAAACCTTACCCTTATGTAGCAGGATTTGTTAAATTCTTTTTACTAGCTACCATGGGAGAAATTCTTGCGTTAAGGATAAAAAATAAAAAGTATATTATCCCACCATATTTACTGGTAAGAGCCATCATATGGGGGATCATCGGATTTTTTATTGTTCCTATTTTTGGTGTATTTTACACAGGCGTAGGTCTTACATTTTGCATAAGTAGAATCAACTTTTTTCATGCGCTGCTTACGTCAATTATCATGAACTTTACTTTTGGTATTGCTATGATGGCATTTCATAACGTTACCGATAAATATTTAGAATTAAGAGCAGAAGGCAAAAAGCCGTCCACCATGGATGCTGTTCAAGGTGTTGATTGGCCTAAGTTTATAGATTTTGTAGTTTTTACGACAATCCCAATGTTTTGGGTTCCTGCACACACGATAACCTTTTTATTACCACCACAATTTAGAGTGTTTGCTGCTGCGCTACTATCGATTTTCTTAGGACTTATTTTAGCATTTTCATCAATTAGGGGAGAACAGAAACATGAAGCTTGATAGTAGAAATGACCTACTAAAAATCATTGCCATACTTACGATGTTAATAGACCATGCTGGCGTGCTTCTTTTTCCAGAGTATGATATTATGAGGACTATTGGCAGAATATCGTTTCCCATATTTTGTTTTTTCATTGCTAATGGGTATCGATATACATCAAATAGAAGACATTATTTTTTAAGAATATTAGTATTTGCGTTTATCAGTCAGATACCCTATATGTGGTTAAGTTATGGAGCGACGTTTCATCCTCTTCATTTTAACGTGCTCTTCTTATTTGCTTATTCTATCATAGTGCTCTATTTTATAGACCGGTTTAAAGATCAGAAGATAGTGGCAACACTGATCACGACAATTCTAATACTACTACCATTGATTTTGGAATTATATATAAAGGAGTTTGCGTTTAGCTATAATTACTATGGAATACTTTTGGTTCTTATATTTTATCTCTTTTATGATGATAATAAGAAGATCTTATTTAGTTTCATCGTATTATCGCTCATTCAGCCATATATAGCTGTCATTATATATAGGGCAAAAAAGATAGGCTTAGATGCTACCCTTCGTGACTTTAGTGGTACGATGACATTATTTCACAAATACTCTAAACTTGGGGCATTGAGTGGGTTTTACTATCAAGCTAGAAGTATGCTAGGAATGGTGACAATTTTTATCGTTAGTAAGATTCGTTTTAATTATAGGATAAACAAATATTTCTTTTATGCGTTTTATCCTGTGCATATTACAATATTACTTATTATACGACATGTTATGGGGATTTCATGAGATATATCATAAAAACGGAAGAAGATACGAAACGGTTGGCAAAGAAGCTAGCTGGTGAAAATATAAAAGTGTTACTTTTAGAAGGCGACTTGGGTGTTGGTAAAACGACGTTTACTAAACACTATGCGCATTTTCTTGGAGAGCGCGAAAATATAAGTTCGCCCACATACTCCATTGTAAAAGAATATCATTCGTTTTATCATTTTGATCTCTATAGAATCAATGATGAAGAGGAATTATATGATATCGATTTTGACAGCTACTTATTTTCTGATAAGAAGCTTGTCATAGAGTGGCCACTTATTGCCAGAGATTTTTTAGTCGATAACTATACAAAGATACATATGTATTATGAAAAGGAATACAGAGTGTTTGAGGTGCTATATGATTTTAGCTTTTGATACATCAACAAAAAGATGTTCCGTCGCATTATATGATGGAAAAAAATACTATGAAATGCATGATGAGTCACCAATGAGACACTCCGTTTCATTGATGCCACTAATTGATAACATATTACATACCAATGGATATAGTATAAAAGACGTAGACAAGATAATTGTTAGCATGGGACCCGGCTCGTACACAGGTATTCGGGTAGCACTCTCATGTGCATTTGGTTTAAGTGATGCGCTAGGGATAGACGTGTTTGGGGTTAGTTCGCTTAGAGCATTTAGCTATGAAAGAGAGCATTCATGCGCAGCAATTGACGCTAGGAGAGGTTTTGTCTATGCTGCTTGCTACGAGGAGATGGAGGATACCTATTTATCGGCTGAGGAGCTAAGGCAGCGATTTAACGATCGAACGGTTGTAGGAGAGGACTTAGAACATCTTTTTGACGAGAATTATGTAAATGTCAGTGCTAATGCCATAAATTTAATTAAGGCATATGAAGACTTGCACTACACAAAAGATGTTGAAGCAAACTATTTAAGGCTACACGAAGCCGAGAGAAACAAACGAGGATAACATGACTTATATACTTGGTATAGAGACCAGTTGTGATGAAACAAGTGCAGCTGTCGTAAAAGATGGACGAGATGTCCAATCGAATATAATCTATTCACAAATTCCAATTCACAGAGAATTTGGTGGGGTGGTACCGGAAATAGCCTCTAGAAATCACATTGTTAAGATACAAGAAATAGTGGATGAAGCGATTCGAAGCGCAGGAATAGAAAAAGAGGACTTGGATGCAATTGCTGTGACAATGGGGCCAGGTCTTATCGGTTCGCTCTTAGTTGGCGTAAACTATGCAAAGGCCTTTAGTTACGCGCTAGGGATTCCGCTAATAGGTGTGAACCACCTTGATGGTCATATATCATCAAACTATATTGCATTTAAAGAGTTAAAGCCCCCCTTTATTGCACTCATCGTGTCGGGGGGACACACACATTTTTATCGGGTGGAAGATTATGGAAACTATGAGGAGATTGGTAGGACAAGAGACGACGCTTTAGGGGAAGCATTTGACAAAGTGGCAAGGGTACTGGATCTTCCATATCCTGGTGGGCCAGAAATTGAGAAATTGGCAAAAAATGGTGTCAATAATATAGACTTTCCCACAGTTTTATTAGAAAAAGATTCACTTGACTTTTCTTTTTCTGGTATAAAATCAAATGTTATCAATTTTTCTAGAAATAATACGTTTAAAAAAGAGGATTTAGCATGCTCCTTTCAGGAATGTGTTTTTGATATTGTAAAACAAAAAATAATAAGAGCAAGTAATCAGACCGGAATAAAACAAATTGTGGTAGCAGGCGGAGTTGCTTCAAATTCAAGGCTTAGAGAAATTTTAGACGCGTTGGATTTAGACATAAAATATCCGCCACTCAGTCTTTGTACAGATAATGGAGCGATGATAGCAGCAAGCGCATATTACAAATTTTTAGAAAAAAAATACGAAGATTTGACACTAAATGCTGTGGCAAATTTCTGTTTATAACTGTGGATAAATTGTGGACAATGTGGATAACTTTGAAAGAATAACGGTTTTTAAAGCTTTTATGGAAACCGACTTATCCACAGGAGGTGGATATGAATCATTATTACACAAATTCTGATTTAGATAGTCAAAAAAAAGAGATTTTTTTTAACATACAGGACACAACATTTACCTTTTTTACGGACAATGGTGTGTTTTCAAAAAACCGTGTAGATTTTGGTAGTGAATTACTAATAAAGACCCTTCTTGAAGAAGAATTGAGAGGAATTGGTCTTGATTATGGATGTGGCTATGGTCCTATAGGAATTGTTCTATCGAAATTCAAAGGTGTCCCGATAAGTATGGTTGATGTCAATGATAGGGCATTAGGTCTTGCTAGAGAAAATTCAGAGCTCAATCACTCCGATAATGAGATATTTGATAGCGATGACGATTCTTTTTTGGATAAAGAATATGATTTTGTGATTACAAACCCTCCGATAAGAGCGGGCAAAAAGGTAGTGCAATCGATCTTTTTGAATGCAAATGCGATATTAAAAGAGGGGGGCGTTTTATATATTTTAATACAAAAAAAACAAGGGCTTGTTTCCGCTAAGAAATTCTTAACAGACCATTTTAGAGAGATTCAAACAATAGAACGAAAAGCGGGATTTCATATATTAAAGGTGATAAAGTGACAAAGGATAATAAATATTTTGGAGATGTTATATTAATCATTGCCTCCTTCTTATGGGGGATAGGGTATGTTGCAGTGACGTACGCTCTTATCGTAGGAACAGGAGAATTATTTTTAACCGCTAGCAGATTTACACTGGCAACCCTGATTCAGCTTCCTTTTGTATATAAGAAGTTGGTAAAGGTAGATAAATATGTTGTTCGAAAAGGTGTACTATTAGGATTGCTACTTGTGGGTGGCTTTTTTGCTCAAACAATTGGACAGTCTTATACCACAACTACTAATGTTGCTTTTCTAACAAGTGTAAATGTTGTTTTGATTCCGTTTACATCACTGATACTCCTTAGAAAAAGAATTACATCGCGAAGTATTATTTCTGCAGTGATTACACTATTGGGCATTGCGCTATTAACACTTGGACCAGCATTTAGTATAAATGTGGGCGATTACTATGTGTTACTATGTGCTTTGCTTTTTGCAGCATATGCGTCCTTTACGGATAAGTATGTAAAAAAGGAAGATCCAAGTTTACTGGTATTTTTCCAGATCGTAACAGCATCCATTGTCTCTATTATTGCATTTCTTTTTTCTAGTGAAGAGGTACTGTTTAATACAACAAATATGATAGCTATTATTTATCTCGCATTGTTTTCCAATGTGATTGCTTCGATACTGTATAGTTTAGGATTAAAATATACATCTGCAGAGAGAGGATCTGTTATTGTATCGCTGGAGAGTGTATTTGGCACCATATTTGGTATTCTACTATTCCATGATCCCTTTAACTTTAAAATGATCATAGGGTCAGCACTTATACTCTTTGCTATCCTTTATTCTGAAAGGGTGATCTTTAAATGGGAAAAATAATAGATTTAAATTGTTTAACAAAAAAGCGCAAGTGCATATTCCTCATTCCCCTATCCTATAGGCGTATAATTATATAAATCCAGATGCTTTTGAGATGGATATGATTAGTGAGAAGGGCGTCTACATATGCGAAACGGATATTCAATGTAGGGATATAGTCAAAAAGCTCAACTAGAAAGCGATAAAGAAGTAGCTGTCACGAAAAAAATTAGAGAAGAAAACGGATTTGCAAGAACAATGGTATACTTGTAAATAACGGTAGAGGAGATAGATAAAGAATGAAAAAGATAGTACTAACAGGTGGCGGAACAGCCGGTCATGTGATAACGAATATTGCCCTATTAAAACCACTCAAAGAAAAAGGGTATGAAGTGCATTATATTGGATCATATAATGGGATAGAAAGAGAACTTATCGAAGCTGAGGGGATACCATACTACCCTATTTCTTCGGGTAAGCTTAGAAGATATTTTGATGTAAAAAATTTTACGGATCCATTTCGAGTGATAAAAGGACTTTTTCAATCGGTTAGAATACTTAGAAAAATAAGACCAAATGTTGTGTTTTCAAAAGGTGGTTTTGTATCCGTGCCAGTGGTAATAGCATCCAGCATGGTTAAAGTACCCGCCGTTATACATGAATCGGATATGACACCAGGGCTTGCTAATAAGATTGCCTCAAGATACGCTAGGAAGGTATGTTGTAATTTCCCTGAAACGATCAAACATATCAAAGATGGCAAGGGGGTTTTTACAGGAAGTCCTGTTAGAAAGGAACTTTTTGAAGGAAACAAGCAGAAGGCAAAAGATTTTTGTCAGTTTACCGATAACAAACCAACGCTACTTATTATGGGGGGGAGTTCTGGTGCTAAAACAATTAATGATACCATAAGAAGTATTTTAGATCGCTTGCTCGAACGTTTCAATGTGATTCATTTATGTGGGAAAGGTCATATGGATGATGCGTTACATAGGAAACCTGGTTATTCACAGCATGAATATGTAAGAGAAGAGTTAAAAGACTTATTAGCACTATCAGATGTTGTTATATCAAGAGCTGGGGCAAATACAATTGGGGAACTTTTAGCGCTTAACAAGCCCAATATACTAATACCACTTCCTTTATCTTCTAGTAGAGGAGATCAGATACTAAATGCAAATTCTTTTGAGAAACAAGGGTTTTCAGTGAAGCTGAATCAAGAGGACTTAACAGGCGATTTATTAATAACAACACTTAATGATTTATATGACAATAGAACGGTATATATTGACAAAATGCGTAAGAATAGTGCTTTTGATTCGGAGAAGATTATTATTGACACGATAGAAACAGTTCGAACATAAAAAAATGCTCCTATGAGAGCATTATTTTTTTATCCGTTTTTCTAGTGTGGTAAGCAATTTCTTTTTTACTTCAATAGGAACCGTGTTTCCCGTAGTAGTATTTGTTATCTCACCATTCCCACTAGCATCATATTTAAATGTTATCTTGTTATTCGCATTTTCTAAAAATATAGTAAACGTTGTATCGTTAAATGTGGCGTCAGAAAACTCTCTTTTAAATGTGGCGCTAGATATTGCATCAACCACTTCATTTTTTGCCTCAGAATCGATAGGAATTTCGCTATCATTTACGAGCGCTTTCGTTATGGTTAACCCTTCAATTGCGATATCTTTTTCTATTGTATAATGCATATATTTTGCAAGACCTATATAAATAATTGATAGGATAATGAGTATCAGAGCAATGATAAGTATTATCTTTTTTTTCATGGTCACCTCCCAGTGAAATAAGTATATCATTTATGGTTTTTTAAGTAAAATTGATACCTGGTTTTGCATAAAAAATACACAAGCTATAATAAAAGAGTAAAACACACAATATAAAACTTTTTTATTATTTTGTTGTTAAAAAAAGTGACTTTATATTTCTTTATAATCCGTTTTTTGTTTTTTTTAAAATATATAATTGTACTTTCCTATTTTATGTTTGATTTTTCATCTTTTTATAGTTGAAAAGCTTTAAATTTTAATGAAAAAATGGTATAATAATTGATGAGGAATTATGGAAATTAAGAGAGCATATTTATACAATTATCGAAACTATAAACAGGAAGTTTTTGACTTTTCAAAAGGACTAAATTTAATTATTGGAGACAACGCGCAGGGAAAAACAAATTTGTTAGAGAGTATCTATTTTAGTTCAATAGGAAAAAGTTTTAGAAGCAATAAACTAACGGATGTACTTGGCCCATTTTCAGATGTTTTACAGGTGGGGCTATTATTTTTTGATAGTAGGGATATCGAGTTTAAATTTACATCCGATGGTGTGAGTAAACGCTATGTTCTAGATGGTAGCGAGATACATCATAGAAGAGAACTTTTTGGAAACTTTCCGATGGCATTATTTTTTCCAGATTATCTGGATATGATAAAGGACACGCCATCGTATAGACGCTCTTTTATAAACAGAGAGATTTCTCTTTATTCAAAATCTTATTTGCATGCGTTAATCGCTTATAACAAGTACCTAAGTGAAAAAAATGTTATTTTAAAACAAGAGGTCATAGATTTTGGCATCCTTGATGTGTATGACAAGGAGTTGGCAAAGTTTGGTGTTATTATTGCTAAGTATAGAAGCAAATTTATTGATTTTTTAAGTGACAAAGCGAATAGAATACATAAAGAGTTTACCGCATCTAAAGAAGATTTAGTTGTAAAATATAAATCGTTTTATGATGGAGAGTTAACAGAAGATATCTTTTTGAAACAAATAAGAGACTCTTTTGATCGAGACATAAAGAAAGGGTATTCTCAAGTTGGCATTCATCTAGATGATATCTATTTCGAAATAAATGGGCGAGAGGTAAAGAAGTTTGGTTCGCAGGGACAAGTTAGAGCCGCATCGATTTCCGTCTTTTTTGCCCTAATAGATTATATTGAAATGCGAACGGAGATCAGGCCCATCGTGTTACTAGATGATGCATTTAGTGAACTGGATACCAATAGGCAGAATAAAATTATAGAATATACAAAAAAATATCAGACAATAATAACAGCGACAAACACAGATTTTTTAAATAAAGAGCATCTTATAGATGCTCATGTGATAGAAATAGAAGCTGGCAGAGCTAGGAGGGACAATTGAAAAAAAGTAATTATACAGCTGAAAAAATTCAAGTGCTGGAAGGACTCGAACCGGTAAGGCTTAGACCGGGTATGTATATCGGGTCTACTGGGCCAAGAGGTCTTAATCATTTAGTTTATGAAATTGTTGATAACAGTATTGATGAAGCATTAAATGGTCACTGTGATAAAATTGAGATTATTATAAATAAAGACAATAGTGTTGAGGTCATTGATAATGGTCGGGGGATGCCAGTAGACGTTCACCCTAAATTAAATAAGCCGGCGGTGGAAGTAATTCATACCGTGCTTCACGCGGGTGGAAAGTTTAATAATGATGAGTACAAGGTTTCTGGTGGACTTCATGGTGTTGGTGCTTCCGTTGTTAACGCACTTAGCGAATGGATGAAAGTAGAAGTTTTTCGAGATGGAAAAGTGTATGAAATAGGCTTTCAACGAGGCATCACTACTAGCAAATTACAGGTTGTAGGTGCTACGGACCGCAGAGGAACCAAAACCACGTTCATGGCGGATAGTGAGATATTTGAAACCGTGGAATATGAGCACAAAGTGCTGGAAAATAGACTGAGAGAATTAGCCTTTTTAAATAAAGGGGTAAGGATTGTCTTTATTGACAAGAGGGTAGATTCTACGAACGACTTTTACTATGAAGGTGGTATAAAAGAGTTTACGAAATATATCAATAAAAATAGGACGGAACTTCATGAGAATATAATATATGGTGAGAGTAATAAAAGCGATGTTGGTGTTGAGATTGCACTTCAATACACCGATGGATATACGGAAAACATATATACATTTGCTAATAATATCAATACTCATGAAGGAGGGACCCATTTATCGGGTTTTAAATCGGCACTTACGAGAGTCATCAATGAATACGCTAGAAAGAATAATTTATTAAAAGACAACGAAGAAAACTTTATGGGTGAAGATATAAGAGAAGGTCTAACAGCCATTATTTCCGTTAAGATTAAAGATCCTCAATTTGAAGGGCAAACCAAAACAAAGCTTGGGAACTCTGAAGTGAGAGGTATTGTGGACTCACTTAGCAGTGAAATGATCGCCACATTTTTAGCAGAAAACCCAATTGATAGCAAAATCATAATTGAAAAATGTGTTCGAAGTGCTAAGGCAAGAATCGCTGCTAGAAAAGCAAGGGATTTAACAAGAAGAAAAGGAATATTAGATGGTTTTTCACTTCCTGGTAAACTAGCAGATTGCGAAGAAAAAGATCCTGCATTAAGCGAGATATACATTGTGGAGGGGGATTCAGCTGGTGGTAGTGCAAAACTTGGTAGAGAAAGAAAATATCAAGCGATTCTTCCTCTTAGAGGTAAAATCATCAATGTTGAGAAAGCCAATTTTGCGAAAATACTTGCTAATAATGAAATACGTTCCATGATAACAGCATTTGGTGTAGGAATAGGTGATGAATTTGATCTAGCAAAACTGAGATATCATAAGATTATTATTATGACGGATGCCGATGTGGATGGTGCTCATATTCGAACACTTCTTCTTACATTTTTCTTTCGATATATGAGAGAACTGATAGAAGAAGGCCATATTTATGTTGCTCAACCACCTCTATTTGGGATAAAACAGGGCAAGAAAATAGAGTATTGCTACAATGAAAGAGAGTTACAGGAATCACTAAAAAATTACAATAAAGGGTATTCTATTCAACGATATAAAGGTCTTGGTGAGATGGATGCCGAGCAGCTATGGCTAACAACAATGGATCCAGCATCTAGAATCTTACTAAAGGTTAATATAGAGGATGCAATAGAGGCTGATAGGGTGTTTACAACACTGATGGGTGATAAAGTAGAGCCGAGACGAAACTTTATTCAAGAGAATGCTCAACGTGTTGGAAACTTAGATATATAGGAGTTTGACATGGAAAGACAAGATATTATAGATATAAATATAACTGAAGAAATGCAAAAATCATATATAGATTACTCTATGAGTGTCATCGTCTCTAGAGCACTTCCTGATGTTCGAGATGGCTTAAAACCAGTACACAGAAGAATCCTTTATTCTATGTATGATCTTAAATTTACAAGCGATAAAGCACATAGGAAGTCAGCGAGTATCGTGGGTGATGTACTAGGTAAATATCACCCTCATGGTGATTCTTCTATCTACAACAGTATGGTTAGACTTGCCCAAGATTTTTCAACTAGATACATGTTAGTGGATGGGCATGGAAACTTCGGATCAATCGATGGTGATAGCGCTGCAGCTATGAGGTACACAGAAGCTAGGATGAGTAAGATTGCAGAAGAGATGATGCTTGACATTGATAAAGATACGGTAGATTTCTATCCTAATTTTGATGAAACAACAACTCAACCGTCGGTTTTGCCTAGTAGATTTCCTAATTTATTAGTAAATGGGTCTACTGGTATTGCGGTGGGTATGACAACTAGTATTCCCCCTCATAATTTGGGCGAAGTAATTGACGCTTGTGAACTATTGATAGATAAACCAGAGGCAACAATTGATGATATTTTAGAGATCGTTAAAGGTCCGGACTTCCCAACAGGTGCTACCGTGATGGGAAATAATAAGATGCTAGAAGCGTATCGAAATGGTCAGGGAACGGTTAAGGTTCGATCAAAAGCAAGCATTGAAGAACGAAGCAAAGATCGATTTAGAATAGTAGTAACAGAAATACCATATATGGTAAATAAAACAAAATTACTCGAAGATATAGCAAAACTGGTAAGAGAAAAGAGAATTGATGGTATTACTGAACTCAGAGATGAGTCGAATCGTCATGGTATTCGAATTGTTCTTGAAATTCGACGCGATGCGAATCCTAATGTAATACTAAATCAGTTGTATAAATATTCTTCACTGCAAACGACAATTTCTATGATATTTATTGCACTTGATAATGGGCAACCAGTGATGTTTGACATTAAGCATTTGCTAAACAAGTACATAGATCATCAAAAAGATGTTGAAACCAGACGGGTTAAATATGATCTTGATAAGGCAATAAAGAGAGCTCATATTTTAGAAGGACTCATTAAAGCACTTGATAACATTGATGAGATTATTAAAATAATAAGAAATTCTTATGATGATGCGAAACAGAGACTGATGGAAACATTTGATTTTTCAGATGTTCAGGCGCAGTCTATTCTTGATATGAGACTTCGAAGGCTTCAAGGACTTGAATATGATAAGTTAAGTGGGGAACTCGAAGCGCTTAGAAAAGATATCGACTATTATCATGCTGTGCTTCAAGATGAGAGCATGCTTATGGATATAATAAAAGAGCATTTCAAAAGAATTAAAGAGAAATATGGGGACGAGAGAAGAACAGAGATAAGCGTTGATACGTCTGAAATTGATATTGAAGATCTAATTGATGAAAAAGAAATGGTCATAACGATGACAGAGCATGGTTATATCAAAAGAGTTTCTCAGGACGTTTACCATTCTCAAAATAGAGGCGGCAAGGGCATTACAGCGCTCTCTACTAAGGATGAAGATAGAGTGTATGATATTTTTAATGCCTCTACTCATGACACCATTCTTTTCTTTACATCAAAAGGAAGGCTTTATAATGTAAAAGCATATAGGATACCAGAATCTTCTAGACAATCAAAGGGTACACCTCTTGTTAACTTGATAGAATTAGATAGTGATGAGAGAGTGACTTCTGTCATCCCAATCAGCAATTTTGAAGATTTCTACGTACTTCTTCTAACGAAGAGCGGTCTAGTTAACAAGTTTAGGATAGAGGACTTAAAGACGAATAGAAGTGGTGGTATTTATGTCATTAAACTAGATGATGGTGACGAAGTCCTCGGTGTTAAGAAACTTGATAAAGGCAACGACATATTAATCTCAACTAGAAATGGAAAATCGATTCGATTTGATGAAACAGCGGTTAGAGCAACTGGAAGAAATACTAGAGGGGTTAAAGCAATAAATTTAGCAAAAGATGATGTAGTGGTATCTATGAGCATCATAAGAGGAGAAGGATTTGTACTCAGTATTACAGAAAATGGGTTTGGTAAGCGAACAAGAATAAGTGAGTATAGAAACCAAGCTAGAGCGGGTAAAGGTGTTATCAATTATAAGATTAACAAGAAGACAGGAAGCGTAGTCTCTACAATGTTTGTTAAAGAAGATGATGAGATTATGATCATTAACTCAGATGATATAATCATTAGAATTAGGGTATCTGATATATCAGCAGTTGGTAGGAGCACTTCTGGGGTTAATGTCATGAGAGTAGATGGCGACTCTAAAGTAATTTCAACCAGCAAAATCTTTAGCATTGAAGGGAGAGAAGATGGCGCTCAAGATTAGAAATTTATTTTCTGAAAAAAATGATAGATGGGAAGTAAAACTGATAGGTGATGTAGATATAGAAACATCTCAGAACCTAAAAGAATCGCTTTATTCAATACTTGATGAAAACAATAAAAGTATATTTATAAACGCTGAGGAAGTGGATTATATTGATTCTACCGGCCTTGGAATGTTTATAAAAGTTGTTAAAAAACTGAAGGAAAGTGGCAATGATATCACGTTTGTAAACCCTAAAAAGAACATCCTTAAATTATTTACGATTACAGGGCTAGACAAAGTGTTTAATGTTATCGGAGGGGAATAATGGATAATTTTAAATTCTATATCCCAAGAAAAAAAGAATACGTTAGTTGTGTGAGGCATACGGTTACATCGATTGCAGCGGTTGCAGGTTTTGATATTGAAAAAATTGAAGATATTCGACTTGCCGTTGGTGAAGCGTGTAATAATGCGGTGTTACACAGTAATGGCTCTGATAATATTGAAATATCTCTTGTTTTTGATAACCCCAAGATGACGATTTCTATAAAAGATGATGGTGATGGGTTTGATTTTTCTAAGCAAACTTACCAGCTAGATGATGAGTATACGGGGAGTGGACTAGGGATATATATTATAAAATCGCTTATGGATCAAGTGGATATTATTTCAGAAGACAATAAGGGCACTTGTATTACTATGGTTAAAGAGATTTAAAGGGAGAATATGATTTCATATCATGACATAAAGACAAAAGAGTTATTTGATATGTATAATGAAAATCATTCCGTTGAAATAAGGAATGAGTTGGTAAATAGGCATATCTATATAGCAGAGATTTTGTCTAAAAAATATATAAATAAAGGAATTGAATACGATGATATTTTTCAAGTAGCATGTCTTGCACTTGTGTATGCTGTTGATCGGTTTGACCCAACCAAGGGCTTTGAGTTTTCCTCTTTTGCCACGCCAACAATAGTTGGTGAAATAAAGAAATACTTCAGAGATAAAGGGTGGACTATTAGAGTGCCAAGGAGAATACAAGAGTTATCTAAAAAGATAACAATTGCTAAGGAAAAACTATATAAAGATTTATCAAGAGCGCCTACTATTAAAGACATTGCAGAGTACTTGAATGTTTCAGACGATGAAATAATTGAGACGATGGATGCTTCGAAAGTTTATAATACCAAATCACTTGATTTAGAGATAGAGTCTTCATCCGATGATAGGGATGTAAAATTGCTTGATATCGTTGGCCAAGAAGATGAGGCGTATGACATGATAGATAATCAAGATTTTATTAAAAGTGTTATGGAAGAGTTAAATCCCGTTGAAAAAAGAATAATTGAAGAACGCTTTTTCAATGGAAAGACTCAGATAATGGTAGCCAATGAGTTAAATGTATCTCAAATGACCGTCTCAAGAATGGAAAAGAAAATAATTTCTAAATTCAAAGAAGAATACTTAAAAGTAAATAATATTTAAAAGTTTTTAGTCACCAAATGATTTGATGCTTTCAACGTAGACAGAGGGATTCATGCACTGTCTACTTGAGAAGACGTCGTTCAAAAGGTGACTTTTTAACTTAAAAATGCAGGATACAACTATAATTGTTAAAATTATGTAATAAAAAACAAGGTAACACCTTGCTTTTGTTTCTTATTTTTGTTACAATTTAATCGATATAAATATATTTTAAGTTAGGAGGAATATATGAGAAAAATTATATCTTTATTGTTGGTTCTAGTATTAGTTTTCTCTGTTGTAGCATGTTCTAAACCTGCTGAAGAGCAAAAGGAAGAGCAGAAGGAAGAGAAAAAAGAGGAACCTAAAAACGAGGAGAAGAAGGAAGAGAAAAAAGAAGATGCTGGCAATTGGAAAATTGGTATATTAACAGGTACTGTTTCTCAGAATGAAGAAGAGTACAGAGCAGCTCAAAAAGTTGTTGCTAAGTATGGCGAAGATAAAGTTATCCACTTAACTTATCCTGATAAATTCATGGATGAGCAAGAGACTACTATATCTAACATTGTTAGTTTAGCAAGCGATCCTGATGTAAAAGCTATTCTTATTGTTCAAGCTGTTCCTGGCGTTAGTGCTGGTATAGCAAAAGCAAAAGAAGTAAGAGATGACATTTTATTCATCGCTGGTACTCCAGGCGAAGATCCAAACCTAATTGCAGATAACGCTGATATCGTGCTAAACGTTGATGAGTTATCAATGGGACAAACTTTAATTGACCAATCAAAGAAAATGGGAGCAAAGACATTTGTTCACTATTCATTCCCAAGACATATGAGTTATGCACTTTTATCTGCAAGAAGAGATGCATTGAAGGCAAATGCTGAAAAAGCTGGACTTGTTTTCGTAGATGCAACTGCTCCAGACCCAACAGGTGATGCTGGAACTACTGGTGCACAGCAATTCATTTTAGAAGATGTTCCAAAAATGGTTCAAGAGTATGGTAAGGATACTGCATTTTTCTCAACAAACTGTTCTATGCAGGTTCCACTAATTCAATCTGTAACTAAGACAGGTGCTATTTATCCTCAACCATGTTGTCCATCTCCTTATCACGGATTCCCTGTAGCATTTGAAGTAGAGATTCCAGAAGATAAGAAGGGTGATGTTGAATATGCTATCGCTGAGATTAAAAAAGCAGTAGAAGAAAAAGGAATGTCAGGAAGACTTTCAACTTGGGTAAGACCTGCAGCTATGATGTATATTGAAGCAGGTGCTGAGTATTCTATTCGTTATATCAATGGCGAATTCGAAGAAAAATTAAATCAAGAAGCATTAAAAGAAGAATTTGAAAAGTATGCAGGTGTTGAAGTTACAATGACACCATTAGATGATGGAACATATAAGAGAGATAATTATTTCTTAATTCTTATGGACTTCTTAAACTTCTAAGATCGCGTAATCAAATTTGATTGATGTTTGATGATTAAATCATATTAGTTATTAACAGTGTCCTAAAGTATATGAAATATTTGGACACTGTTATTATTATAAAATAAAATTTTGATTTATTTTAAGGAGGAAATTTGTATACACTAGAGATGAAAAACATCGGTAAGTTGTATGGGGAACATCGTGTTTTAAATGATGTAAACCTTGCAGTTAAACCGGGTGAAATCCACGCTCTTATAGGAGAGAATGGTGCTGGAAAATCAACTCTAATGAATATATTATTTGGTATGCCTGTTATACATAATACTGGTGGCTTTGAAGGAGAAGTGTTTATTGAAGGTGAAAAAGTAGATATACGAACACCGGAAGAAGCAATGGCGAAAGGAATTGGTATGGTTCACCAAGAACTTATGCTTATTCCAGATTTTAATATCATATCAAATATAAAGTTAAATAGAGAGATTTTAAAGGATGGTGTTGTATCAAGAGTTGTTCCTGGTGAATCTATGAAAATCTTAGCGTTCGAGCAGATGAAAAAAGATGCTGAAAAAGCAATGGGAATTCTTGATATGGATATTGATTCTTATACAAAAATTTCAGGACTTCCTATAGGACATAAACAGTTTATAGAGATTGCTCGAGAGATTGATAAGAGCAATATAAAACTTTTAGTTTTTGACGAGCCGACAGCGGTTTTAACGGAATCTGAAGCGGAAAACCTTATGGATTCAATGAAAAGACTTGCTGATAAAGGGATCGCCATACTATTTATAACACATAGACTAGATGAAGTTATTCATGTTGCTGATAGTATAACCGTTTTAAGAGATGGTGAATTTGTTGAGTCGAAACCTGTTAGTGAGACAAATGTTGTTGAGATTGCAAGGCTTATGGTTGGCCGTCAGGTTGAGATTAATCGAAAAGAAGCAACAGGAAAAGAGAATAGAGATGTACATGTTAGTTTAAAGAATTTCAAAGTTGATATGCCAGCAGAGAGTATAAGAGGTATAGACTTTGATATCATGAGAGGTGAAATTCTTGGATTTGCAGGACTAGCAGGACAAGGTAAAATTGGTATTGCAAATGGTATTATGGGCTTATTTCCAGCAGATGGTGAAGTCATCGTAAATGGGAAACCGATTGAATTAAATGACGCGCAAAAATCAATAGAGAATGGTTTTGCTTTTGTTTCTGAAGACAGAAAAGGGATTGGTCTATTATTAGATGTTTCTATTGAAGATAATATAGTGTCTACCGCTATGCAAGCTCAAAATAAATTTTTGAAGTCATATGGATTTTTTACGTTAAAAGATAGAAAAGCATCTAGGGCACACGCGCTTAAAATGATTGAGGATTTTGACATCAGGTGTGAAGGACCACTTCAGCATACTAAAAGGCTTTCTGGTGGAAATCAACAAAAGGTTTGTTTATCCAGAGCGCTTACATTAGAGCCAGACATACTACTTGTTTCTGAGCCGACAAGAGGAATTGATATAGGTGCTAAAAAGTTAGTGCTTGATATGCTCCAAAAGCTAAGTGAAGAAAAGGGAATGACAATTGTAATCACATCATCAGAACTTGCTGAGTTGAGATCAATCTGCGATAGAATAGCTATTATTTGTGAAGGAAAGGTTGCGGGTGTCTTAAAACCAGAAGATAGTGATGAGGACTTTGGTCTTATGATGAGTGGTGATTATGATAAGGTTAAAGGAGGTTCAAATGGATAAGCTTAAAAAATATTTTGGTGGTTCAAATGTTCCTCGTACAATTATTATATTCTTTTACTTAATCGTTGTGGCTACTGCCCTTGCTCAGAAAATTCCTCTAGGTGTTTTAATTGGTGATTCATTAGTACGATTCGCCATGAACTTGATCCTTGTTTTAGCAATGGTTCCTACCATTCAGGCTGGAATTGGGCCTAACTTTGGGGTAACAATAGGTATCATTGGTGGACTGATTGGTACTATTATAAGCATGGAGTTCATCACATCAGATATGATGCTTACAGGTCCATTGGGATTTGCTTTAGCGATAGTAGTGGCAATACCTTTTGGTATTCTATTTGGCTATTTATTTGGTTCAATGCTTAACAAAATGAAAGGCTCTGAACTCATTGTTTCTACCTATACTGGATTTTCTGCAGTAGCACTTGCGTCAATACTTTGGGTATTTTATCCAGCGAGTAATGAGCAACTTACCATGTTTATGGGAAGCGGTCTACGAAACATCATAAGCCTTGAAGATTATTTTGGTAGACTTCTTAATGACTTTTTATCGTTCAAGATTATTAGAGATGCCAGTGGGGTAACACATAGCTTCTTTAACATGACTGATAAAGGGCTTGCCGCTAAGTATGGTAGCGATTATGCACTGATGTTCCATATTCCAACAGGTGCTATCATATTCTCTTTACTGGCATGCTACTTAATGTATTTATTCATTAATACGAAGACTGGTTATGCACTGAGAATTACAGGCGATAATCAAGCGTTTGCAAAGAGTTCAGGAATAAATGTTGATAGGAATAGATTATTAGCTGTTATTATGTCTACTGTACTCGGAGCTGTTGGTATCATTGTTTACTCTCAGAGTTATGGAAATGTTCAGTTATACCAAGCGCCGCTTATGATGGCCTTCCCAGCTGTTGCAGCGGTTTTAATTGGTGGAGCGAGTGCGAAGAGGGTTAAGATTAGTCACGTTATAATAGGTACGTTCCTATTTAACTCACTAATGTCTATCGCAATGCCGGTTGCAAATAATTTACTACCAAATAGTAACCTTTCTGAGGTTGTTCGTATGATTGTTCAAAATGGAGTTATACTATTTGCGCTAACAAAGGTAGGTGGTACAGATGAATAAGAAGAGAATAAGTAAATTTTTAATAGATAATATAGTTACGATTATATTTGTTGTACTATCTGTATTGGGATTAATTGTTTCCAAACAACCAGCTTTCTTTATATTGAGTGAGCTTGTTCAAAGAGTGTCAAGAAATACATTCCTAGTAATGGCGCTTATCATACCAGTAATGGCAGGTCTTGGACTAAACTTTAGTATTGTTATCGGTGCTATGGCAGGTCAGATGGCGATCATTATGGTAACGGACTGGGGTCTTGGTGGAATACCAGGGATATTATTGGCGTTCTTATTATCAATACCAATAGCGTACATATTTGGTAAGCTTATTGGGATGTTGTTAAATAAAACAAGAGGCCAAGAGATGATTGCTTCGATGATTGTTGGTTTCTTTGCAAATGGTTTGTATCAGTTCATCTATCTGTTCTTAGTTGGTAGAGTCATACCAATGAGAAAGAAAATAATGCTGATATCTGGTGGAAAAGGACTTAGAAATACCGTAAACCTTGCGGGTGAAGGTGGTATTAAATATGCATTTGATAAGTTAGAAATATTCGGACTCAAAACGGCTATACCATTCTTTTGGGCAATGGCAATTTTCTCAGGATTGTATCTACTATTCAAACTGTATAAGCACTTTAGACCAACTGTTCGTTTTGATATCGTTGTTAGCAAGAAGAAAGAATTGGTGAAGAATGTAATCATTGGAATCTTATTTGTTGCTAGTATCTTTTTAGCGTTAAATGATTCGCTACCTGTTAGCATCAAAATGATAGGTAAGATACCTGTTCCTATGTTTACAATGATCATCATCGCATTAGGTGGTATCTTTAATATCTGGTTCCCAACAACAAAGTTAGGACAAGATTTTAAAACCGTTGGACAAGATCAACATATTGCAGCAGTTTCTGGTATTAATGTGGATAAGAGAAGAATTCAAGCGATGACATTGTCTACTATATTTGCAGCTTTTGGACAGATTATTCTACTTCAAAACCTAGGTGTACTTAACACATATGGTTCTCATATGCAGGTAGGTTTATATTCTATCGCTGCGATACTTGTTGGTGGAGCTTCTGTAAGAAAAGCTACTGTTAAACAGGTTGTGCTTGGTGTTATATTATTCCATACGTTGTTCTTAGTATCTTCTCCAGCAGGAAAAGAACTATTTGGTGATCCGATGATCGGTGAATACTTTAGGGTATTTGTAACATACTCAGTAATCAGTTTATCACTTGGTTTATATGGTTGGAAAAAAGCCAAAGCGGATCAAGAAAGACGAATGAAATTGTAAATAGTTTATTAAAAAAAGCCGAATTCACTCGAATTCGGCTAAACTTTTTTTCACGGTATCTATAAAAATTTCTAGAACTTTTATTCTAGCATAGTATTTTTGATTTCCCTCTACTATGTGCCAAGGGACTTCTTTTGATGTTCGTATCAACATTTCATTTATTGCCTGTTCATATTCGTCCCATTTCTCCCTATTTCGCCAGTCTTCATCCGTTATTTTATAGTTTTTTAAAGGATCTTTTTGTCTGTCGTTAAATCGCTCTAGTTGAGTTTGTGGATTGATATGAATAAAAAACTTTATTAGGATGGTATTGGAGTTTTTGATAAGCGATTCAAAAGCGTTAATTTCACCATAAGCCCTATGTACTTCATTAGTAGTGGCAAACTTTTCCAAACGTTCAACCATTACTCTACCATACCAACTTCTATCGAAAATTGTCATATGGCCACTTTTTGGAAGATGTTTGAAAAATCGCCAAAGGTAGTGATGTGATAATTCTTCTTTTGTGGGGGCGCTTATTGGTATCACGTTATATCCTCTCGGATCGATTTGTTTCGTCAGTCTTTTTATGGCGCCACCTTTTCCTGCACCATCCCAACCTTCAAAGACAATCACTGTTGCTATTTTTTTGGTATAGAGTTTGTATGCAAGTTCTTTGGCTTCTTTTTGTAATTTTTTCAGTCTCGATTTGTATTCGTCTTTTTCTATGGTTTTGTTCAGGTCGATTTGAGATAGTAGATTTTTATGTGTTTCTTCTAATGTAACAGGATTTTCTATGTGTTCTTTTAAGATTTCTTTTTCTACTATTTTTAGCATATGATAGGACGCGGTTTCTTTATCATTCCCGTCTAGAATATGCCATTTGCAAAAATCAAACGTGGTACGCTCTAAGATGGTATCGATATGCTTCTTATATTTGTCAAAATGCTTATTTTGGTATTTATCAAACTCGCTGACTCTAAATTGAGTATTTTCATCACTCATAAGTTTTTCAATGTTTTTATCCTGTGTTTCCTTTGATATGTCGATGAAGAATTTGATAATGGTTACGTTATCATCGATGAGCATTTTTTCAAAGCGTTCTAT
>PDWI01002793.1_pt1 | contig 25738 bp, 30 predicted proteins | sample 1430891 | NCBI WGS metagenome assembly PDWI01 (sample SAMN01162508, study PRJNA174530) | Oral metagenome, whole genome shotgun sequencing project. | biome: Marine environment; feature: Marine mammal; material: Swab sample of the gingival sulcus; isolation source: swab sample of gingival sulcus...
AGGGTCTACCCTAACGACAGTGTACAAACGAAAATTTATGGATAAATTTGAAAATTATCTATAAATTCAATTTTATTATAACAGGAGCGTAACAAATGAAAAAGTTTTTAATCGGAATTCTTGCAGCTAGTTTTATAGGCATAGCCTCGGCAGCAGATTTACCAAGCGGACAGTTAGCAGAAGAGATATGGAATTGGTTTATAGAAAACTGGGCCGTCTGGATTGTAGTTTTTGCAATTGTCGGTGCCGGTATCATGGCACTAACAAACCGTATCGAATGGAAATACTTTTTCTTAGTATTATTCGGGTGTATTTTATTATTCGGTGCGAAAAAAATTGCGGATAAAATGAAAGAATGGGCAACTTCTTCAAATATCGAAATTGAAGAAATCCAAGCTGCCCCGGTTTTCGTTCAACTAGATTCAAACAAAATTATACCTTTGTACAAATCATGAATAACTTAAATGATGATAACAGAGTGCCAATTTATTTGCATACACCGCAGATGTTTTGGGGAGCCGCGTTCGATTATGTGGCCGTGACATTTTCAATAAGTGTAATTTGTTTCGTGGCTACCCAAGGCAATTTTGTTGTTTTAGCTGTTTGCACGGCTATACTGCATATTTTTGCTGTTTTATTGACAGAATATGACACGATGATAGTTAAAGTGCTTTCAGGAAAAATAATGAATAAATTATTTTTAGAGCATATTGGAACAGCCTGGAAAAATAAAAGTTATGACCCGTTCTAGCATTAGCATTTTTAAAAATTTTTTCAATGTGAGATCATTAAAAGGCTCAAAAAAACTTCATGTTGAAAAGTCAATAACAAGGCATATACCGTATAGTCATCATCTTGATAAATATACGGTAGAAAGCTTTGATATGTCAATGTCTCAAGTTTTAGAATTTGAAGGAATAAATGCCGAAACCGAAGACTATGAATATTTAAATAATTTAAAAATTCAACGTAGCCAGGCTTTTAGTTCATTAGCTAATCAGGGTATAAAAATTTATCATTATATATTAAAACGTGATGAACAGATTGATGTGCCTTATAGTACGTCAAATCCAATGGGCCAAAAAATTAGTCAAGCATGGTATTCTGACTTACAAGATAATGCTTTAAAGACTGTTAAAGTTTATTTAGTAATTTGTAAAACCATTGTTATGGCTGACAGATTTAACAAGAGTGAATTAAATCGTCAAAGTGCTCTTGAAGAATTAACTACAGCAGTTAAAACATTAGAAGAAACGTTTGCAGGTTATAAACCTAAAAAATTAGGAATAATTAAAAAAAACGGGGTACTTATCAGCGAACCTTTATCATTTTTTTCATATTTTGCGAATTATACTGAATCAAATATTCCTTTGGTTTTTTCAATAGCAAATCAATCATTATCATTTACTCGACCGATTTTTCATACAGAAAGTATCGAAATGATTTCCCCGGATGAACATTTTTACTTAGCCCCTTTGGTGATTAAAAAATATCCGGAAGAAAGTTTCTTTCACTTAACCGATGCATTGTTACGTTCAAGTTATGAATTTTCACTGATGCAATTCAATAACATAAAATCTCGTGACTGGGCAAACAGACAAATACAGTCAGAAATAAATAAAAGTTCATCGGCATCAAAAGATGCAAATATGTTACGTGAATTACTTCTTGAACAAAAAGATTTAATTTCATCCGGTTTACTTGCTTATGCCGAGCATCAGATGATCATAATGTGCAAAGGCAAAACGCAGTTTGAATTGCAAAAAGCGGTTAATGCCATTAAAGGCATGTTACAAAACTTTGACATGATCGCATCACGGGAAATCAGAATCGGACTTGATGCAGCATTTTTTGCAATGTTTCCAACAAATTTCTCTTATCTTGTCAGAAAATACCCAATTACAACGAATAATATGGGTGCATTGACAACTCTGCATAATTTCCCCCAGGGCAAACGCAAACACCATTGGGGATTACCTGTGACGACATTGCGAAGTACCGGCAATACGCCTTATGAGTTCGGTTGGCACATTGCAGATGTTGGCTTTGCGATTATTGTCGGTGGCACCGGCGGCGGCAAAACAACACTGCTGAATTTTCTACTTGCTCAAAGCCTGAAATACAACCCTCAAATAATTATGCTGGATTATTTGCAAGGTTCACAAATTTTCATAGAATCCATAGGCGGTGATTACACGACTTTCGGTACAGAAATGAATGAAGCCGGAAAACGTGAATTTTCCGGCATGTCGCCGTTTTCATGTGAAGATACGGCAAAAAACAGATTTATGTTATTTGAGCTTGTTCGATTGTGTGTAACACGCAATATAAAAACATTCACAGCAACTGATGAAAATAAATTAGATACTGCCATTAATGAATTTTTCGATTTGCCCGAGGGTAGACGAAATATTAGAACATTTGCTCAATACTTGGATTCTCTACACGATGAAGACTTAGGGACAAGGTTCAAAAGTTGGCACACAAACGGCAGAAATGCCTGGCTGTTTGATGATTATGGCCAAAAGAAAAAAATTGTTAATTTTACAAATAATTATATTGGTTTCGATCAGACTACAATTTTAGATGATGAAACCTGCAAAGTCCCAGCTTATTATTATTTGCTCGACCAAGCCAGTCGAAAAATTGATGGGAAAACACCGACGATTTTCGTCGTTGAAGAAGGATGGAGCATTAGCGATGAAGAAATTATTGCTAAAAAAATTGATACTATTATAAGAACTGGACGGCGTGCTGAAGTTAACTTAATTTTTGCATCACAACGCGCCAAAGACTTTGATACTAAAATAGGTAAATCTATTGTTGATGCAGCAACACAAAATATTTTCTTCCCAAACGCAAGATCAAATGGAGAAGATTATATGAGATGTTTCAAATTAACGCATAGTGAAGCAGAATGGATAAAAACAACTGCTGAACATAGTCGTCATTTTTTGCTAAAAGCAACAAATCAAACAATACCAATTGATTTTTTACTTAGTCGTAAAACATTTAAATATATCAATATTTTATCGACAAGAATTAAAGGAATAAAAATATGGCGCGATATTTTAAATAAAAACAAACAAAAATATGCAGATAAAGACAAGATCTTAACTGCATCTATAGATGAATTTATTAACATTGATTTCGAGGATTAAAAAAATGAAAAAAATCATATTATTAACAATTATTTTAAGCCTATCGGGTTGTGCTAAACCGCTGCCTGATCTTCCTTGCATCGATTTTTCAAGTTTCACTATAACATCATGTAAACGAGTGCCATTCTAATGTTAGAGCAAGAAGCCCAACAAGATAAAATAGAAGATAAACTGTTTAATGAATACCAAAAACAATCTAAACAGTTTTATCAAGAAACAACTGATACGCTAAAAAAACAGCGTAACGCTGCGATTTATGTGGCAATATTTTCGGCCTTTATTTTGATTACATGGATTATATTTGCGTTAAAAATGGCTCCGGTGCATGATCCGTACCCGGTATTAATGGAAGTTGACAAGTCAACCGGCAATGTAAATGTCAGCACAATTTTAAAAGATGCGAACAAAACCACTTATAAAGACTTACAACAAAAAGCTGATGTAGTAGCTTTCATACGCGCTTGGTGGACTTATGATGAAGTTGATTGGGAGTTTCGACAAGAGTTTGTTTCTCTTCACTCTTCAAACAAAGTCGCCGGACTTTACGAAAAGCATATTAAAGATATGAAAAAACGGTTTAAAAGAAAAGGCTCACAGCAAGTAACTATCACAAATGTTATACACTTAAACAGTTATACAATTCAAGCAAGATTTTATATAGAGCCACCGCATAATAACCGAGAAAGTAATAGAGAATACTATGTCGCAAACATACGTTTTGAAAACGTACAGAAAGTAGATTCACTGCGTAATTTATTTTTAAACCCTAATGGCTTTATTGTCAATGAAGCACGTTTTGACCGTGAATTTGTTGATAAAATAACCAAATAACAGAGATTTATTATGAAAAAAATATTTATTTTAACATTATTTGTATTTATAAATTCAGCTGTCGCAAAAGATAGCCGCGTTAAGCACTATATTTATTCACCCGGAAAAGTTTATAAAGTAATTGCAAATTATTTAATTGCAACAAATATTTATTTTCCGAAAAACGAACAAATCGCCAATGTTACATTAGGCGATTCTGAAGCATGGAGTGCAGAAGCCGTAACATCAGTGAATATGATTGTTATTAAACCGAAATATGTTAGTGACAGTAATATGACTGTTACTACAATCACAGACAACGGCAGCAAGCGCATTTATGCTTTTGATCTTGATGTAACACCACGTCGCAAAAATGAAGTATATTATATTGAATTTATTAGTACAAATGACAAAAAAGCGAGCAGTAAATCATATCCGATCAAACAAAAAGATGTTATTGATAACATAAAAGATACTAAGATTAATAGAAATTATAGTTATGCAGGTAGTGCTATTAACATTCGTCCTGTTCAGGTGTGGGACGACGGACAATTCACGTATTTTCAATTCGACAAACTGCAACCCGGTAGCACTATTTATGAAGTAGATAATCAAAATAAAGAGAGTTTAATTAATTTCAACGTAGAAGACAATACTGTAATTGTTCATAAAATTGCTGCCCGATTTACTATAAGAAATGGTAAAGACATTATTTGTATCTTTAATGATAACTTTAAAACTGGTTTCTTTAGTCGTTTAAAACATAAACAAAAAACTCATAATTTTTTAGATAAAAGAGGGCAAAGATGACTGATATAGAAGAAACTTTGCGGAAAATCGATACAGAAGGCAAAGCCAAAAAAAGCAATGCATTATTGATTGCTTTAGGCTCATTAGCTTTACTTGGTTTATTGATTTATCAGACTTTTATGAGTGGCAGCATCTCAAAAAAAGATGAAGAAAAATATAAAACCGGGGCAGTCAATATTGCTCCGGCAAGTAAAAGTTTACCTCCGGAAACTGAAGAACCGGAAGAAACAACAGAAATTAAAGAAAGTGGAAAAATAGTTATTGATCAGGCTTTATTAGATGAAATTAATAAAAAATTCGCTGAAGTGCAACAGTTGAGAGAAATCTTAGCAAAACTTGAGGCAGAAAGAAAAAGACTTGAACAGCTACAAAAAAATGAAGCAGCTGCGGCATTACAAAAACGCCGTGATGCAACACCTTCATTATTTACTAATAAAGTAAAAGCCAAAAAACCTGAAGATGAAAATAATAAAGAAATTAATAAGAAAGGGAATTCTTTAATTGTGGCAACCGGTGAGGCTAAAAAAATGGAAGATTTAAGCCTCACCCTCTTACAAGGAACAAAAATCCCCGGAGTTTTAGAAGTTGCTATCGATAGTGAATTACCTGGCTTATTAACAGCGGTAACTTCGGCGGACGTTTATTCCGCCGCTGGAGATAGATTATTAATCCCGAAACGTTCAAAAATATATGGGGAATCTACTCAAACAAGCAAAGTAGGCGATACTCGCGTATTCATCGTATGGAATCGCATAGTTACACCGGAAGGGCTATCAATTAATATTGATAGCCCGAACGCTGATCAAATTGGCCGGAGTGGACAAGGAGGTATTTTAGATCAACATTTTTGGAAAAGGTTTGGTGCCGCGTTGTTAGTTAGCATGATTGACAATGCTTTTGAAACAATGAATGACAGCAATAGCGAAAATAATATCAATATAGAAACCGGTGAAAATCAAAGCTTGGCAACAGAAATGTTAAAACATTCTATAAACATTCCGCCGACTGTTTATATTCACAACGGTACAAAAATCAATATTATTGCAAATAAAGATATTGATTTTAAAAATGTATTAAATTAATAAAATGAAAAATGAAGCATTACTTTATCAATTAAGAGAATTAAGAATATATCTCGAAGAACCAGGCGTTAATGAAGTAATCATTAACAAACCGGGGGAAATCTTTGTTGAAAAAAGTGGTGTTATCGAACATTATGAATTACCAACTTTAACTGAAGAAAATCTACTTGCAATTGCACGATTAATAGCACGTTCAACTAATCAGAAGATTGATAGAGCTAACCCGCTTTTATCAGCCGCCCTACCGACGGGGGAAAGGGTACAAATCGTCTTGCCGCCCGCTTGCAAAGAAGACCAAATTGGCTTTGCCATCCGTAAGCAAGCAGTCACTGATTTGACACTTGATGATATAAAAGAAATGCTTAAACCGCGTCCTTTTATGATTGATGACAATACATTAAGTAAGCTTTTTAAAGAATCAAATCCAATTGAATTTTTGACTAAAGCTGTTGAGGCAAAACAAAACATCATGATTTCGGGCGGAACCGGAACGGGTAAAACAACTTTTATGAATGTTTTATGCAAAAGCATTCCTAATAATGAAAGAGTAATTACAATTGAAGATGTACTTGAAGTTGTATTAACCCAAAAAAACAATATAAGACTTCTTGCTTCAAAAGGCGGCCAAGGTGAAGCTAAAGTAACTCATATTCAACTGCTTGAATCATGTTTAAGACTACGCCCTGATCGCATTTTATTATCCGAGGTGCGCGGAAAAGAGGCTTTTAATTATTTGGAAAGCATCAATACCGGGCATCCGGGATCAATTTCAACTGTTCATGCAAACAACATCGAAGGAGCAATCGAAAGACTTGTGATGATGTCGCTCCGAGGCTCACAAGGCTATACTAAAGAACAATTAAAAGACTATATAAAAAATTCTATCAATGTATTCGTACAAATATATCGATCAAACACTGGTTCGCGCCATATAACAGAAATTTACTATAATGGAAAGTTTAAAACTATCAGCTAAATACTTTGCAATAATGTTTGCGATAACAGCTCCTGTTGTTGTTTTTGTTGTATTAGCTCATATTTTTGCGAATAAAACACAGTTTGATTTGTCATTCATGATTGCGCTATTTAATGATAAACGTTATGAAATGACATTATTAAAAGCGGCCGGGGTTGTTGTAGCCCCAATTGCAATCATTATATTTTTATTAGTAGCGGTAAAACCAAAAACTAAAATATATGGTTCGGCCAAGTTTGCGAAACGTTTAAATAAACGCTTGAGAAGCAAAGAAGGCGTAATTTTAGGGACTTTTAAAGGTCAAACAATCATATCTGAAGGGTGGACACCTGTTTTGCTTTACGCGCCCCAGGGAAGCGGCAAAACGATATCGATGGCGATTCCGAATTTATTAACCGGTAAAAATTCTTTTGTTGTTAATGATGTTAAAAGAGAGTTGTGGGAAAAAACATCCGGCTTCAGAGCAAAATTTACCGAATGTTACTTATTTGCACCTTTGCATGAAAAATCACATTGTTGGAATCCGTTTGATGAATTAAAAGTCTTCAAACGTGAAGCTGATAAAGTCACAATGATTCAAAAAATTGCCGCTGAAATATATTCACCCGGAAAGGAAAAACAGAATGCCAGTTTTTATCAATCCGCAGAACGTTTATTTGTTGCTGTTGCTTTATATCTACACACAAGCAACTCAATTTTAACGCTTTTTGAATGTAAAAACTTTACTACACCAACTAAAGTAAATTTTCAGACTTTTTTAAAGCAAATAATAGAACATGATCATGGCATAAATAAGACAGTTAAAGGTGAATTTCGGCATTTTACAACAATGAAAGAAGATAATTTAAATACGATATTAAATTTTTACGATAAGCCGTTGTCTATCTTTTTGAATAACGATTTAGTTAAAGTAACGTCAAAAAGTGACTTTTTACTATCAGACTTACGCAAACGCCGAATAACAATTTACAAAGGTGCCGACCCATCTTCATTGCCTGTTGTCCAAGGTGTTTTTTCTATTTTTAATGCTATTTTTTATTCAGTGATGACAATGGATGAACCGAATACCAAAACTGAGCCGTTCGGTGTTTATGATTTACAAGACGAGTTTACTTCGCAAGGCAGACTAGATACATTCATGTCTAAAATAGCTTATTTGCGGAGTTATCGAGTTCGTCCGATTATCATCGTACAATCACCATCTCAGATAAAAGGGCTTTACAGTGCTAATGAATATGAAACCATTGTACAATCATCTAGTGATAAAGTAATTTATACACCGAATTCTTCAGCCGTTGCTAAAGAGTTAAGCGAGTTCATGGGTACTTACACTATAACTCAAATCAAAAAGACTTATCAGACAAAATCAACATCGAGGACAAAAGATGAACGCAGCAGATCACTAATGCTGCCTCAAGAAATTTTAGCCCTAGACAATAAAAAACAGATTGTATTAAGCTATGAAAGTAATCCGTTATTGTCAAAAAAAATATTCAGTTATGAACTAGAACCATATAAATCACGTTTAGACTTACAACCCCCCATTGTGCCATATATTGACAATATTATTGTCAAGGCTAATGATTTTAGTTTCTATGAAACTAAAAATATAACTATTGAAGAATCATCATTTACTAATGATGATTTAGAAATAGATGAATATTAACTAAGTAGGAGAATGAAAATGAAAAAATTAATAATTGCCTCAGTAATTTTACTAGCAGTAAAATCAAACGCCGGAGGAATTCCGGTCATTGATAAAACTCACATTGCTAAGCAACTTGCTGAATTTGTAGAACAAATGCAGCGATGGAAAGCCACAACCGCGCACTGGGCAGAACAATACGAAGGTGCCGGGATGGGTAGCACAGTCACCGGTAAAAAACTATTTAAAGGTATTGAGCTAGTTGCTCCTGAAGATGTTTCAGATTTAATTAATAGTTCGCAAGTGGGAGAATATATACAAAAAATCAATGAAATATATAAAATCGATGAAGATGTCCTGGCATCAGCTGAAGCAGATGAAGATATGTCTTCTGCTTTACAAGTAATCAATGATGCCCGATCAGCAAATGTTCAATTACAACAATTAAAAGATAAAGCTGATTATCGAATTAAAAAACTAATTGATACACAACAATCCATTGCTAAAGCAGTAAATGTTAAAAACAGACAAAGTTTAGACATTCGTTCAAACACTGAAGTTGGTTATACGAATATTGCTTTGATGAAAGCTGTTATTGCAACAGCTGAACAACAATCAAAAAGAGAATTACGTAAAGCGCAATCTGTTGAAAATCAGCTTAAAGTTAGCCAGGATAATATGCCTTATATCCAAGGCATTATAGATGAACAACAAGCAATATTAGAATCTAATGAATAAACAATAAAATCACAAATCGGAGATAATTATGAAAATAATTTATTTTTTATTATGTTTATTTATATTAGTTGCTTGTAAAACTGAAGCAGAAAAAAAACAAGAAATTGAAAAAACAAAAAAAGAACAACAAAAGAAATTAATAATAAATAAACTTAATAAATTAGAAAAAGAAAATAAAAAAAACTGGAAAAAAATTTATCCTGAAGAGAAAAAATAATGTCTGCTGAAGAATTAATAAATCTTTTTCAAAAAAATTTTGAACGATTAATTGACCGACTGGCTGATTATGCTGAAAATTTTTTCAGCGCTTTTGGCGGCGCATTAGTGCAAACATATTTATATTGCTTTGCACTCTATATCTTTTTTTTAGCAATGCGCATTTTAATCGGTCAATCAGATATGCCAATTGGTGAGCTTTTTAAAAAATTAGCCATTGGCGCAATAATTTATGCGATAGGCGTAGAATGGAGCACTATCTTTGGCCCATTTTATGAAACCATAACTTCACCAGAATGGGCAAATGTTTTATTTGAAGCATCCGGCTTAGGTCGTTTAGAACCTGATGATACGCTTGTTGCATATTTACTTAAACAAATCGGAGCACAAATAGAATTGATTTGGCTTTCTATCGCCGAAAGTGTAGGTTTTGATTTTAAATTTGTTGTGTATGCACTTTGTGGATTGTTTTTTACAATACCTGCAATTATTTTCATTTGCATTATAGCTATTTTATATTTTTCTGTAATTTTTTTATTAGCCGTTGCTTTTGGTTTAGCTCCTATTTTTGTTATAGGCTTATTTTTTGAAGCAACAAAAGGATTTTTCTTTGCCTGGCTCAGAACAGTATTAGGGCTTGCTTTAATACCTGTAGCTTTCAGCTTAGTTCTCACTTTAACTAATAGAATATACATGCAATTTGGTTATTATACAGCATTAGCTATACATCAAGAAGACAGCATTGGCCTTGCTTTTTTAGCTACTGCTTTTGCTGCTTTTGGTTTTATATTTACCGCTGCATTGATTAAAGCAATACCTAATTTTATCAGCGGTATGGTTGGTGCTTCATCAATCGGTGAAACAGCCGCAAATATAGGCATGATTGGACAAGCAGTCTATGCTAGAGGCAGAGGTGCTGTTAATTGGGTAGATAATTCCACAATAAGAAATTTACAAAAGAATCAAATTAACGCAAATAAACAAAAAGCTCAATTTTATAAACAAGCAAGAAAAAATTTATAATTTAATAGGAGTATTAACATGAAAAAATCAATGATATTATGCTTAGCTATACTATCAGTAAACAGTTACGCAGAAAAAACAACACCGATAAGACCGTTAGTTACAAACTCAAGTCTTGAAGCAGCATCAAATTTGACTGCTGATCAAACATGGGCCTGTGAAATTGTATTATGTTTATCTAACCCGAAAGGACCAACCGCTGTAAACGAATGTAAATCACCTGTTGCAAAATATAAAAATTGGCTAAAACATAATAACGGAATACCGCATTGCCCTAACGCTGATGCTCATATTAGAACAGAAAAATATAATGTTTGTGCTAACAATACAACTGCGTTTGCAACCCAAAAAAAAATAAGTGAAGGTGACAAAAATATCGTTATATATATACCGGATGAAAAAACATCAGGAGAATATAAAGTGCTAAACAACAATAGCTTTATTGTTGCATCAAACGAAACATATTGTGTCAGCAACCCGAGAATAGTGCCTTATAACGCGGCATTAGAAGGCATACGAAACAAATTCAAAAGCCCCCCATCTGCCATTAACAAATCAGAAAAGTACGTAACAAACACTATCTATGTCAAAAAAGAAGATGGTGAGTATTACGAAAATACTTACAATTTTGGTAAAGATAAAAATAATGATTTATGGGGAGATAATTAAAAACAACTAAACACTATATGTAGTAGTCCGGGCAAACGCCTGGAACACAACATATAGTAAACAGGAGAATAAAATGAAAGTAATTTTAAAAGGAAATGTAGGAGAAGTTCGTACCGGTACAAAATCTAATAATTCATTTATTTCTTTTTCAGTAGCCGAAAATCACGGCTACTTTGATAAAGAAACAAATGACTGGATTTTAAAAGGTACGGTTTGGCATGACTGTACCAAATGGTTTGCTAATAATGACGATAAATTTAATCATTATTGTAAATTAATTAAAAAAGGGGTTCCGGTCATGATCACCGGAAACACATCTATTAACCCGGTAGAAAAATACGATGAACAAACCGGCGAAATTACGAATTATCAAAATGAATATATTCGAGTAGACGATATAACATTTACTCTCAATCGTATAGAAAATGTTCAATACAAACCAAAAACCAGTGATTTGGAAAAACCGGGAAATGAAACTACTACAACTACATGATTTATCTGAATCTGATAGATTAGTAAATGGAGAGGGATTATTTTCTCTCTCTTTCTTAGATTATTCTGATTCTGACCCTAATTTTAGTTTTCTTAAAGTTAATAATGCTTACTACTTCAAAGATCAAAGTTTAGAAAAAATACAAAATATCAATAATAAATTATTTAGTAAAGAAATCGCTAAAATTGAAAAAATAATTTTAAGAAAAAAAATCTTTTTCAGCATTATTTTATTTTTTTATGTTGCTTTAATAATAGCAGGAATAGTAACAAAAAGTTATATTTTAATTTGTTCAATAGCAACAATATTTTTAGCTTATTATTTTTTCTTTAAAAGTTTAGATTTTTATAATGCCCCTTTTAGAATTGAAAATAATAAAGCAAAAAAACAATATGCTATCCGCTTAATAGAAACAATATTCAATAATTTGAGTGACACTGATAAAAAAGAATTCATTAATCAGTTAAAATCGGCAAGGCATATCAAATTATCAAATCCACGTAATGATTTAAATTCAAAACACACCAAAATTGATTATATAAATGATTTAGTCTTTATTGAAACAGATGATGTTATCTATCACTTTTATAACAATATGCTTTAAAAAAGCAATATTATAAAAGTAATAGATTTTTTTGAACACTATCGATATTAAAAATCACGGTTGAATTGAAATATCTGTACTGCTATCTGCTTTTCTCTTTGGTTTTATTTGCATTTTTTCAACTTCTTTAATAACTTTGCTTTTTTCTTTAGCAAATATATTATCAATAATATTTGATTGATATTTTTCTTGATACTGCTTACTTAGTACATCAAGTGCGGTTTTATTATCCTGCACCTGGCCAAGAACTTTAGATACGTCTTTTCCGTTATTAAATTGATCAAATGACCAATGAATCTCAATATCTTTCTTATGCCGCGTTAAAGCGACGTAAGTAGCTTTACGCTTCATTGCCCTCGACAATAACACAAAAGACTTATCATAAGTCTGCCCTTGCGATTTATGGATAGTTTGAGCATAATTATAATTTAATTCCATAGGTTCTTTTTTTACTGATAAAGTAATATCCTTATTATCTGTTTTTATAATCACTTTATTTTTGTCGAGATACGTTATTCTGCCTTGTGTCCCATTTTTAACACCCAACGATTTGTTGTTCCGAGTAAAAACAACTTGCTCACCTTCAGCAAATTCCAATTTGCCATATTTAGCAGTTTCTAATGCTTGCATATTTCCCCCAAGCATATCGTATTTCTTTAATGTTTCATGTGCTGACAAATTTAAATGCTGTGCATTTTTTCTCGAAAAAGCAAGCATCATTGAAGTTTTATCAGGTTGGCCACGTTTTTCAGTAAGCCAGGCTGTTAATATTTCTTCTTTAGCAGCTTCTAAATTTTCATGATGCACAATAGCTGATTCGTTGTGATAAATTTTTAAAGCCTCTGATGTATTGCCATTAGCTAGATGATTTGTCGCATTCTTATGTGCTTTTTTCTCCTGCCTCCGGACAACATTAATATCTACAGTGTGAATATTATTAACGATATTTTCAAAGGCACGTCCAGCTCCCACCGATGATAACTGTCTTGTATCACCAAGTAGAACAACTTTTGCCCCGGCCATATCTGCTTTTTTTAATACTTTGGCAAGTTCAGCTGATGAAGCCATTCCAGCCTCATCGATGACAACTAAATTATCTGCTTTTAGTTCGATATCATTATAGTTAAAAGCAGCAATAGTTGATGATTTAATGCCTGTTGAATTTTCTAAATTTTCTGCCGCTGAACCGGTTGAAGATAAACCTAGTACCGAATAACCACTTTTTTTATGCGTCTCTTTCACTGCCTCCATAATATATGATTTCCCGGCCCCGGCTACGCCGTTAATTACAATTAGATTTGATGATGAATTTGCATAATCATAAACTAGCTTTTGTTCTTCACTAAATGAGTAGTTTTTTGCAACATTAAAAATTGTAGAATTAGTTATAACCCGACTTGATTTAGATGCCATCGAATTAGCTGATTTAACTAATTCTATTTCATAATTTAAGTTTTCTTTTGATGTGTAAACATTCTCTTTGCTTATTCTTCTTTTGCCCTTGATTCCCAACCGCTGCAAAAATGAATTGTCGTTTCTTGGTTTTCTCGGTACTGAAGTATCATGATTTATTATTGTCTTTTGATCAATAATAACTAACAAATCATCATCTATCATTTTTTGTTTAACAGCATCAATATCTTTATTTAATGCACCCAATTTTGTTAAGTATTGTTCAATAGTTTTATCAGTAACTACTGCATCATTTTCTGTTAAAAGTCTCACTAAAACGCTTGGATCATCTTTTATAATCTCTAAATTTTGTTTTAGCCTATTTTTTTCTTTTTTAAATTTTGAATAGTGGGCTATTTCATCTAAATATTTTAAAACATTTTCAACTTGCTTAACTTCATTATCACCATATTTTAATTTTGGGGAGATAATTGTGAAAGCATCATTGTTTGGTTGATAATCAAATATTTTTGAAGCTGGAACTAAATCAATACCACGATCTGCGTAACTCCTATGATCAATTCTTTCATCATGACCGGCTGAAATTAAATACTCATTAGCAATTTTACTCCAATTCATTCGCCATTCATTTAATACTTTTTTACTATTCCAATCTCGATTTTTTGCACCAAAACCTGATTCATCAACATTTCTTGTTGTCAACAAAATATGAGCATGAGGATTATCAGGATTATCAATATGAATTGCTAAATCAGCTATCATTCCTTTATCTACAAAATTTTCCTGAACAAATTCTTGCATCAATGGAATATAATCATCTTTACTCAATTCTCTAGGAATAGCAACTTGTATTTCCCTTGCTAACTGTGAATCTTTTCTTTTTTCCGCATTAGTGGCTTCATTCCATAGCTGTTCTCTATTCCATTTTGGAGCATTATCAGGAGCCATAATTTCATTATGAAAAACACCCTGTTTTTTTGTGTAATCATGGCTACGACCGATAGCGTCATCTACTAAACTTTCAGCAGCACGATAAGCAGCAGCAGCAACGGCGGAACGTCCTTTGCTTCTGCTTATTACTTGTGATGATAGTCTGTAGATAGCCATATTTTTTTTGCTTTTGCTTTTCTGCTTCACGCACGTCGGTAAAAACCGACGTATAAGCGTGCACTTCGTTAAATTTCAAAATTGAGTTTATCACAACATAAATCAATAATCCAACCCTGATAAATTAAACATTGAAAATTAACTTAATATTGCTTATAATGATTTTTAAAAACATAAAATTTAAAATAACATAACCAATCAAATTAATCATGAATAAACTAGAAGCACTAAACAAACGAAGACAAGAAATAGAAAAGCAAATCAAAATTGAAGAAGAAAAACAAGCAATAATGCTAGGTAAACTAGCAATAAAAGCAGGCCTATCTGAACTAAATCTAAATAATAAACAATTATTAGAGGTAATGAAAGAAGTCGCAATGCGATTTCAAAACAAAGAAGAAAAGCAAATATAGAACAAAAATTAACAAACTTGAAAAAAATATTATTTATTATAAAAACCAAATTGCTCGACAAGATAAAATAATAAAAATAGTTATCGGAATTGCATATAAAGAAAATTTTCAGCACAACAATTTATTTGAAAAATATTTCAAAGGAAAACGTCGCAAATTTTTACAAGCCGGAAAAATAAAATGTCTAGAGATCAATAAAAATTACTACTTATTATTAATTGGCGTGTATATTTTAGCGCATGAAAAAATAAAAAATATTAAAAACCAAATATTAAGAATACCAAAATATGAAAAAGATTTATATCAATTTACAGATTTAAACCAAATTGCAAACTTAATAGAGGAATATCACAATGAAAAATAAAAAACGAAAAAAGAAACAAATAATCAGATTTTTTATTTACCACATACTAGACTATATCCAACCTCAAGTGGAAGGATTATTACACGGACTAATTTGGGCAACACCATTTTTTACAGGCATTACTGCTTTAGTTTGTAATGCATTTTTTCCAAAAATTCACTTCCCTTATTATTATGTTATTATCGCTTTTGGAATTAGTTTCCTAGCCTACTTGGCAGATTACTACTACACAGTTATGCTTTTAAAAATTATGCCGAAAGGAGATACGGAAATCATCTATTTTAACTAAAGAAAGGGCTAGCCCTCTTTTGCCCTATCGGGCAAAATTCACCCAAGGTATTTAATACCGCATTGAATGCCGATTTTTGATTCTATACAGGAGAAAAAGTATGAATTTACTTATGCAAAAAGATAATATTATGGCCGCTAGAGCTTATGTTTCTTCATTAGTTCGAAGATTCACTATTGCACATGGCGATAACGCTGATACAAAAAATGATAAAAAAATACTAAAAGAAATTGGTGATAAAATTTATCGCACAAAACCAGAAGATTTAAATTTTGAAGATATACAGCAACAATTAAAAATAATCAGGGAGAAATATGCCGGATAATATTCTTGATTACCGTCAAGATTATCTTGAAAATATTGCTTCTGAATATGTTCAAGATAATAAACATCAAATAACATCTAAAAAAATAGCCTATGTTTCCGGCGGCCAACCGGGAGCAGGTAAATCTATTATTTTAGAAAAAGCAAAAACAGAATTAGAAAATAAAGTTATTATTATTAATGCCGATGACTTTCGCACTGATCATCCGAATTATAATGCGATTGTAGAAAAATATGGTAAAGAAAGTTCAATTTATACAGGAAAATTTGCCGGTAATACGGCTGAAAAAGTATTAGATTTATCAATAGAACAAAAGCAAAATATTGCAATTGAGGGAACTTTTAGAACATCTGAAATACCTATCAGAACTTTAAAAAAACTTAAAGAAAACGGTTATGAAACAAGAGTGGAAATTGTAACCACCGATCAAAATGAAAGTTACCAAAACACAATTAACAGATACGAACAAGCGATAAATAGTGAAGACAAAAGTATCAGAATGGCAGCAAGAGCAACACCCAAAAACCATCATGATATGGTTGTAGAACATTTGCCGGGGAATGCCAAAAATGTTTTAGAAAGTAATTTAGCTGATTCTTTTATTGTATCAACAAAAAATGGCATTATATACGACAAGGATAATGCGCTACTTAATCGTAATAGTGTAGATGAAGTGATAGAGACAGCTACACATGATCGTCAAATTCGTGATGAATTCAAAAAGGACATTGCCATAAAACTTGATAACGAATTAAAAAATAAGATTAAATTAGAAGACGAAACAATATCTCAAAAAACACTTGAAGATATTTCCAGTCATGCGGACGAAATAGCCCGAGGGGCTTGGGCAGACGATAATTCAGATGAGGGTTATATAGATACGGAAAATGCTGAATTAAATACGTATTTAAACAACATCAAAGACCCAGCTTTAAGATCTCGTTTATTAACAACTATTAAAAGTCATCAAAAATACGCCGATCATATTTTTGATAAATCAGAAAATATTTCAACAAAAACTTTGAAAAAGGTTAACAGTACTGATGCTGACCCGGTTAAATATTTAAAAGATATTAGCGATAAAGATATAGGAAATATTGAAACAACAAAAAAATATTTCCAATCAAAAGGATATGATACTGATGCATTATTTATTAGTTCCGGGCGACAAAACGGAAACTATTATGGTTATGTCGGAGAAGCCCGTGATAATTGTCAAATGTTTGTATCAAAAAAAACCGGTCATATCTTTGCCCTGGACAAAAATAAATTACCAGCAGATTTCGAGCAAAAAAAAGGGGAATTAGTAAAAATTAAAGCATATGGTACGCCGGAAGTTTCTGTTAAAACAAACAGCAAACAACAAGTATCTGCTTCTCCTTCAAATTCTCCGAGCATCGGTTAGTGTTTTTTTACTCCTGTCGGTTTTTCCAACGTTATGTTTATCCTGTATCAAAGTAATACTATCGTGATATATCATGATATATCATATCATATCATTTACTCCAATAATTTTTTTTTGATATATATTTTCTAATTTTTAAATGTTCATTTGGTGTCAAGTCGAAAACCGTAATTGAACAATCAGAATCAAATTGTTCGCCTCTGTTTTTTTCAAACTCTACGCCAATTTCAGTCTCAATAAAATTAGCTACTAAAGAAAGACCTGCTGTCTTAATTAAAAATTCATGTGTATTTGTTATTTCCATTTTTTTACTCCTGTCGGTTTTTCCAACGTTATATTTATTTATCTTCTATAAATTTTAAAATTAACTCACGACCAACTCGTGAGGCATTCCCCCGGCCAACTGTTTCTATGAATTTCTTATGTTCTGCTTCAGTCAAAAGTATAGAGACCCGTTTAGTTAATTGTCCGTAGCTATTCTTTGCTTCTGAATTTTTCACTTTTCCGATCACTGGTTTTTGATTTGTACCAAATCCTTCAAATCCACTCATTTTATTTCACCTTTTTTTCTAATTTCCAAAATTCCGCCCCATCGTAATCATTGCCCCCGGTGGCAATAAATTTTTGGCCATTTTCATCAATGGCAATGCACCCAGGTTCATATGCTTCCGGACGGTCTAACATTAGGGCCCAACCGCAAATGATATTGTTTTTGTTAAAAACAACAAAGCCCCCGGTTAAATTCTCGTTTGTTCTGTATTTTTTTGCTATATCAATCATTATCCTACCTCTCTAAATGTTCTAATATTTTTTTGAATTGATTATAAGCATTATGATAATTTGCTTGTAGTAATCTATTTTCACCTATGTATTCTGTTACTCCAATTCCATTTTTAATGGACCTTGGAAAAAGTTTTGCTCTATTTAGCCTTAATATTGGATAATCAAAAAATCCGGATAAAATATCGTTAATACTATCAAATTCCGAATGTTTTTGAACATCATTTCCTACAATAATTATGTTAGAATTGTAATCTTCGATTTCCCGGATAGAATAGATAGTTTCCTCCATTGGGAATATATCATCAACATCCCGGTAAATAACCGGTACGATAATATAATCGGCAGCAATTAATGTTTCGCGAACAAGGTTTCCTGTTGTGTTACCTTTAAAATCAAAAACAACATTCAATTTTTCGTCTAAACCTGAAATGCTGTCATCATTTTCCATGATTAATGCATGATTTTCGGGAAATATCTGTACAGCTGGAGACCGCGGTTCATTTGTGATAAATAAATATTTTTTTTCAAGAGCTATCGCATATGCAAGAATACTTTTGCCCACGCCCCCTTTGTTGTTTATAACAGCTATTTTCATATAATTTATCCTCTTAAAATTAAAAGACAATGTAATAAGATATTATATTATCATATTACATACTATGACATAGTATAGTATATTATAATATAATATGCAATTTTTATTGCGATAATTTTTTATCTGTTGTATAATGAATTATCAAAATAAGCTATTTTGACATATCAAACTAAACGTCCCTAAGGGACGAGGAACTTAAAATGAAATTTATAATTGAAGAAACAAAAGAAGAAGTAGAGTTAAAAATCATTGACCCGCGTACTGGAGTCGAGTACACCGCTGATTATATGGACATTGGCACTAATGATGCTGTATCAATTGATACAGATGATTGTGGCATGGTTACTTATATAATAAACAAAGATGATTTTGAGTGGTGGAAAGAAGTTATTGAAAATCAAGAGTATTTAGATAGCTTAATTGCTGAATCATCATTGTCGCAAGATGAAATAATGGACCTATTTGAAGAAGAGGGCTGTAATCATAATGATATTGATACTGCAATTAAGTTAAAAATAGATTATCTTGAGTCGCAAAATGACTAAACGCAAGAAGCCAATCGGGCATTTTTTAGCTAAATCAAACAAAACTGCCGGTGAAAAGCTGGCAGTTTTTACGGAATGGGCGGAAGGCAAACGCGACGAACAACTAAGGCTAATAAGACGACTTGAGAATTATCACATAGATATGGATAATCAAGACGCGAGAGATACTATCTATCAACTTTTTGCATCAGTTAGCAAGATGCATAAGTCGCTACCGGCAAGCGCAAAAAAATTACTTGCAACACCGCCCGATGATAATTTATAATTAAAACTCGCCGAAAGGCGCGGATTGAAATAGTTTTATTAGTAGAATTAAGTCATTTTACCACCGTGCAGGTGGTTTAGAAAATACAGATATTTTAAAAATACTTTTGCTACCAAATAGGTGGATGATAAGTCCGGTTTAATAGCCGGGCTTTTTAATTACTATACTATGACATAATATAATATAGTATTTCATAGCATATTATAACATAACGATATTTTTTGGGGTTTGGGGCATCGCCCCATGTAGCGACGTTAGGAGCGTAAACCAAAATACAAAGGGTTTGCTATTTTGATTAACTCTGATAGAGGAATATTGCTACTATGAAAGCTTAATCATATTCTCCCCTGATTAACATGCGTTTCTATATTATTTAATTTTTACTTTAAATTTTGTACGTCTTATTTGTTAAAAATATGTTTGTTTCTTTCTATTTTTTGTTTTTTGGGTTTTAGTTTATTTTTTTATAGTTCAGTATAGCTTTTTTGCAAAGGGCTTTTAAATCGGAAATTTGGTGGGTTTATTTTGGTGTTTATCGGAGTGCAGACTTGTCTGCATATTAAATTCCGGCGGAGCCGGTTAATTTTAGGCTTTCGGAGCGAAGCGGAGAAAGGGCGGAGCGAAGCGGAGGGTTAGGAGCGCGAATGCGCGAAATTTTTGCGGAAAATTTGGCGCGGTCTTTTCGCGCATATAGTTATATATAGTAAAGAGTTATAGTGAGGTTTTTTATCTGCCTAATTTTAAATAGAAAAATTACTAAAACATCACAAATTTTACACGTTGGTATCACAAATTTTACACGTTGACGGTTCTCTTTGGTATCTCATTGTAAAAAGCATCACAAATTTTACACGTTGAAATTAGGCATTTTTAGGGTATCATCACAAATTTTATACGTTAGATTTCAATTCATCACAAATTTTACATGTTACATCACAAATTTTACATGTTGAGCATCACAAATTTTACACGTTGAAGTAGACAGTTCACAAATTTTACACGTTGAGCATCACAAATTTTACACGTTGAGGTAAATAGTTCACAAATTTTACACGTTGAAATAAGCGTGATTTAGGACATTGAATATCACAAATTTTATACGTTAGATTTCAATTCATCACAAATTTTACACGTTACATCACAAATTATCTTTATTGAATATTTTCTGATAAGTTTGATTTTTAAAGCCCGTTAATATATGCTATTGGGAAATGGGAAGAGAAAAAATAATCACCTTATTAGATAATAAGGCAATGATTACTGAATCAATGCTCAAAAACAGCCTTATAGTCTATACTGGCCGAGTAAAATTTCGTTCTATCAAGAGAACCAATTATAGAGGTATTGTAGGTATAAACTCAGGAAACTCAACAACTGCATTTGTTCTTTCGTTTGAAGTTAGAATAAATGATAGAAAAGAATTTTATGACCTTTATACCAAACAAAATGAACTAAAAGAATTTGCCAGCCTTAATAGTGTAGTTAAGTATCTTCAAAAAATAAATTTTTTCTCTTCAGAACACTTATATCTTAATGGAGAAGTATATGAAGAAAAAACAATCAATGAAAAAACATAAAGTAATTAATAAAAGGAGCAATAAGCAAATAGTAAATATTATTGATACAAGCAAACAATTAGATTTGCCCTTTGCCGACACTACTTTACAGCACCATGACAATGAGCCTCGTGATGACTATTCAAATTTAATCAGCACGATTGAAACAGCATCAATATTTTCATGCAAACCTGCTGCTACGTATACTAATAAACATGATTTCCGTAATTATTCTGATCAAATCATATCTGTACGTAATAATAAAGAAGGCATAAAAACTATTCAAATTTCAGCAGGACGTAGCAATACAAAATTACCGAATGGTAAAATTGAGACTGAATACGGTTTTTTAGATTTTAATGACGAATTAGTTTTGTCTGTAATAATTAAATTAATTGCTTTAGAACAAATTAAAATTGAAGCTGCAACAGAAAAAAATACGATAGATAAAGAATCTGAACGTGTCTATACTTTAGTAACTTCATTTCGACAATTAATAGAAGAAACGGCCATTTTAGGCAAAAAAATAAATTATCCTATTTTACGAAAATCTTTAGAAAAGCTACAGTCAACTCAACTAGAAGTAGAATACGAAGACCATACAAGAACAGTATCAATGATAGATAGATATAATATTGCTAAAGCAAAAAGACCACGCGACAGCAAATTATTGATACAAGTATCAGGACTTATTGCTGATGCAGTTGAAGAAAATCATAGCTACCATATTTACAATCATTTAACAACGTATTCATCGAAAAATCAAATTGCTGTTTGGCTGAAAAAAGAAATATTGACATATCATAAAAATATGCAACCGCAGAAACCTCTTTTACTTAAACTCGATGAAATTTATTTGAACAGTAATTTATTTAATTTATCTGCAAAAAGTCATGTAAACAAACAAAAACTCCAACGTTCACTTAAATATTTAGTTGAACGAAAAGTCACAGCAAAAGAAATAATAGCAATTTACAACAAACATCAAGAAAATAAAAAGAAAATAGAACCTCATGAATGGGAAATGGAAATAATAGAAGAAATCCATTCAGCCCCTTCATTATATTTTGCCATGCTAAAATTGCATGAACTAATGAGTTATCGCAAAAATTATCCTGACTTGGTAAAATCATTACAAAATTTATTTAACGAATTAGTTGATGAGGCAAAAATCAAAATATTTGAAATGGCCCGGTTTTGTAAAATCAATAATCAACAATATTTAGAAGTAATAGCCAATAAGGCTTTGATAGACGAATTAAAAAAAATAAACTATTCTATTAAAGCAAAAAAAAAATTATAAATCCATTAGGAGGTTAGCATCATGTTTTTACCTATTTCACCGGCATTAATTGTTGGTATTTTAATTGTTATTTTGGCAATTTGGACGCTGAAAAAAGGAATTTATTTTGTACCCCAAGGATATAACTATGTAATTGAACGGCTGGGTAAATATGTTAGCACTTTTGACCCCGGATTACACTTAATGATTCCATATATATACAGAGTGAGTGCTAAAATTAATATGAAGGAACAAGTTTTAGATGTTCCTTCGCAAGAAGTTATTACTAAAGATAATGCTATGGTGACGGCAAACGGGGTAGTGTTTTACCAAGTTATTAATGCTTCGCAAGCTGTTTATGAAGTAAATAATCTAGAATATGCCATTTTAAACCTGACTTTAACTAATATCCGTACTGTCATGGGTTCAATGGATTTGGATGAATTGTTGTCAAAACGTGATACGATTAATGCCCAGTTATTAAGTGTCGTTGACGAAGCGACTTCGCCCTGGGGCATTAAAGTTACTCGTATTGAAATTAAAGATATTGAGCCTCCGAGCGATTTGGTTGAAGCAATGGCCAGGCAAATGAAAGCTGAACGAGAAAAGCGTGCAAATATTTTAGAAGCTGAAGGTTTTAAACAAGCTGCTATTTTAAAAGCTTCCGGAGAAAAAGAATCAGCTATTTTACAAGCTGAAGGGGAAAAGCAAGCGGCTTTTCGTGAAGCTGAAGCCCGGGAGCGATTAGCCGGGGCCGAGGCTGAAGCCACGCGCATGTTATCTGAATCCATCGAAACCGGTAATGCTCAAGCTATTAATTATTTTATTGCTCAACAATATGTTGAAACAATGGGTAAATTTGCTAATTCTAAAAATCAGAAACTAATGGTTTTACCATTAGAAGTTACTAATTTGATGGGTAGTATTGGCGGAATTGCTGAAATTGCTAAAGAAGCAATGGCTAAACAAAAGGGTAAAACTTAATGGATATTTTAATTGATCCTTTTTACTACAATTGGCTGATTTTAAGCGCAGTGTTGTTAATTGTCGAAGTAGCTACGTTTACACTATTATTTTTTTGGCTAGCTATAGCCGCGGCAATAATGGCCGGAATTAGCTTTATTATCCCAAATTTATCATTAACATCTCAGCTATGGATTTTTGCCGTTATTGCAATTGTATCGGTAATTGTTTGGCATTGGTTTTTTAAAAAAACTCAAGAAAACATCGGTGATAAAAAAATGAATAACCGTGCAGAACGTTATATCGGTCGTTCTGCCACTTTATCAGAAGCAATTAAAAACGGCACCGGTAAAATTCAAATTGAAGATACTTTTTGGCGTGTTACTTGCGAAAAAGACTTACCCAAAGGGGCAAGTGTTGAAGTCATTGACGCCGATAATGTTTTTCTCGTAGTAAAACCCAAACAGTAAAAAGTCACTAAAAGATTTATGCACAAAATTTAGGTTGTGCACAGCTTGGGGCGGTGGAGCGGATACACTAAAATATCCAGCGACTTAAACCGGTTAAGCTGTGTGCAACCGTAAGAATTTTGTGTTTAAATCTTCCGGAAGATACGACAGCAAAATCCTAATCAAGAATACTTAATTGGTCAGGTTATTGGTCAAGACGTATTAATAGAGAACATCGACTTGTTTATAAAATTAATAATTCGACATTGATTACTGCTCAATGTCGATATCATTACTAAAAGCCAAGAATTAAATTCTTGGCTCTGCATTTAGCTTTATAGCTTTATCTTTTAATTCAGGTGTTAATAAATAATTTATAACTTCATTAGCTGCCTTGACAGCGGTATTAATTTTACTATCATCATTTTTTAAAATTTGTAACCAAGTTTCAACATAATTAAAAGAATGTTGGGGGTTATGAGGTAGTGCTAAATAACATGAAATCATATAACTTGATATTTGAGCGATTAGTTCTTCAAAGGCATAAGTTTCATCACCACGCAAGCTTGAGAATGTTCTATTAAGTTTTGATTCATGCCCGGTTGAATGAGCAATCTCATGTAAGACTACCGAGTAGTAATCTTCAGCTGTTCTAAAATTAGCTTTCGGCGGTAAATGAATTTCATCATTAGTAACGCTAAAATATGCTCTGTCACGCGAATCATGAAAAATTGGTGTTTCACATTTATTGATGATTTGTTCAGCAACTTCATGCGTATTAAAAGTAAATTCTGCGGTCGGTAATTCTTCTATACCGATGATATCAGAAGCAGAAAAGACATTGTAATATTTGAAAGTAGGAAAAGGCTTCTTATTTGGATCCGAACCTTGTTTTTCCCATTTTTCAAATTCAGCAGCAGATATAGGTTTAAAAAAGCTGATTGATTTTGATTTTGCGCCTTTTTTGACTGTAAAGCCTAATGATTTCGCTTGGTTAAAAGTAATAAAGCGAGGGTCTATTTTATCATCTGATAATAATCGAATTATGTTTTTTCCGTGATATAAATTTTTATTGACTGCATTGTATGGCAATTGTAATTCTCCTGCTTTCCAAGGCTTAATAAACGGTGCAGTACCTTCTTTAATATTTTCAATAATGGTTTTTGCGAATTCTTTTTCTTTTTTCTGAAAAAATTGCTGTTGTTTAATTGTCATTTTTAACTCCGTTGTTGTGTTTCAGTGCAAGTGTAATAGTGGAGTTGTTTTTGCTGTCAAGGGTTGTGAAGCGTAGCGAAGCAACATGCTTGCCCTTGACAGCATAAAAAACTACGGAACTATACTTGCATAACTGAAACCGACATAACGGAGTTTTGACAGTTGAACATACTATTTGTAAAAAATAAAGTATTTGCTGATATTGATATAATTAAAATAATGCACGTTTAATTATTGGAAATAAGAATTTTACTAATGCTGATAAAATATATATCACGGTTATTAAAACTCGATAACGTTTGATAAATCAATCTTGTTTTTTAATTTGAATGATGATAGTATGATTTAGCGGTACAGGCTGAGGAGCCGATGGCCGCCCGCGTTGAATATCAACGGGAAGTAGTCCAGTGTAAAAACTGGACTATTTTTTTGCCGTACTTATTACTGTCGTTAGGGTAGACCCTATCGTCAGTATTATTTTTTACTGTCGAATAAGTCTATAATTCAGTGTTTTGCAGTAACTTAACAATGATTCATAAAGG
>PDWI01002794.1_pt1 | contig 25732 bp, 24 predicted proteins | sample 1430891 | NCBI WGS metagenome assembly PDWI01 (sample SAMN01162508, study PRJNA174530) | Oral metagenome, whole genome shotgun sequencing project. | biome: Marine environment; feature: Marine mammal; material: Swab sample of the gingival sulcus; isolation source: swab sample of gingival sulcus...
GTTCTTTCAAATTTTTGCTTGGCCATTTTTTCCTCCTAGCATAGTCGGTATACTCCCATAACTAAATTGGAGCCCACAAGCGGACTCGAACCGCCGACCTCCGCCTTACCAAGGCGACGCTCTAACCTGCTGAGCTACATGGGCGGGTTGTCATTACACATTATTATAATTAATATGCAATTACTTGTCAACACTCAATTATAAAGGTTTTAAGAGATTTTTTTTTGACTAAAATAAGCCCTTATTATTAGCTTCTTTTACTCAAAAGTTTCATGAGTTCTTTGTTTTTTATAACACCTGAGAATATAATTGCTCCTAGTATAGAAACAACCAAAAATTCTCCTATCGCAACGCTCATTCCCACCGGTAAATAATCGGAGGGTAAGAACTGAGAATCCATTGCTGCAAGTAGTACTGGAACATATATACTATTTATAACGGTAGGGAAGAGACCACTTAAAAACAAGGCTATAGGTGACCCTCCTAAACGCTTAGATACTTGATACATCCCAATAAGGGCTAAACCACTTACAAATGTTCCAAAAACAGCGTCTATTAGCCCAAATGGGCCCATTAGATTCGCAATAAAGGTTCCAATTAAAACTCCAAACGAAATCTTTGGATCAATAAAGACTACAAAAAGTAAAATTTCAGATATTCTAAATTGAATCCCATAATAAGATAACTCTGCAAAACTCAAAGTTAATACCACATATATTGCAGCAATAATTCCTGACATTGCTAATTGTTTTGATGAAAAATTTCCTTGCACGTTAAATACTCCTTCTTAAACATTATTGGTTTTTAGTGTATGACATTATAGCTTTTAATTGAGTGCAAGTAAAGTAAAAAAGGATAATATATTGATAATTTCACATTTTACATTTAAAAGATAATTTTTATCTCTTAAAAAATTTTTTTATAGATATTTTCGTTCAAAATACTGGAATATTTTCTTTTTTTATGATAACCTTGTTAAAATCTTTTTATATAAACAATGGTGTAATTTTATTAAGAGGTAAGAATTATGAAAAAAGAATGGTCACTTGCAAACAATAAGGTATTGATTAATTTTTCAGCTAATTATTGCGAAAGTGCTGAAAAGGTATTAGCTAGCGAAGCTTTTAAAAACGTTATTGAGCATTTTATGACGAGTAAAAATATACAGTATTCTAGAACTGGAGAATTTTTAGAAAAGCATTTTAATTTTGATGACTCGATACTAACAGTATTAGAATTAAAAAAGATTTTCACATTGTTATTGGTTATGAATTCAGCAGATATAGCTAAGTCGTTCCCTAAATACGCATTTGTATATGAGGATAGAAAGGAATTCAGACACTTTGTAGAAGAAATATACAGTTATTGGAGAAAGCTAGAAAGGTACGCTATAATCTCTGAAAGCAAATATAATGAGGGTTTATTAAACACTAGTTTTATGAGGGCAAAACGTCACTTTGACGATATGATGATAAACCTGTACAGGACTATTACAAATAACATCTCTATATCTCTTCCAAATGTATTCAGACAGCTAAAAGCCGGTACAAATGCAGGAATGGTTGTAGATAGAATGATTTGGCCAATACCTACACAGTATGAAATATTGAAATCAATTCCATTTGTAAAGCGAATTGTTCTAGAATCACCTTTCATAACCTACCCTAAAAGGGTAAAGAGGCATGGGTTCTTTACAGAAGTGTTTTCCAACCCACTAATTACTGCAAAGATTAACCCCGAACACTATTTTTGCTATCCCTGCAAAATAGGCGATTTGACTGCATATACCTACGTAGAAAGAGAATTTATAACTCATGGAATCTCTCTCTGCAACCTATTCGAAATTCCAACCCTAGAAGAAATAGCTGGCAAAAAACCAGACCTATTAGTAGTATTCGGAGCTAGCGATGACAGAGATGAATCTACAAATGTATTTTACGAAGACAAGATAAACGGAATAATGATGGGGTTCATAGCTCATAATGAAGCCTTTGACTACTTTGGATATATGAAGAAGATCCTACTAACAATACACAACCTAACGCAAATGAAAAGAGGCTTCCTTCCTATACATGGAGCAATGGTAAATATAGTTCTTAAAAACGGAAAGAGTACAAATATAGTAATTATGGGGGATAGCGGAGCTGGTAAATCTGAAAGCATTGAAGCCTTTAGAAGCCTAGCTGAGGAATACATATCTGAAATGACAATCATATTTGACGATATGGGAACATTTAGAATAGGTAGTGACGGAAAAATTAGGGGATATGGAACTGAGACAGGAGCCTTTGTAAGGCTAGACGACCTAGACACTGGATACGCATTTAAAGAACTAGGACGTTCTATATTTATGAACCCGGACAAGATCAATTCCAGGGTTATAACCCCGGTATCCTCATATGAAGAGATAATGCAAGGTCTAGAAGTAGACATTTTCTTGTACGCTAACAACTATGAAAAGCTTGAAGAGGGAGAAGATGCTATAACTCTCTGTGAAAATGTTGAGTGTGCTAGGGAAATCTTTGTGGCTGGAAAGAGGATGAGCAAGGGAACTACTACTGAAAGTGGAATTACTACTTCTTACTTTGCAAACCCATTTGGTCCCTGCCAAAAACAGGATGACTGCAACAAACTTATCGACCAGTACTTTGAAAAATTATTTGAAAATGATATTCCTGTTGGTGTAATAAAGACACAATTAGGAATTCCAGGTATGGAAAGAACTGGTCCTGAGATAGCAGCAGTCGAGTTATTTAAACATATAAGTGACAAATTGTAGAAAACTATTATAGAATATAGTCGTAGAGTTTTGATTAGAGGGGGCAATACATCCCCCCCTTTTTTTGTAAAAATATAGATAAAAATTACGTTAGCATAAAATCTAAAAAGCCTTAATAATGAGCAGTCTGCAAAATGAATACAGTTTTTTTTTTTTAATGTTGAAAATCAAAAAATTCTAGTCTATAATATATCCGTAAATAAGAACACTTGTTCGATAACTTGTTTGAGGAGATCTAATATGAGCACAAATGAAAAAGATTCAAGGCAGGTAGAGGGAAAGCAAAAGGCAATAGATGAGGTGATGTCCAAAATTGAACGCCAATTTGGAAAAGGTTCAATTATGAAGCTTGGTGATGAAAGTAAGAAAATTAGTATAGAAACCATATCAACTGGTTCCCTCGCTTTAGATATAGCAATAGGTGCAGGAGGTGTTCCTAGAGGTAGAATTACCGAAATATACGGACCAGAATCATCTGGAAAGACAACTGTTGCCCTACACGTTATAGCAGAAGCTCAAAAACTTGGTGGAACAGCTGCATTTATAGATGCGGAACATGCTCTGGACCCAGTTTATGCATCTAATATAGGTGTGGACATAGACAATCTAATAGTGTCACAACCAGATACTGGCGAACAGGCTCTAGATATCTGTGACGCCTTAGTTAGGAGTGGTGCAATGGATGTAATAGTAATAGACTCTGTAGCCGCTCTAGTTCCAAAAGCTGAAATAACTGGAGATATGGGAGATAGCCACATGGGTTTACAAGCTAGACTTATGTCTCAAGCACTTAGAAAACTTACAGCTATAGTGAACAAGTCCAAAACAGCCGTAATTTTTATAAATCAACTGAGAATGAAGATAGGCGTAATGTTTGGAAATCCTGAAACCACAACAGGTGGGAATGCTCTAAAATTTTACGCATCTTTAAGAATGGACGTTAGAAGGGGAGAAGCTATCAAAAATGGTGATGAAATCATTGGAAATAGGACTCGTTTGAAGATAGTTAAAAATAAAATAGCTCCTCCGTTCAAAACCTGTGAATTTGACATAATGTACGGAACAGGCATTTCTAAGATAGGAAGTTTGATGGATGTTGCAGTAAATGCCAACATAATCAAAAAATCTGGTTCTTGGTACAGCTATGAAGATATTAAATTAGGACAGGGAAGGGAAAATTCTAAGGATTTCTTAGCCAGCGATGAGGACCTATTGGATGAAATCAAACAAAAAGTTTCAGAATACTACAATCTAAAGGACTCTGATAAAAAACTAGATGAAGAATACGTAGAGGGTCTGAACTTAGGAAAAAAATCTTCTAAGAAAAAATAATTTGGTATTTTGTGTAATAAAGAGTTTTATTAAAAAAAGTGTAATACCCCACTTGTGACTAAAAACATTATAACCCCACTCATTAAAACTCCCAATACATTTGCTAATAATGAGTCCTTAGCACTCATGTTTAAGACCTGGGATGCCACTACTCCAGTATAGACTCCAGTTGTGGGTAGTGGTATCCCGACTAATAGTATCAATCCTATAAATCTATAACTTTTATAATGATTTAGCTTCTTTGCTGCTCTGTTTTCATATTTTTCCACAAATTTCTTTATCCCTTTAAAGGTCTTTAAGTATAAAAAAAGTGGTCTTATAAATAAAAGTAAAATTGGTATTATCAATATATTTCCAAGCACAGCAATAATGGTTGCCTCTAGTGGTGTATAGCCAAAACTCACACCTAGAGGAATTGCACCCCTCAGCTCAGAAATTGGCATCATAGATAGTACAAACACTTTAATAAAATACCTCATTCAAACCACCTAATAAGATACATTTAACGTGTTCTTTATCTCAGGACTTCCTGAAAGAGAAACGGTATATTCAACATTTATACAGCCATGATCTCTAGCAACATCTATCTCTAGATTGTCTGTAAGCAGTTCAATCTTAAAATCACCGTAAGGAGTTTTGTATATGGAAGTTTCCCTTTTTCCAACCTCAAAGGTCATCTTAGTTTCAACTTCGCCGCTTCTTTTCATACAAAGGGCTTCATCAGCAACTGACAAGACAACCTTACTCTTTTGCCCCATCATCTCATTTTCCCAATATACTAGTTCTATAACATCTTCCTTTTCAATATATTTACACTCAGTATATAAGTCCATTTCAAATGGTTCTTCATCTTTCATCTTTTGAAAACTCTTTACTCTAAGAATTATTTCTTTTTCCATATCTCTCACTTTATATTATTTGAATATAGGAGGTTTTAAACTAAGAAAGACCTATATTAATAAGCTCTGTTATAAGATCCTTATAGCTATATCCAGTTTCCTTGGCTAGTAGAGGATACATACTAAACTTTGTAAAACCAGGCATCGTATTTATTTCAGATAAATAAACATCTCCTGTCGCCTTGTCTTTTAAAAAGTCTACTCTGCTAAGCCCCCTTGCTTTCACAACAGTACACGCCCTAGCTGCTTCTTTTTGCAAAAACTCATATTCTTCAGCGGGAATTTTAGCCGGTATTATCAAATCGCTCTTTGCTTTTTCTGAATATTTTGCATCGTAATCATAAAATTCGTGGGAAGGTACAATTTCTCCAACAGCTGTAGCCTTTAGAGAGTCCAATCCTATAACACCACATTCTAGTTCTCTTGCCTCTATACCCTTCTCAAGTACGATTCCTTCATCGTATTTAAAAGCTAGGTCTATAGCTGAGATGAGGGTCTCTTCGTCTATAGCCTTTGTAACACCTACACTTGAACCCATATTAGATGGCTTAACAAATATAGGAAAACCCAGTTTATCTATAATCCTCTTCCTAAATTCTTTAGGTGCCTCCTTATATTCATGAAATCTGAGACTCATAAATGGAAGCATTTTAAAATTTTCTGAAAGAAGAACTAATTTGCAAAAGGTTTTATCCATACATACCGCAGAAGATGATAGACCACAACCAACATATTTTTTGCCTAGCATTTCGAAGAACCCTTGTAACTTTCCATCTTCTCCATATGGACCATGTAAGATAGGAAATACTACATCTACCTCATCTATAAGAGACTCTGAAAAACTACTCCAGCTAATCCTTTCAGCACCTTTAAAAATATCATCTTCTACACTAAACATCTGATCTTGTGTAAATTTATGAGGGGTGTTTTCCCTATCAAGACCATATATTTTGATTTCAAATAGGTCCCTATCTATGTTTTCTACTACTGATTTTGCGGACATTAGAGAAACATCGTGTTCTGCAGTTTTGCCACCAAAAAGTATACCTACAATTTTTTTCATAATATTTCCCCCTTAATAATTTGAGCTTCAAATACCTTATTATTCTTGATACTCAAGGCATCTTTTGCTTTTTTCATAAAATTTATATCTTCAAAAATCCCAAAAACAGTAGGACCAGAGCCACTCATCATAGCCTTTTTTGCTCCATTTGAATACATTGTTTCTATATTGTACAGTATATCGCTATGCATAGAAATAACTGATTTCTGTAATGAGTTTTGCATACTCATATATGCTGATTCCATATCTTTCTTTTTCAGACCTTTAATCAAAGCTAATGTATTTCCATCTGTAGAATAATCTCCTGGTGTTAAACTTTTGTATACAGAAGGAGTAGATACCTCATATCCCGGATTCACAATTAATACATTTAGCGAGTCTAAGAGGTTTAAAGGTTCAATTATGTCACCTTTGCCAGTAACCCTAGCCATTCCACCTCTTAAACAATATATTACTTCAGTGCCTATTTTTAAAGCTATCTCATCCAATACGTCATAGTTCTTTTCAAAACCTTCTAAGTCTAAAATGGCATTCATAACAGCAGCAGCATCAGAAGACCCCCCACCTAAACCTGCAGATATAGGTATTCTCTTGTCTATGTTTATCCTGTATCCATGGTCTATGTCATATGCTTTTCGCATAAGTTCAGTTGCCTTAAAAGCATCATTTTTCAAATCGTTAGGAAGATTTGCATTGTTTGTCATTATAACTATGTTTTCATCTATTTTTTCTATATCAATTATATCACAAAGACTTATACTTTGGATAAGCATGTCTAAGTTGTGAAAACCATCTTCTCTTTTTCCAATAACATCTAAAGAAAGGTTTATCTTTGCATAAGCCTTTATTATCAATTTATATCTCCAAAATTAAATTTTTCAGACCACAACTATTTTTGTGTCAAAACTAAACGCGTACCTAATAATACAACTAACATCCCAATAATGGTAATTGGATAAACCGCCTCTTGCAAAAACAAAAGCCCCCAAATAATACTAAATATAGGCATCAGAAATGTAACTGTTAAGGTCTTTGTAGGTCCTATTTCTACAACTAAATTATAATAGAGTAAATATGCCACTGCTGAACACATAAGTGCTAGAAGTAATATAGAAACTACAACTGTGGTGTTTAAGCTAATTTGCACATTCTGAAATGGAAGTATTGGAATCAAATACAAACTTGCAAAAAATTGAGAATACCCTGCCATTATAATCGGCTTTACATTTGTAGCATACCTCCTAATTATAACACTGGCTAAACCATAGCACATTGCTGCAATCAAACAAGCCAATATTCCATAAAAACTTTCTAAAGAAAAACTTATAGCTCCACCACCTGTGATAAGAGATACACCTGCAACACCTAATAATATCCCTAAAAATCCACGTAAAGAAGCCTTTTGTTTTAGTATTAAAATAGAAAATATCATTCCAAACATAGGAGCCATACTATTGATAATAGAAGAAATAGCAGCTGGTATATATAGTGCGGCTACCGCGTATAAGGTAAATGGAATCGCAGTATTTACAAGAGCTACCAATGCAATGATTTTAAAATTTTGTTTTAAATCTCCCTTGGTAGAAGTAATCAAATAATAGATAATAAAAAAAATGCCGGCAATAAATAACCTTGAAAAAGATGTTGATATCGGTCCAATAGCGGGAGCTATTATCCTCATAAAAATAAATGAACTTCCCCATATGGCAGATAGGGCAATAAGTTTTGAAAGTGATTTAATTGGCATCTTTAACCTCCCTAAAGATAACTAAACCTGATTAAAAAGTAAAGTAAAAGAACTATTAAATTATCAATAACTTAATAGTTCTACATGGAACATCTTATTTTTTTATGAGCTTATATAGCCTATTAAAATCTTCTTCACTATAAAACTCAAAAGATAAAACGCCCTTTTGAGCTCCATCCTTTACCAAAACTTTGGTGCCGTATAATTCAGAAAGCTCACGCTCCACTTCCATATATTTTTCGTCTCGTTTAACGGTCTTTTTCTTTTTCTTTTTAGATTCATTATTTTGTTTAATTAAATCTTCAAATTCCCTAACACTTAAATTATCTCTTATTATGATTTTAGCATACTCCAATTGCTTTTTCTCAGTCATAGGAATTAGTATTTTGGAGTGTCCAACAGAAATCTTATTTTCAGAAAGCATATCTTTTATTTCAGGAGCCAAATTAAGAAGCCTTATTGTATTTGTTATATAGGTTCTGCTCTTTCCAACCCTTTTTCCAACTTCTTCTTGAGTAATTCCATATTTTTCTATAAAGGTTTTATAAGCTTCAGCTTCTTCTATAGAACTTAAATCTGTCCTCTGTATATTTTCAATTAAAGCTATTTCATAACGCTTAGCTTCGTCTAAATCCATCACTATAGCTGGTATTGTCTTTAATTTTGCATTTTTAGAAGAACGCCACCTTCTTTCACCAGCAATTATTTCATAGCCATTTTTAACTTTTCTAACTAATATGGGTTGTAAAACGCCATTTCTTTTAATACTTTCAGTAAGCGTTTCAAGTTCTTCCTTCTTAAATACCTTTCTAGGCTGAAATGAATTTGCAAAGACTTCTTCTATGTCTAAATTTTGAATCTGTCTTTCATTTACAGATTCATAAATTTCATCCTCTACACCCGATGGAATAAGCGCTTCTAAGCCTCTTCCTAAAACTTTTTTTCTACCTGTTTTTTTGCTCATTACCTAAAAACTCCTTAGCTAGATTAATATAACTTAAAGCTCCCTTTGAGCGCTCATCATAATATATTATAGGTATACCAAAACTTGGAGCTTCTGCAAGTTTGATATTTCTTGGAATAACTGTATTATAAACCTTTTCCCTAAAATATTTTTGTATTTCACTGACTACTTGCTGATTTAAATTATTTCTCTTATCATACATAGTAAGCAACACGCCTTCTATTTTTAAATTTTTATTTAAGTTCTTCCTTATCAATTTATAAGTGTTTATAAGTTGGCTTACTCCTTCAAGGGCAAAATATTCACACTGTATAGGTATCAAAATACTATCAGCAGCGACTAATGCATTTATGGTAATAAGACTAAGTGAAGGAGGGCTATCTAAAAAGATATAATCATAGTCATCTTTAATATCAGATATAACTCTTCTTAATGTGTATTCTCTATTTTGTTCACTTACCATTTCTATTTCTGCACCAGAAAGTTGAATATTGGAAGGTATTATGTGTAAATTTTTATATTCAGTTTTTATAATTGCTTCACGTGGATCTATATGTGTCATTAAGACATCATAAAAACTAAAGACAACAATATCTTTGTTTATCCCTAAACCACTGGTTGTATTACCTTGAGGATCACAGTCTATAGTTAATACTTTTTTACCTAAAGCAGCTACTGTAGCACTCAAACTAACATTTGTAGTAGTTTTTCCAACTCCACCTTTTTGATTAAAAATTGCAATTACTTTGCCCATAATGCACCCCCTGTTTAACATATTCTACAATGCTTTAAAATAAAATGCCAGTTTTTTTAAAAATATGCTTAAATTCAAAATTTAGTAATTAAAAAAAATATAAGTGCTTAAAAATAAGCTTTCACTGAAATAAAAATTTAAATTTAGTACTAAATAAACTTAAAAAATTTATAAATAAATTTTTTATAAAATTATGTTATTTTATTATCAATCATTATCACTTTACCACTATATATGGTAATTTAAAAAGTTAAAATTATCATATATTGAAAAATATTACCCACTTAATATTTACTTAAAATTTCAAACTTTTTTTTTCTTTAACATCCTTGAATTGAATATTTATTTTTGGTAAAATCAAGCACACACTTTTTGTGGAAAACTATAGATAGAGAATAAAGGTTTTCCACATTTTGAAAAAATTTTATTACTATTTTTTTTCTATAAATTGGAGGTTTTATTTTGCATAATGCTCAAACTTGGGATAATATACTCAGATATATTAAAGAAAAAGAAGCTGACATAACCTATAAAACATGGTTTAGTAATATAAAATTTGTCAGTTTTGTAGACAATGTATTTGTACTGGAAGTTCCAAGCGAATTTAATAAAGAAATACTAACTACTCAACAATCTAGTAAATTATCAGATGCTATTAAAGACATAGCTGGTGAAGACTGTCAGTATTTCTTAGTGCTTGAAAATGAAAAGACAAGTTATTTGAATATGATAAAAAACAAATTCAAAAATGATAATAAACCTGCAAGAAAAAATAATGGAGATACCCTTAATCCCAAATATACATTTTCAGAATTTGTCATAGGTTCAAACAATCAATTTGCACATGCAGCTGCTGTAGCAGTAGCAGATAATCCTGGAAATACTTATAATCCGTTATTTATATATGGTCAAGTTGGAATGGGTAAAACCCACCTAATACAAGCCATAGCTCAAAGAGTATTAAAAGACAATCCAGATTCTATAATAAATTATGTAACTTCAGAAACATTTACAAATGAGTTGATAGAATCAATACATTCTAATAAGAGACCAGAATTTAGAAATAAATATAGAAATTGTGATGTTTTAATAGTAGATGACATACAATTTATAGCTGGAAAAGATTCAATCCAAGAAGAATTTTATAATACTTTTAATACTATCCACAATTTCAACAAACAAATTATAATGGCTTCTGATAGACCACCATCAGAAATTCAAAAACTAGAAGAAAGACTTAAAAGTCGCTTTTCTTCAGGACTTATATGTGATATTCAAGCACCTGACTATGAGACAAAAGTAGCCATACTAAAAAAGAAGTCACAATCTATGCACATAGATATCAACGATGAGGTCTGTGCTTATATAGCTAATAATATAAAGACAAATATAAGAGAATTTGAAGGTGCTCTAACCAGAATAAGCGCTTTATCAAAACTTACAAATATGCCTATAACCCTTGAAATGGCTGTAGAGGCTTTAAAAGATATCTTTACGTCTCAAGGACCAAAGGAAATTGATTCTGATTTGATTAAAGAAATTGTATGTAGGTATTACAATATAAGTATAAATGAAATTGAATCCAAAAAAAGATCTCAAAACATAACGTTCCCAAGGCAAATAGCAATGTACATAATTAGAACACTGACTGAACTTCCGTTTTCAGATATAGGAAAACATTTTGGAGGAAGAGATCATTCAACTGTAATTAGCGCATGCAATAAAATTGAAAAAGAAATTGAAAAAAAGGAAAGTTTTAAAAAAGTTATCGACAAACTAATCCTTGAAATAAAAGGAGAAAATTAAGTTTTCAACCATTTCAACATTTATAATTTGGTTGAAAAATACGGATTTTTTGATAGTTAATAAGCTTTTTAAACCTTGTGGAAAAGTCACATTTTTTTTAAGAGAAATCAACAAGTTATAAAGAGCTTATGATATAATGATACTGATGATTTAAATAGGTTTTCAACAAATCCACAGTGCCTACTACTACTTCTATAAAATATTAAACTATTATAAAAGAGGGGGAAAAATGAAATTCGTCATTGAACAAAAAAAACTTAACCAGGCTCTAGGAATAGTACAAAGATGTATTTCTCAAAAAGCACTTCAAGATGTTTTAAGCAATGTCTTGATAGAAATAAACGATGGTGAAATAATATTGATTGCACACGACCATAAATTAGGTTGTGAAATACACTTAGAAGCAGAAACTGATTCAAATGATAAAATATTGATAAATGCAAATCTTTTGCATGATTTTATTAGAAAACTTCCAGAAGGACCAGTTACATTTGAAAAAACAGATAATAGTTTTATAGAAATAAAATCTGGCAATGCAAATATAAAACTTATAACTTTTGAGAGTGAAACATTCCCAATATTAAACAGATTACAAGTTTCACAGAATATTAAAATACCATCGTTGGTATTAAAAGATATGATAAAGATGACTATTTTTGCAGCATCTTCTGATGAAAAATCTGTAAATTTGAATTCTTCACTCTTAGAAATAGATGAAGAGAGTGTCAGTTTAGTTTCTTGCGAACTGTACAGGATAGCATTTAAAAAAGTTATGCTAAAGAGTGGACTCTCAGGTGATTCTAATAAAAAATATCTTATTCCAGCAAGAGCTACAAGTGAACTTTACAAAATTTTACAACAGGTCAATGACAATTTAATGGTTGAAATTAGTCTATCTGAAAAAAATGTTGAATTTACAGTAGAGGGATTGACTTTAACTACACAATTAATAGATAAGGCATATGTAGATTATAAGAAAATCATACCAAATGATTATAAAACAAAGATAACAGTTGATAAAAAGAGACTTTACGATGCCTTAGATAGGGCTAGTTTGCTTGTAAGGATGAAGGATGAAAATTCAGTTATATTTGATATAAAAGATAATAACTTATCTATACTTATAAATTCGTCAGTAGGTAATTTTAAAGAAGATATTCCAATAAAGCTAGAAGGTGTTGATCTTGAGGTTGGATTTAATCCTAAATTTATAATAGATGTTCTCAAGGTTATAGAGACAGAAGAAATAATAGCAGAATTTAACACCAATGTTAGACCTGGTATAATAAAAACTACTAATAACGATAATTATATTTACCTGGTATTACCTGTTAAAATTTAATGGTTCAATGAAGATTGATAAAATTGAACTCAGGTCTTTCAGAAATTATGATGAGTTAAGTATTGAATTAGATCGGGGAATAAATATAATAACTGGAAATAACGCTCAAGGTAAGAGTAATTTTCTTGAATCTATTTATTTTTCAGCTTTTTCAAGGTCTTTTAGAACTCAAAAAGATAAGGAATTAGTACAAGGAGGCGAAGATTTCGCCTCTGTTGTCGTTTATTTTACTTCTAACAGAGAAGAAAAAATTGAAATAAAAATTGATAAAGCTGGTAAAAAGCAAATAAAAGTAAATTCTAATCAAATACAAAAAATATCCGATTTGATAGGAAAATTAAAGGTGGTTTCCTTTGTTCCAGAAGATGTACTTCTCATAAAAGGACAACCTATAGAACGTAGACGATTTATGAATAAAGAAATTTCTCAAATTTACCCTGCTCATATATCTGAGCTTATAGATTATACTAGGGTTTTAAGCCAGAGAAATGCAGCTATTAAAAAACATAAAATCGAAAATGCGTCAAAAGAATTAATAAGTATATGGGATGAACAACTTTCAGGATTAGCTGAAAAAATAATCAAAAGGAGGATTGATTTTATAGAAAAAATAAATATAAAAGCCAACGATGTTCATCATGTAGTAACTGAGAAAAATGAGATTATAAAAGTTCAATATAAGTCCTTTTCTAGCTCGCAAAATTCTTTAAAATATGATAAAATTAGGGGTGATTTCATGGATTTATTGAGGGAAAATTTAGAGCAGGATATTCGTTATGGTTATACTGTTAAAGGACCCCATAAGGACGATTTTGAAGTCTATATAGATGATCTTCCAGTTAAGATTTATGGATCACAAGGACAAAAGAGAACTGCTGCCTTATCTATAAAGTTGGCCCAGATAGAATACATTAAAGAATTTACTGAAGAAGAACCTATAATATTATTAGATGATGTAAGCAGTGAATTGGATATAAATAGGAGACGCTGTCTTTTTGATTATATAAAAGATTATCAGTCGTTTATAAGCACTACTGATATAAACGATTATATCGGTTTTGATATTCCGATTAAGGAATACTATGTGAAAAACGGCGAGTTATTTATAAAGTAAAATTTCATTTTAAAAGGGGGAGATTTTTTGCAGAACGGAGCACACGAAAATTATACTGCTGATAAAATACAAGTTTTAGAAGGACTTGAAGCTGTAAGAAAAAGACCTGGAATGTATATAGGGTCTACTTCTGAACGGGGTTTGCACCATTTAGTTTATGAAATAGTAGATAATAGTATAGATGAAGCTATATCTGGGTTTTGTAATAATATCTTTGTGACCATAAAAAAGAATGGTGGGATAGAGATAGAAGATGATGCTAGGGGAATGCCTGTAGACTTGCACCCAAAACTTGGTTTACCCGGGGTAGAAGTTATACATACTGTACTTCACGCTGGTGGAAAGTTTGGTGGAGGAAGTTATAAGGTTGCCGGCGGATTACATGGTGTGGGTGCATCTGTTGTAAATGCTCTTTCTAAGTCTATGGATATAGAAATAAAGAGAAATGGTAAGATATATAGTATTTCTTTTTCTAGGGGTAAAAAGATATCTGATCTTAAAGTTATTGGAGAAACAAAAAATACTGGTTCAAAGACCTTTTTTATTCCGGATGATGAAATTTTTGAAACTGTAGCATTTGATTATGAAACATTACATAATAGGTTAAAAGAACAAGCTTATTTAAATAAAGGTTTAAAGATTATTTTAACTGACGAAAGAACAGAAATAGTAGAAGAGTTTTGTTATGAAGGCGGAATAAAACAGTTTGTAGATTATTTAAATCACAATAAAAATAGAGTTCATGAACACATAGTTTATTTTGAAGCTGAAAAAGAAAATATAATTGTTGAAATAGCTTTACAGTATACTGATAGTTATCAAGAAAATATCCTTACTTTTGCCAATAATATAGGTACTATTGAAGGTGGTACTCATTTAAGTGGATTTAAGTCTGCATTGACTAGGACTATAAATGATTACGCTAGGAAAAATAATATTTTAAAAGACAAGGATGATAATCTTCAGGGTTCAGATGTAAGAGAAGGTTTGACAGCTATAGTTTCAGTTAAGATAGAAGATCCTCAATTTGAAGGTCAAACTAAAACAAAACTTGGTAATTCAGAGGTTAGAGGAGTTACAGATGGAATAACAGGTGATGTTATTTCAATGTTCTTAGAAGAAAATCCTAAGGATGCAAAGTCTATAATAGAAAAATGTATAAAGGCACAAAAAGCTAGAGAAGCTGCCAGAAAAGCTAGAGAATTAACTAGGAGGAAGGGGCTTCTTGATGGATTTAGTTTGCCGGGTAAATTATATGACTGTCAAGAAAGAGATCCTTCTCTATGTGAGATATACCTTGTAGAGGGAGATTCTGCTGGCGGAACTGTTAAAGATGGAAGAGATAGGAAATATCAAGCAATACTCCCACTCAGGGGTAAGATTATGAATGTAGAAAAAGCCAATATATCAAAGGTATTTAATTCAAAAGAGATAATAGCTATGATAACGGCTTTTGGATGTGGCGTTGATGAAGAATTTGATATAGAAAAACTCAGGTATCACAAGATAGTTCTTATGACAGACGCAGATGTTGATGGATCTCATATTAGAACACTTCTTCTGACTTTTTTGTACAGATATTTGAGACCACTTATAGAAAATGGATATGTTTATATAGCTCAACCTCCACTATATAAAATAAGTAGAGGGAAAAAGGTTTTTTACGCATACAATGATAAAGAAAAAAATGAGATAATTTCTGAATTTGATGAAAAGGCTAAGTACGATATTCAGAGATACAAAGGTTTAGGTGAGATGAATGCTGATCAGATTTGGGAAACTACCATGAACCCTGAAAACAGGACATTATTACAAGTTGGAATAGAAGATGCAGCTCAAACAGATATGATGTTTGATATATTGATGGGTGAAAGGGTAGAACCTAGACGTGAATTTATAGAAAAAAACGCAAAATACGCTGTAAATATTGATGCATAGAGGTGGTAGAGTGAATACAGATTTTGGAAAAGATACTATAAAACAGGTTGATATTAATAGAGAAATGAAAAAATCTTACATAGAGTATGCTATGAGTGTAATAATCTCAAGGGCTCTTCCAGATGTAAGAGATGGTTTAAAGCCAGTTCACAGACGTATTATATACGCTATGAGTCAACTGAATTTATACCATAATCAAAAATACAGAAAATCAGCTCGTATTGTGGGTGATGTTTTAGGTAAATATCATCCTCACAGTGATGTTTCCATATATTACGCCATGGTTCGTTTTGCACAAACTTTTAGCATGAGGTACCCATTAGTTGATGGTCAGGGTAACTTTGGTTCCATAGATGGAGACGGAGCTGCTGCCATGAGGTACACTGAGGCTAGGATGGAAAAGCTTACGAGTGAACTTTTAAAAGATATAGAGAAAGAAACCGTAGATTTCAAGCCTAACTTTGATGAAGAAGAAAAAGAACCAGAAGTTTTGCCTTCTAGGTTTCCTAATTTATTGGTAAATGGCGCTACAGGAATAGCTGTTGGAATGGCTACTTATATCCCACCTCATAATCTTGGAGAAATCATAGACGCAACAGTCGCTTTAATGCAAAACCCAGAAATAAATGATGATGAACTAATAAGCTATGTAAATGGTCCAGATTTCCCAACAGGGGCTACAATGCTTGGAACATCTGGTTATAGAAGAGCTTATAGGACTGGTAGAGGTAGGGTTTTACTCCGCTCAAAATATAAACTAGAGGAAATGCAAGGGGGAAAAACCAGGATAGTATTTTATGAAATACCATACCAAGTAAATAAGGCGAAGATGTTAGAAGGTATAGCGGACCTAGTAAAAAACAAGGTGATAGACGGAATAACCGCTATGCGTGATGAATCTAATAGAGAAGGTATAAGGATAGTTATTGAGACAAGGCGTGATATAAATGTAAATGTCTTATTAAACCAGCTCTTTAAAATGTCTAAATTACAATCTTCAATAAATATGAATATGATTGCCCTTGTAAAAGGACAACCTAAGTTACTAAATTTTAGAGATATTCTTTCAAACTATATTGAACACCAGTTTGAAGTTGAGGAGAGAAGGGTCAAGTTTGACTTAAAGAAGGCAAAGGCGAGAGCTCATATTTTAGAGGGATATATCAAAGCAATTGATAATATAGATGAAGTTATAAGGATAATCAGAGCTTCGTACAATAACGCAGAAGAAAATTTGATGGAAGCCTTTGGTTTTACTCAAATTCAGGCTAAGTCAATATGCGATTTAAGGCTTCGTCGCTTACAAGGTTTAGAGAGAGAAAAAATAGAAAATGAGCTAGCTCAATTAAAACAGACAATAGAAGAGCTTACAGCATTATTAAATGATGAAGGAAAATTAAGAGACTTTATAATATCAAGTTTACTTGCTCTAAAAGAAAAATATGGTGATGAGAGGCGTACTGACCTAGAATACGATTATAATGAAATAGACATTGAAGATTTGATAGACGAAGAAAATGTTACTATAACAATTACCCATAAGGGTTATATTAAGAGGGTCCCCTGTGATACCTATGTTACTCAGAATAGAGGCGGAAGAGGAATAAGTGGAATATCTACTAGAGAAGAAGATTTTGCAGTAGATTTAATAACTTCATCAACCCACGACAACCTTTTATTCATAAGTAATAAGGGAAGATCCTTCCTATTAAAGGCTTATATGATTCCTGAAGCTTCACGTACCGCCATGGGTACAGCTTTGGTTAATATAATTCCATTAGAAAAAGATGAAAAAGTTAAGGCTATTATTCCCGTAAATGAATTTGACGAAAATAAGTTTTTGGTCTTTGCAACTAAAAATGGAATAATAAAGAGGACCCTGCTATCTGAATATGATAGTAGAAAGAGCTTTGGATTAAAAGCTATAAACATAAGGGAAGAGGACGAACTCATTGGAGTTACTATAAGTGACGGCGATGATGAATTCTTTATGGTTTCAAAACAGGGTCAGTGCATAAGATTTAGCGAAAAGGATATTAGACCTTTAAGTAGATATTCAATGGGAGTCAAAGGAATGAAATTGAGAGAGGGAGATAGTATAGTTTCTCTTGCAAGAGCCTTTGACGATGCACAACTTTTAGTAATAAGTGAAAATGGATATGGAAAGAAAACCCCTATGTCAGAATATGCTGTTCAAAATCGCGCGGGGATTGGTAAAATAACTTACAAGGTAACACCAAAAACCGGTTCGGTAGTTGGCGCCACAACTATCTTGGGAGGAGAAGACCTAGTTCTCATCAATAGCAAGGGGATTGTCATAAGGATATCTGCAGATATGATATCTACCTTTGGTAGAAATACTAGCGGTGTTAAACTTATGAAGGTTGCAAATGAAGATTCTATAGTCTCTTTTGCCAAAATATTGGAAGAAGTTTCTGAAGTAAAAGAGGAGGAAGTATAGTGGGAATTGTTATAAAACAAAATGAAGAAGCTAAGTGTAAAAACATATTTTTTAAAATTTCTGGAGAACTAGATATAAACACAGCTTCAGAATTAAAAGATACTGTAGAATCCGAATATAAAAAGAATCCTTCTACCGTGAATATTGATTTTAGCGAAATTAATTTTATGGATTCTACTGGTTTAGGTGTTCTAATTACACTAAAAAAGAGTTTTAACGAAGAACATAACCTAAATGTAATAAATGCTCAAAAACACGTACAAAAAGTTTTTATAATAACCGGGTTATCTGAGTTGTTCTTAAGAGAGGAGGCAGATTGTGGGAAATAATGTATCTATAAGTTTTCCAGCTAATGCTGAACATATATGTATTGCAAGGTATGCAGCAGGAGTTATTGCCAATTCTATGGGGTTTGATATTGAAAAAATAGAAGATATAAAGTTAGTTGTTGGTGAAGCTTGTAATAATGCTACATTGCATGCAAATACCGAAGAAAATATCATTCATTTAAATATGAATAACATTGATGATTCTCTTATAATTGAAGTACGAGACCAAGGAAATGGATTTAACCTAGATGAATACAAGGAACCAAAAATTGGAAAGGTTGAACATGGTGGTTTTGGAATTTATATAATGAAGTCGCTTGCTGACGAATTAAGATTCATTCAAAATGAAGATGATTCTGGTGTGTTTTTATATATAAAGTTTATTTTACATTAGTGGAGCTAAATATGGCTAAGAAAAGGATAGACAATGAAGAATTGTTCTTAGAATATGCTAAAACTAAAGACATTGCCATAAGGGATGAAATTGTCGTTAAATATCTTTATGTAGCTGAGATTTTGACTAAAAAATATTTGAACAGAGGTATTGACTACGATGATATATTTCAAGTTGCTTCTCTAGCTTTAATTTATGCGGTCGAAAGGTTTGATGTAACTAAGGGATACGAATTTTCCAGTTTTGCGACTCCTACTATAATTGGAGAAATAAAAAAATATTTTAGGGATAAAGGTTGGATGATTAGGGTTCCTAGAAGACTGCAAGAGCTTGCCAAAAAGGTAACTGAAGCAAAGGTGGTGCTGCAACAGAAGCTTCAAAGACCTGTTAAGGTTAAAGATATAGCAGATTATTTAGAATGCACTGAATACGAGGTGATGGAAGCCATGGAAGCTAGCCTAGTATACACGCCAAAATCTTTGGATGTTGGGTATGTAAATAGTGATTCTGATCAAGAAATCTTTTTAGCAAATATTATTGGAACAGTTGATAAAGAATACGAAGAAATAGAAAACAGAGATTTTATTAAACGTTGCCTAGATAAACTTAGTGAAGTTGAGGCAAAGATTATTTCTAGTAGATTTTTGGAAAACAAAACACAGGTAGAGGTTGCAAAAGAACTTGGGGTTTCTCAAATGACTGTTTCAAGGATGGAGAAGAAACTGATAACCAAGTTTAGAAAAGATTATAACAAGATATGTAATGGATAACAGGGTAATGTTCCACGTGGAACAAAAATATTATAAATGAAGATATTTTTAGTTTATAACCCAGTTGCGGGTTCCGGCAAGGGAAAAATAATTGGCGAGACCCTTGTTGATTTATTAAATAAAAAAGATTTTGAAATAGACATTCATAAAACATTAGGACGAGATGATTTAATGTCAAGCATTAAAGAAAAGGCATCTGGTGTAGATAGGGTATTTGTGTGCGGAGGCGACGGAACCTTTAGAGACACGATAGAAGCGATGCAAATGATTGGGTGGCCTTGTCCTATTGGTCTTTTCCCCGCAGGTTCTGGAAATGATTTTGCAAAGACTCTTGGTATAGAATCTTCAACGGAAGATCTTTTAGAAACTTATATACAAGCTAAAGAACTCAATGTTTATAGCGCTAAATGTAATGAAAATTCTTTTATAAATGTATTTGGAGTAGGTATAGATACAGACATACTATTGCGTAGGCTTTCGCTAAAAAGATACTTAGGAGGCTCACTCTGCTATCTTGTATCCAGCCTTATAAGTATATTTGTGTATAAGCCTAAAGAATATAAACTCACAATCGATGGGACGGTTCATACTGGGAGGTATTATATTGTAACAGCGTGTAATGGAAAGTTCTTTGGCGGAGGCATGAAAATAGGTCCTAAGGCTGATTTGGAAGATAAAAAGTTCCATATATTGGCATTAAAAAAAGTCGGAAAACTCAAGCTTATAAAGGCTTTTAAAAACATTTACGCAGGTAAACATTTAGAACTTGATTATGTTGAATCTTATACTGGAAATAATCTAAAAATTGAATTTTCAGATATAGATGAACCTATAAATATAGATGGTGACATTATAAGAGATGGAAAGGTATATGTAAGGAAAAGCGTCAATAAAGATGTAAGGCTACTTAGCCCTAATAGGTAGTGTTTATGATTTGGAAGCATTATAATGTAAAAGAAGCTTGGAAGTTATTTGTAACCCAAGGGATTACAAAGGCAGATCAAATTGAGCGAGATATTATTAAGAATTGGTACAATTCTAAAATAAGAGGGGTTCAGTACTCATTGCAGAGCTTGGATTTTCAAGGAACCTCTAATTTTCAGTCTAAAATTTTATTTGATTCAGAAATTGCTGATTTTGCCCATCAAGAAGACCTGTGTTTTTATGTTTTTGATGACAGTTCAACTCTTCATGATAAATGTGGATTTGAACAAGAAAATTTGAGAGTTGAAATTGGCGCAATGCTAGATGTAAACATATCTGGAATATCATCTCTTCATATTTCTATTAATTCAGGTGAAGCTGAATATACAAAGGGCGCAGAACATTATGTAGAAGCCTTACACGAACTTATAATGTATACTATACCAATACGATTTGAGAATGATTTTTTTTATATTACTTCAGTTTTTTCTTTAAATTCAGATTTTGAAGCACTCAAAAAAATGATAACTAAAGAAGTAAAATCTTATGGAAGGCGTTTAAAAGGGTCAGGAACACAAAAAAATTGGACTTCTATAAATTATTCTACTATTCTTAAAATAAACAGCGTTGGAATTATTAAAGAAATTTTACATTTTGGCTTTGAAAATGGTGAATTTTCCTTCCGTACAAGCGAAAATCTGCTATCAATCTTTAGTAATGTTCAATTAAATAAACTGATGAGCGGTGAGAAGCAAATTTCTAGGGTTAGAAATACCTTATCTGAACCTATTTTGATAACTCCTCTACGTAAAACGGGGTCTGGCGAGCTTGAAATCTTAATAGAGTACATAGATGATGCATTTTTACCGTTTTTTCAGATGACAGAAGATGTAAATATGGGATTTTTAAATGCAAAAGACACAGAAATAGAAGACAAGTCTCTCGAAAGGCGAATAGATGCTCTACTTAAGAGTGATTTCCCCATTATTGTAGTGGGAGATTATCTACATGAACACCTTTTAATGGCTTCTTTGATGTCAAAATACGATGACAGAATCGTTTATTCTTTAGATTCTGATAAAAACTCTAAAATTTTTAATGTTATTTTATTTAAGGAAGATATTGCAGGTAATAAAATTTTACCTCATCACACTTCTCTTTCAGTAAGGTATCATTTATTCTTGACACACGATAAATTTTTAATGATAAAACCTATATTTGAAAAAAAGATAAGACATATACTTGATAATCCGAATATAGAATATAAAATTATCTTACACGTGAATAATGAGGACTATAATGACATCTTATATCTATCTGATAATATTGGAGGTCGTGTACAGATGTATAGTTTTTTTATAGATGAGCTTAGCCAGAATTTTTTAAAGAGAGCTTCGTATAAGATAATGTCAGAAAAGCCTTACGATATACTATCTCTATCAAATTTTTCAAATGATTCTAATAAAACTATGGAGTCTAGTTTGAGCTTAGGCAAAAGGAAAAAGTATGAATTAGATCAGGCAGAGAAAAATGTAATTGTAGATGCACTTGTTTATAGTGATATGAACATTAGTAAAGCGGCTTCTCTTTTGGGGATATCTAGAACCACTTTATATAGGAAGATAGAAAAGTACAAAATATCAATAAAATAATCTACTGTCCTATTTTTGAACAGTAAAAATGTTTAAAAATAGACAAAAAACATTGTGTTCATTAATGGAACAACTGAAAACTGTACACTTTTAGTACAATTTTCAACAATTTTTATGATTTAAAAAGTTGAATTGTTGAAAATTGTAATTTTTTAATTTTAAAATTACATATAAAAGTTGAGTTTTAATAAAGAATTTATTAAATTAAAATTAAAATATAGTATTTTGAATAATTTTAATGTTTTAATTAACTGCATCTCGTTTGTTATTCCATTATTACAATAAACTTAACATAATTAAATACCTATAAAATTTAAAATTCACTACTTAAAGCAGAAATGAGTACTTTAAAAAATTAGTGAATTTAAAAAGTTTTAAATTGTAGAAATAAAAGCTTTAATTACATATAAAATAAGTCAAAAAAACTTGCATATAGGCGGTTTATGATATAGAATGTTTACAGCACTTTACATACAAGTTTTTGAGCAAAAAAAATTATATCGGTCTAATACCAAAGTGATGATTTTAAAATGTTAATTTTGAGCGCAGAAATTTAATGTTTAAGGTCATAAATAGTATTGGAGGAAATATGTATAAAATAAGAGACGTTGCTAAGCTTCTGAATGTTAATACTGTTGAAATACATAAGAAAATAATATCTCTTAAATCAGATCTGTCTGGGCATGTTGTAAAAGAATCTGGGATAACAAGGATAGATGATAAAGGAATAGAAATAATAAGTAGGAGCTTTTTGTCGAATGGAGAGACAGAAATTATTTCCCAAAACGTTTCAGATGACCTCGAAAAAACTGATTTAAAGCCTAATTCTGTTCATGAAATTGTAGAGGAAGGTATAGAGGATTTAGAAGACGCTTCAGTATTAAAAATAAAATCTCGTATAAACGAAGTCAAATCACAGATTACTTCTTTAGATCAGGATATTTATAGAGAAACAAAAAAGATAAAGGAATATTCTGAACAGTTAAATGAAAAATTAAACCAACTAGCGACATTGCTTAATAAGTAATAATCTTAGGAGGAAAAATTGTATAGAGTAATAGAAGTGGCTGATATATTAGGTGTAAGTAAGGTTACTATTTATAAAAAAATAGAACTTTTAAAGCCAGAGATACTAAGTTTTTTAAAAACTGAAGAGGGAGTTACTTATATTAGCGATCCTGGGGTAAAACTAATAAAGACTACTATAAAAAGGCGAAAGACCAGAAAGAAAAAGGATAAGGCGTCTTTAAAGGTTGTAGATTTAAATTGTGAGTTACAAGACCTTAGTTCTAAGATGGAATCAAAGCTTGAAGAACTAGATAAAATTAAGCGTTTTCAGCGTGAAGATTTGCTCGTGAATTACAAGTTTTTAAATATGGTATTAAATGGCAAAAAGGTTGAATTGAAAAATCTTGAAGAAGCTGGAGATGCCATCAGAAATACCATAAAAAAAACCAGTCAATTAATAGACGAGCTTACATAGGTTTGTAGTTGGGAGGTAGTTTGGTGAAAGACGATAATAAAAATATCGACGGCATCGAAGAAAAAAACACGGATGAAGAAATTCTTTTAGATAACGATTTGAGAAATTCAAATAAAAAATCAAACTTTTCAAATCCTCTTGATAAGTTCCTAAGTAGTTTAAACCTAAATAGGAAAAAGGACAGCGATTTATTATCAACAGGTGACTCTGAGGAATTTAAAAGGATATTGGCAAAAGAACCGTCTTTAGATAATTTTGAGAATGATGAGTCTGAATCAACAGATGATGTTGATGAAGTAAATCCCTTAAATACAGATTTTTTAGGTCGAGAAGTTAAGGAACATTATGAAATTGATGAAGAGAACTTAGAATTAAGACTTGAATATGACGTTCAAGATTTAGATAAAGAAGATTTTAGTACAGAACCTGAAGATATAGAATTAGATACAAAAGCTGTTGAATTAGAGAATGATACAGTAGTTTGTGAAAAAGATTTGAATGACGAAATTGATGTTTTGGATAAGGAGGAAGAGGCTTTGATAAATACTTCTAAAAACGGGAAAGACGGAAGTTTACATGATGCTATGGGAGATGTATATAAAGAAGTTAAAGAAGAATCCCCAGAAAACACAGTAAATACTGTTAATAAAAATCAAGAATTTGCACCTGATGAAGATGTTAAAAAATCGGATCCAGATGAAAAACTTCATGACATATTAGGCATTAAAGTTAAAAAAAGCAAAACTATAATGCCTTCAAATCAAGATAAAATAGTAGAAAGTTTACAAGAAACGGATAAAAAAGAAATATCGCCTGAACCTATTTCAGAAAATCAAAAACCTCAAAATTACGAAACAGTAAACAAAGTTGAAAACAAAGAAGAAAAAGAGATAGATGATTCTAAAGAATATGTGTTTTCTGAGCAAGTTAACTTTGAAGAAAAATCAAAAGTTAAGTATGATATAGATGTCCTAGGGGGAAATAAAATAGACTATAATAAGATGGTTAGAGATAATACTTTAATGAGCATTGATTCCATATATAGTCACAAAGAATTAGCAAAAGAAATAAAAGAAACCGTTTTTATGATAGAAAGGTATTCAAAGACTCTTCCAGAAAATTTACCTATAGATGTAAAAAGACAATCGGTTTTAAATATATTAAAGGCCACTTCTCTTGATGTAAATGAGCTTATAGATGATGCCTATAGTCGTATAGATGTATTAAATGAGGTTATGGATGACATTGCATTAACCGCAGATGATTTAAAAGATGATAATGAGCAAGAGATTATAGAGCTTGAAGAAAAAATAAAGGCTCTTAAAATGGACATACAAAAGAGGAAACAATACCAAAAAACACAAAATACGATGATAGGATACGAAATCCAAAGAATCGTAAACATAATTGAATTCATTAGTAAAGAATAATATGATAGGCAGTGTTTTTCTTGATAAAGTTTTTGAGCAAGCAAGAAAAGCTTTGTTTGAAGGCGAGATACCTGTAGGGGCAGTGATTGTGAAGGACGGTCAGATTATAGCTGAGGCACACAATACCTGTGAATCTGATAAGAACCCTGTCAACCATGCAGAGATACTTGCAATTCAAATAGCGTCAAAAAAATTAAATTCGTGGCGGTTGAATGGCTGTACTATGTATGTTAATCTAGAGCCGTGTTTGATGTGTATGGGAGCAATAATCAGGTCTCGAATATCAAAACTTGTTTATTGTGCTTATGATTATCACGAGGGTGCTTTTAATGGAAGGCACAAGATTGAAAAGGAATCTATTTCTGACATTAAGATGGAAATAGAAAGTGGGGAAAGGGCAGAAGAATCAGCAAAACTTTTAAAAGAATTTTTTGTAGAGCTAAGAAAATAAAATATATTTTGGAGAGATGACCGAGTTGGTAAGGAGCACGCCTGGAAAGCGTGTAAGGCTTAACGGCCCCACGGGTTCGAGTCCCGTTCTCTCCGCCAGT
>PDWI01002795.1_pt1 | contig 25728 bp, 31 predicted proteins | sample 1430891 | NCBI WGS metagenome assembly PDWI01 (sample SAMN01162508, study PRJNA174530) | Oral metagenome, whole genome shotgun sequencing project. | biome: Marine environment; feature: Marine mammal; material: Swab sample of the gingival sulcus; isolation source: swab sample of gingival sulcus...
AAAAGATACTTATGGCTTTTTCTTTACAGGAGATAGCCATGAACTATACAACTATATAAAAGATAAAAAGCCTGAGTTACATTTTGATTATGATGAGATTATGCACTCTGCACATCATAAAGCTTTTACAGTTGCTAAAGTTACTAAATTAGATCTATTAAAAGATATACAAGAATCTTTAGTAAAAGCTAAAAAAGATGGGGTTAAATTTGATGAGTGGAAAAAACAAATAAAACCAACTTTAGCAAAAAAAGGTTGGTTGGGTGAAGTTACAGTTAAAAATCCTAAAACAAAAGAGCCAACGGAACGACCGAAGGGAGAAAAAAAGAAAATCTATGTAGGAAATAGAAGATTAAAAACTATATATCAAACAAACATGGCAGTAGCTCGTGCAAAAGGTAGATACCAAGAGCAAATGAATAGTGATGCACAATTTCTTAGATACTCAGCTATTATGGACTCACATACAAGACTAGGACATGCAAAACATCATGGACTAATCTTAGCTAAAAATGATCCATTTTGGGATACACACTATCCACCAAATGCGTGGAATTGTAGATGTAAAGTAAGAGCTTATACAAAAGATGAGTTAAAAAATAAAGGACTAGATGTAAGTAAAAATGCACCAGAATCTTTTGCACAGGAAGATTGGAGATATAATCCTGGAAAAACAGATAATATAGATAAAATTTGGGATAAAAAAATACAAGCTTTAGATACTAATTGTAAAGAGTATAATCGTGTAGAACACAATGCAGGAGCTAAGAAACCTTGCTTAAAAGCTTTGAGTAAAAAAGCAAAATTAGAAAAAATAAGAGCTAAAAAACAAGCCTTAAAGTCTGTAGCAAAAAATCAATTAAATGAAATGGTAGATGAAGTTATAGTTAAAAAAAATGTAAAATATCCTATAAATCATATAGTTGTAGGAACTTTAACAAATAATCTTTTAAGTGCTATTAAAACACACTTAAATAAAGATTTAAATGAAGCAAATATTATTTTACATAAAAACAATCTACATCATGCACGACCAAGCCGAAAGGATAAATATAATCATAGTTTTAGAACTGAAGAAATGAAACAAATAGTAGATGTAATAGATGATGAAAATAAAGCTTTTATAGATACAACACATAATAATATTATTTATGCTTTTGATGATAAAAAAGATAAAACAAAAATAAATCTAATTCCAATTGAACTAGTAAAAAAAATAAAAAAGTTTGATAAAGAGTGTTATGTTATAACTTTAGATAAAAATGATATGAACCAATTTAAAAAAGACTTAGAAAAAGGTAGATATAAAAAGATAAAGTAACAGCGGTAAGACTCGCACTTACAATACCCGAGACTGGAGATTCTATAAAATAGACTCTATTTTACCCAGTAAGCCCGTCCAGCTACTATGTTACTGCCATCAACCGTTACTTTCTACCACACATTATACAGAAAAGGTAAATAAAATGTCAAGAAATTTTAGAAATATAGATGAGTTAAATAGATATTTAAAGTCTATTGAACATAAATTATCAAGTACTAATTTACAAGTTCCATTAAATACAGCAGGAAACAAAATCAAAAATATCATAGAAGAAAGTTTTGAAAATCAAACATCACCTAGTGGTGAAAAATGGCAAAAACTAAAACCCATGACAAAAATGAAAAAACTTAAAAAAGGTAAATCAGATAAAATATTGAGACAAAGTGGAGATTTAGAAGATAATTGGGAAATCTCTCAAGGGAAAAATGAAGTTAGAATTTTCAATAACACAAAAAGTGATAAAGGCTTTTCTTATGGAATAGTACATCAGTTTGGAAGTGATGCAAAAAATATCCCAGCTCGTCCTTTTTTACCTATTGATAGTGATGGCGAGTTGGATAAAGATGTAGAAAAGGAAATTTTGGGAATATTTGAAGATTTCTTGAAAAAGGCTATTTTATAGCCTTTTTATTCACAAAGTTTTTTAGCTGCAGATTCTATATCTCCTAAATTTACTCTCATTTTTAAACTTTTATAAGCTGGTCGTTCATCGTATCTCCAAACTTCATTTAAAGCATTTATATCTTTTTGTCCATACTTATTGTCAGCAAAGCCTGTTAGTCCATAAACTTTATCCTTGATGATTACAACAGGAGATGAAATATCATCATCTTTATAACATCCTATTTTAGCAGTATCAACTGTAAATGGCCATTTTTCTTTATATTCTTTTTTAGTTACAACTTTTTCTTTGTAAGTTTTATTGGAACATCCTAAGAATGTAAAAACTGCTAAGATAAATAGTACCAAATTTTTCATAATATCCCTTTATTTATTTTTGGACTATTTTATCCCATTTTATTTTATACTTTTATAAAATATACTCCCAGTAAAAATCCTGTATAGCTATTTTTTCTAAGTCTTTTATACTTTTTAAATCTCCAAATAAATCACCTTGAAAAAATCTATGTTTTGGTAAAAGTTGGTAACGATATAAATTAAACTTAATACTTTTCATTCTTTGCCTCTTTTAATTTTACAGAACACATTTTAGCAAAATTAAGCTTTTATCTTATAATACACCATACTCTAAGCTATCATAAGTCTCATCACACCTAGTAAATATATCTACAAAAAAATCATCCATACCATCATAGGGTCTATCTTCACTTATAATACTTTCATCTATGGCTATAAAGCTTTTATGTAAAAATTTTAGTTTTGATGATGTACTTAAAAGACTTTGGCATACTTTAGTATAAGTCTCTTCATCTAATAAATATCCATTTTCCAGTTTTGTTACTGTAAATTTCATCTTATGCTCCTATTGTTCAGTATTTCCAGATAATTCTTCTATTCTTTCAAGTAGTGCCAAAGACTCATAATCTAAGATTTGAGATGAGATTTTTAAGCCTGTATCAAAATCCCCTGCAAGAAGTCTTTTACCAAAACTTCCATCTCTATTGTGTAAGCCTATCCAACCTGCACCTGCCCTTGTCCACCAAGTAAAATGACCGATTTTTACATAGTGTTTACCTTCTTGCAGTTTATCATCGTGGTATTTTTTCAAAACTCTAAGTGTTGCTTGTTTTACTCCCATAAGTCTAGCTAGTTCAGGTGTAGAAATAAGAAAGCCATAAATACTATCAGCAAAGGCTATAGCACGAATTTTAAAATGGTCTAGGTAAAACTCTGCATTTGGATTTAGTATTCCATAAGTTTGATAAAAACTTAGCATATCTTCTTCTAGTGGTATTTCTTGTATAACTTGTTCTTTTGTTTCAATAGTATTAAGAATAATATCTTCACACCAATCTCTAAACTTTCTTGCCCTTGCACTTTTTATAAAAAATCCTAATCTTACTAAGCCCCTTTTTGTCCAAAAGATAGTTTTATTTATATTATTAGCTGTGATATTCAGCTGTGAGATTTTCTCACGACTGATATTTTTACCAATTACAAAATGTTTGTTTTCTACAAATTCATTTTTATTTGCTGATTTATGTTGTCTTATAACATCAGTTTTAGTTCCAAAACCTAAAGCTGCTTCTTGATTTGTTAGTAGAAATTCAAAATTATCATCAGGGATTAGATGAAGTTCTACATTATCTTCAAATTTTTTTACGATTGTTTTCATAATATTTCTCCTTTAAAAACAACTAAAAGTTGTTTATATTTGAAATATTACAATAATTTATGATGTTTGTCAAGTATTTTTACAATTAATAGTTATTATTTTTCTATTTTTAATAACTATTAATTGTTAATTAAGTCTTTTAATACACTTTTTAGTGTGTTTGTACTTTCTAATTGTTTTTTAAGTTCAATGTTTTCTAAGTAAAGTTCAATAGCTTTAGCCATAGCCTTACTTACTGTTCCTCTTGTAGAATTATTTACAGTTCCTTCACTGTATCCAATAGCTTCTCCAAGCTCCTTATAAGTCATTCCAAGCTCTTTAGCAGTTTGTTTTACTATATTTTCAGTCATTGTTAATCATCTCTTTATATTTATTTATGTTTTCTATCTTTGTATTTATCACTTCTTTATCTGCATGTCTATTTTCTAAACCTTCTTGTAGTTTTTCTAAGGCTAAATCTGAATATTTAATTTTTGATTTAAGTGTTTTTAGCTTTTTAGCTTTTTCCATATAGCCATCTGATATATTTGTATATTGTAGAGTATAAGACTGTTTAAGATGTTCTTGATATATATCTTTAATTTGTTTTTTTAACTTAAAATGTTCTTGTCCTAGTTCATTGTAAAGCTTTTTTGCTAATGCTAATCTACTTTTTATGGTTTCTTCATTTTTACTTTTACTTATAAGGTAAAAACTTTCAAATATAATTTCTATATCTCGTAATCCTTCTAATTCTTTATAATTACCAGATTTAAGTAAGCTTTGATGTAATTCTTGTATATCTTCAGGATTAAGTGGAAAATTTAAGCTTATATTTTTGCTTTCTTGCAAAGTTTCTTTATCATTTATCTTAATATTCTCATATTCATTGTTTTTCTTTGAAAAAGATTTATTTTTTAAAGTTTCTGTTTTTTTATTATTGCTTTTAATTTTTTTATCAAATTCTTTTTGTTCTTTATCTAAATATTCTGACATCTCTTCAAGAGTTATTTTTCTACCTAATTTTTTTTCAAAAGTTCTTTTTTTTTGTATCCAGCTAATTAATACTACAAAAAATATAAAACCACATATAAATAAAATCCAATTCATTTTTTTATCATTCCTTTGTATTAATTTGACTTGTATTCTATCTAAAATTCACTAATAAAAGCCTTATCTAAAGGCTTTCAAACTCCATTTTAGCTTGTCTTTCATCTTCTTTTCTTGGGCTTATCCCACTATTACTTTCTAAAGTATAATTTTTATATTCTTCCCAATACTTGTCTGTTTTTATTGCTTCAATTGTTAAAAAAGTAAAACCACAATCTTCACAAACTCTATATCGCTCATTTGTGTTTACTGTTTTTATAGTTTTATTTACTTTTGTTTTTTCACAAAGACAAGCTGGGCAAAACATCATATTCCCCTAAAAATTTCATTTTTTGGGACCCCTTTTCATGTTTAACTTCTTTTAGCAGTGGAAGTATTTCCCACTTAAAGAAGCAAACTCTAAAGAAGCCACCGTGTGGCTTTGATGCAGTTCTCATCTTGCCAACCTTAGTTTAGACTTAGAGTATGCAATTCTTTCTTCCCATGTTTTTTGTCTAATTTGTAGATTTTGTACCAGGGCAATAACTTTTTTAAAGTCTTTTTTTTCTAGGTCTTCAATGTTTTTTAAATCTATTTTAAATCGATTATAAATAAGCTTTAAAAGACTTTTTTCATCAGGGTTTTGTGCTTTTTGATCCCATAAAGTTTTAATAAAATTTATTTGATTTTTTGTGGCATAAATTTTCTCAATACTTGTAGTTTTTTGATTTAAAAAAGCTAATAATTTAAGTAATTGTTCTATACTTAAATCCTTAGAACTAGAAACATTGTAATTACTCATAAGCATAAGTTCATATAAATCTCTATCATTTTTATATACTTCTACATATAACTTTGAAGTATGAATTTGTTTTATAAGTGATGCTTTATAATGTTTTTGTTTTTGTGTCATTTTAAGCCTTTTTTATAATCTCAATAAAGCCTATTTAAAATAAATAGGCTCTATGAAATTACTTTCTATTTTTTGCTCTACTTGCTCTCGCTACTTTGTTTTTAGCTCTTCTTCTTGCAGTGCTTTTGTGTAATTCCAACTTTTTTATATGTTCTTTTTTTGAATCAAACATTTTTTATCCTTTTACTACAGAAACAGCTGGAGCTTTTTCTTTTATTTGAATACAAGAAGAAATCAACTCATCATCTAAACTTAACTCTTTTAATCTATCAGTAGGTGCATAAGATACTTTTGTGATAACTAAATCAGCAAATCTATCGCCTAAAACTAGTTTTAGATCATCTTCTTTTACTATTTTGTTATCCCATGCAAAACTTACCTTTACAGCTATATCATCTAAAGCCAAAGTAATACTTGCTTCATCTCTTGAAGCTAAAATAGCTCTAGCTTTTCCTACTATTTTTTCTTTTAAAGTTTTTAAGAACTTATTGTGTTCATCTATAATAGTTTTTGTATTTACAAACTCTAAAATATCATTTTCTAAATCTTTATCTTTTAAAGTATCTAGTACTTTTTTACCGCTTCTTAACTCAATCATCTTTTCTCCTTTAGATCTTTTATTTTTCTATCAATTTTTGATATTTTTTGAGCATATTTTTTCTTTTTTTGCTCTAACTCATATATTGCTGCAGCAGCTGCTTTACTTAATGCAATTTTTTTATGCAAACTTGCCATTTTATGACTCCTTTTTTAATTTTTTAAGTGCTAAACACTCAATAGAACCTATTTAACTCATATTTAAATAGGCTCTATGAATATTTATCCGATTTTTACTAGTTCCAACTCTTTTATCTTGCTAAATTGTCTTTTTAATACAGAAAATTTTTCAAAATAAGGTACATAGTAAATTATCTTTTTATCTAAATCTGGGACCATCTTTTTAGCTTTTCTTATTCCCCAATCTTTAATAAGTTTTGCTTTTTCTCTTGGTTTATAATAAGACATAGTTTTTTTATGCCAAACTTTTTGAGATATAGGTCTAAAATCTTTATGTTTTGGATTAGAATAAGCATCAGAAATTATCCCATTTAAGTAAACTAAATATCCCAATTTATTTTCTTTTATAAACTCTTTATTTATTGATATTTCTGTATCTTCAATTTTAAATTTAACATTTCCAAAGTATCCTGTTAGTTCTTTTTCTATTTCTTCCCATTGCTCTTTTGTAATCATCTTTTTAGTTCCTTTTTATTAATCCAAAATAACCATATTTGAAGCAGCTTTTATATGTCCTGCATTTAGCTCTTCATTATTTAGTCTTGCAAATCTAATAGCTTTTTTATACACACTAACTGCTCGTCTTAGATGTTTTGTAGTTTTTTTAATATCTTCTGCAAACTCACCAAATAAAGTATTCCAATCTTCATCATTTAAAGCCATAAACTCATATTTACCACTTATTCGGCTATAAAGTTGTAATAACTCTCCATTTCTACCTTTTAGATTGTTTAATAGTGCAGGAGTCCCAACTAAAACTGTAGGAACTTTTGAAAAATCCCATATTCTTCTAATAGCTTCAAGCATTTTTGTAGTTAGGTTTTCAGCTTCATCTATGATTAAAACTGTTTCTCTGTTTTTTAAATCTTTTGCTATTTCTCTTATAATTTCTTCAGGGTTTTTACTTCCGGTTGTAATACCAACTTTTTTTGCTAAATTTTTAAGAACTGCTCGAAACTGCATACCAGGAACTGACTCTATAAATATACTTGCAGGATTTCTCTCTAAATATGCTTTTAAAGCTTCAGTTTTCCCACTTCCTGCATCTCCTACGATTACAGCCATTTCATTACCGATAATTGCTTCATCACAGATAAAGTGTGTAGTTTTTAGATTAACTGTTTCAACTATCTTAAAATCTTCGCTTTTTTGTTCATCTTTTTTATTGTAAGAGTCCATAAAGTTTTTTAAATCTTTTTCAAGATTTTCAATGTTCCCTTTATAGTATCCTCCAAGATATTGGCTCATCTGACCTGCACTTTTTCCTAAGCTTCTTGCTATTTGTGCTTGAGTAAGCCCTGTTCTTTTCATAAAACTTCGTAATTCTTCAATCATTTTAAAACTCCTTTTTATCCAAATTTAAGTGCCAAATTATTTATGACAGCATAATCATCATTTTTGATTGTTTTTTCTTTTTTAATTTCTGTTTTTTTACTGTTTTCTTTGTATTTAGGTGTGTGTTTTAAAGCTTTTTGTACCTTATAATCTTGCATTTCTTCATATAAAGCACTTGCTTTTTTGATTTGTTTATTTATAGGTGTTATATTGTTTGTTTTATATGCTTTTACAGCTTCTTTATGCTCTTCTAAAGTCATAGCTTCAACACCTAAATTTCTATTTTTTGCAGTACAAATAAACTCTTCATCTTTATACACATAGATTTCATTTATATCATCTATGTTTTCATATACTGTTACTATATTTCCACGATTTAGACCTTTTAACCATAAATAAGAACTTTGATAAGTGTAGTTATTAAATCTAATCCCACTTGTTTGAATGACTCTTGTATCTGATTTACCTAGTATTTTTCTTATATCTTCTAGTTTTTCATCATCAAGTAAGAACTTATCAAACTCTTCATAGCTCATATATCTCATATCAAGTAAGTTCTCAACTACTGTTTTAAGTTCCTCAAGAGTTAAAAGTCTATCTTTATTTATTCTTGTGGCTTTGCTAGTTCTTATATCTATCTTAGATGCTGTTTGATTTTCTATTTTTACTCTTTTTTCTACATCATTACCAATATAACCAGGAATACAAGCCCAATCACTTTGAGTAACTCCAAAAAATCTCTCAATAGCTCCCTTTTGTCGCCCTTGACCAACTTTTGCTTTTAACTGTGTGATACCTAAATCTAAAAGTAATTTTTGATAATGTTTTGATACATAATCAGCCCCATTATCAGTATAAATAGTCTCAGGTAAGCCCATCTTTTCAAATGCTTTATAAAGTACTCGCACCTGTGCATAAGAGTCTATACTTTCAGTTAGATTTACTACTGCTTTTTTTGAATATGTATCAATTACAGCTGTTACATTTATTCTTTTTATACTCTCACTTCCATCACTATTGGTAACTTTACACATAAAGTCAAATTTAGTAGCATCAACTTGCCACTCTTGATTGATATAAGCTATATCTTTTATTCCTACAGGATAATCTTGTAAAAGTCCATCAAAACCTTTTTCAATAAAGTTTTTAACTTGTGGATTTTGTTCATATAGTCGCTTAACAGCTCTTATAAAAGCAGTATATGAGATATATTCTTTTACATTTTCAGTAATCTTTATAGATTTATTGTTTCTAAAACTAAGTGTTTGTTTATCAAGTATTCCCTCAGCTTTAGCTTCTAAGAAGTTATAAAACTCCCAAGCACCGTAAAAGTTTTCTCTAATACCACGACTTCCTGCACCTGTAACTGCTAAGATAAGATTTTCTTCATTTATCTTGATATTAGATACATTTGTACCTCTTTTATCTTCTAAGGCTTTTAAACCTTGCTTTTTAAAAGTATCAATCCATCTTTTTATCTTTTTAGCAGTACTTGCTATTTTTACTTTATCAGGATAAATATTTTTATCTACAAATAAAGCTTTAATAATAGTGTTTAAAGAGTAATTATATTTGTTATAAAACTCTATTATTAAAGCTTTTTCACTACTTTCATAAGATGTTTTTGTGATGTCAAAGTCTTTTAGTTCTTTTAGTACTTCAAAACTTATAGACTTTGCTTTTTTACTTTGCTTTGAAGCTTTTATTTGTGTATAAACATAAGCTTTACCTGTACTGTTGTGAACTAAATCAAAAGTAAAAGTAAAGCCTTTTATTTCTATACTTTTTTGATTGTTTTCTAGGGCTTTTTTTGTTTTTGCCTTTATCCAAGAAAGCCCTAAACCTGTAAAACTTGCAACTTCTTTACTTGTCATTCTATGCACCTAACTCTTTTCTAAGTTTAATGCACTCATTCCCCCAATATTTAGCTGCAGGATTATTTGCTTTTTTACAAGAGATATACATATTTCTTGCATCTTTTAATCTGTCAAGAGTAATATTTTCTATTTTTTTATAAAATTTTTTCATCTTAAGCCACCTTTTTTTCTAAATCTTTTTCACTTTTTATATATTTGTGTTTTTTTAATATATTTATAATCCTAGAACTCTTACCATTTCCACTTCTAACAACTTTCCAAGTGTTATAATTTATGTCATTTTCTTTACAAAATCTTTTAACACTTCCCCAGTCATTTTTTATTTTTTCTGTTAAATTTGTAAGCATTTAAACTCCTTTTAATCGATATTTAAACTCTATTTAAAGCTTATTGTTAAGGGGATATTTTTCAGTCCTTAGATATAATTAAAATGCAAACTAAAACTATAAATAAGGACTCAAAAATGAAAGTAAACACAAGATGTATATGTAAAAAATGTATGAATGATTTTATTGAACCAATTTCATTGAATACAAAGTTTATAGAGTGTTCTGAATGTAAAGAAAAATATAATGTATCTAGCTTATCAAATCTAATAATCAAGATAAACAAAGAACTTTTATCATTAAAAAAGCATTTTTATACTATATATACTTTTTCAAGAATCGAGATAGAACAAGATTATAAGCTATCAATATCAGATAAATACTCTTCAACTGATGCTTTTATAAGTGAAACAATAGAATCTATAAAAAAAGATGTAGATGCTGCATACTTCCCCTTGCCAAGACTTGACCTAGTTGCTTATACTTTTGTGCAACCAACCAATAATGATGATTTTATTTTATATGCTGATGATATAAATCCAAATTTACATCGTTTTGCACGAGGTTATAAAATAGGTGCTTCATTTAAAGAAACTATCAATATGCCTTATGATAAGCCTTTTTATGAAGATACAGAGTTTAAGGATGTACAACTCCATATCTTTTCATACTTAGCTTATCTTACGAGTCTTTACAATGGTTTTTACAACAATTTTGCTCGTAATAACACTTTGATATTTTATCCTTTCTTGATGGAATAAGTCTTTGCCTTATTCCTCTTTCAACAGTACCTTTATTTCTACCACAATCTATAAGCATTTTAGTTCTAAGCTTTCTTTCTGATGAATTTTTTTCACTACCTTTATACATAATTATACTCCTAAAGTAAATTTAATCCCCTTAACAATAAGTTTTAAAAGACCTTTTTATCTTTTTTTATAAACCTTTTTGGTATTATTGTTCACAAAAAAGATAATCTATACTGGAATTATACATTCATTTGAATAGTTTGTCAAGTCTTTTGAATGTATTTTTGAAAAAAAAGGATTTATTATGAATAAGGCTAAAGCAATTCTTGATCGAATGAGAATAGCATTTAATGTTGAAACTTATAAACAGTTATCTGATGAACTTGGTGTTTCAGCAAATACTTTGGATACTTGGAAAAGAAGAGAAAGTGTTCCTGAACAACATATACTTAGATGTATTCAAATGACTGGATTAAATGAACAATATTTAAGATATGGACATACACCAGATAATAAACATACAATACAAGGAAATCACAACATATCTATAAATGGTGTAGGAAATAGTATAGGTAATAATGTCAATAATTCTTCACATCTAGGAATAAATTCAGATATTGATGAAATTTATGAACTATTGTTAGAATATGGAACACCAAAATTAATAAAAGAACTTAAAGAAAAACTTTATCAATTGAAAGAGTTACATGGATAAGATTAATAGAAAAAAACTATTTTTAAATAATCCAAAAAATGCAAAGTTTTTTAATAAAGGTAATAGTAATATAAATATAGATGGGAATAATAATCAAGTTGCAGAAATTATTAATAACTATTCAAATACAACAGTTAAAAATCAATCTAAAATTACTCCTGATTATAGTATCCATATTTCAAATATTCAGGCAAGTGAAATTCAGTCTATGATTAAATCAATTGTTGATAAGGAAGTAATCAAAGGAATGAACAAATCAAAAGCTTTTGCTAAATGGCATGCACAACTTAAACGATATATGAAAGTTACCAGTTACTTATTGATTGAAAAAGAAGACTATGAAAAGGCAATCAAATATCTTTTAAAAAACAATGTACTAAAAAGAAAAGGTACAAGAAGAAAGAATAATAACTATTGGAGAAATGATATATACAAATCAATATATACAAGAGCTGCAATTTTAGGTATATCAAAAGATGAAGTTAAAAATATTGCGAATAAAAGATATGGCACTAATATAACATCACTAAAAGAGTTAGGAGAGCAAAATTTGGATAAATTAAGAATATATATTTATAGTTTAAAAGGAGATTAAATGAAGATAGATGGAAATTATAATATTCAGATTAATGGAAACAACAATGTAATAAATAGTCAGAATAATAAAAAAGAAACAAAAGAAATTCCACCAAGCTCAAAACTGTATAGAAGAAGGGATAAACTCTTAGATTTATTATGTATATTTTTTGTTTTTATTGTTATTTTCTCTCTAAGCTTTTTTAAATTAAAAATTGAGATAGCTACTATTCTTATCATATTCATTTATTTATCTTGGTATTTTCTACCATTAAAAATAGATTCATTACATGTGCTGGTATTCAGTGATTCTTTTATTGTGGGAGATAAGAAAGTTTTATTTGAGAACATTAGATACCCCTTTTGTGCTAAGGGAAGTACTTTTTATTACAAATTACACAATGATGATGTATCTTGTTCCGTAGATTTTTACAGAGAGAATGAAGCAGAATATTTAGATTATAGAGTTAATCTTTTTCATATCAATAAAAATATTAAGTTTAAGCAAACTTAGTGGCTTAGCTATGCATCAAAAAAATATATTTCTTAATAAACCCCTTTGTTAAAGTGTTTTATATATGGCTTAGCTTATGGCTTAGTGGTGGCTTACCTATGTTTTTTACTTAAGTTTTCTATATTTTAAGAGTTTTAAGAACTTAATAAAGCCTGTTTTTTAGGGGTATTATGCTTTAAGTTTAAAAAGTGGACATTTCAAACGAAATTTTGTGGACATTTCAAACTCGTTTTAATAATTTGCTTATGACTATTTGGTTTACCATTAAATATTGTTAAAAAAGAATGTGGTTGATTTGCGATATTAGATGGAAACTTTGGATTTGAAAATGCAGTTATTTTTTTATCTTCCAGAAAACTAACAATTTTACCACCTTTAAAACTTCCATCTGAAAATATAAAAAATAGTATATCATTTTTATATACTTTAAAACTATCACTACTTTTAACTACATATCTGCCATTGACTTTTTGTGCATTTGAGACATCTAGTCTCTCATAAACTAGTTCGTCATTTTTTAAATGGGCTTGAAACCCTATAAAAGTTTTTTCTTTTGTAGCAAGTCCCCCTCTTATACTAAATCCTGTTAAATTAGTTTGATAAAACTTAACTTTTTTTATTTCATTGCCATTATTATCATATATAGGACTATTTATTAGATTATCTAATTTTATTTTTGCATCAGCCATAACTTCTTTATCTTTATTATCAAGCCATAAAAAACTTTTAAGAAGTTCTGTTATCTTATCTGCTCTATGTTGTATGGCTTTACATATTGCATCATTTGGATTTGTTTTATATAGATACATTTTTGACAATATTTCTTTTTCAAATCTTTTTATAAAATCTTCAGGTGTGCTTTGGGATGTAAGTTTTAAATCTTTAAAATTATTTATAATATTTTCTCTAACTGTAAAAATGCCATTTTCTTTTTTTGCATAAATGGTATCTTTATGTACTTTTGAAACCATAGGTTTTCGTGATACCCAATAGTTTATAGCTTTTGTTTTATCCCAAATATCTTTATAAAATATAGAATTTTCTCCAAATTCATTGTATTTATCTTCAATCATTTTTATTAATTCACTTGGTTCAATGCCATCAATAACAGGTATATTTTTTTTGATATTTTGCATAGCTTCTTCATAATCATCTAATTCTGCATTTTCTCTAAATGTATTTGAGAGTTTTTGAAGCCATGAGTGATTTGTTAGTCCTATAAGTATTGCGTCACAAGCATGGTGGATATTTGTATCTCTTGTTTTTGTTTTTACTTGTAGTACTTTTCTTATATTTGCTGTTGCTCTTCCTTGTATATGTCGTACGGCACTTCCATCTTTTTGTTTTGTTAGATTTGTAAAAGGATAATATCTTTTTAGAAGTTGTGCTGTTAATGCTTCTATATAAGATGTTGCTCTTAAACTTTTACTTTCAAATTTATCCTTAAAAGTTTCATCAAGGTTACTTGCAAGTAAATTTACCTTTTTTTTCCAATGTATCTTATGTTCACTAAATAAATCTTCAACTCTATTTATAAAATCTTGTGTATCTTTTACATAGTTCATTGGAATTTGATTTGATTTTTCAAGATTGCTATCTTTATGAACTAGTACTAAGTTATGTTTTACACTAAGTCCTCCTAAACTTTGTGGTACTATATGGTCTATATCCACAGTATGTGTGAATATATCTGAAAACTCTATCCCTTCTCCTGTATAAATATCTCTACCATTTTGTTCTTTATACATCAAAATCTTTCGTGCATATTTTTTTAGATTTTTACCATAATGTTCTGCTATTTTTTGATACTCTTTATTTTTTATTATTTCATCAATCCGTTTTTCAAGTTCTCTACTTGATTTTTCTATTTCTTTTTTAGCTTCTGCACTTAAACTTAACTCCCTTGTACTTTCAACCTTTATCTCATCAAAAGTTCCATAGTTAGTATGAAGATGTTTTACAAGTCTTAAAACAGCACTTACCACATATTTGACAATATGATTGTTTATATCTAAGTTATCATCTTTTTCAAATTGTAAAAGATTTAGATATTTAATACCTTTTTTAAACTCACTATAATCTTCACTTCTTTTTAGATTTAATTTCTCTTTTATTTCATCAAAAGTATATCCTTTTTGGAAATATGGAATAAATTTTATCATAGCATCAGAAGATGTTCTTAAACTATTACCATTTTTGTTTTTTATAAGTTCTATTATAGTTTTATCATCATCTATTTTAGATTTTAACTTTTCATAGATTGTCTTGGGAGATTTTTCAAAACCTAGAGTATCAAAAATATATTTTAAGTCATTGTAAGGATTTTCACTCTCCAATGATTTAAGGATAAAACTATTATCAAATTTTTTTAAATTAGGTAAAAAATGAAATTTGACAATCATATTTTGAATAGTTTTATTTTTTGAAATATAACTATCTTCTTTATTAAATATTTTTATATCATCACTTAGTTTTAATATTTTTCTAACATCTTTATACTTTATATCAGGGATATTTACACCTTTTTTGATTTTAGAAAAAAAGTCATCTTCTATAAGTTTTATTTGTTCTTTTGTAATTTTCTGCAATTTATTAAAAGTTATATTTGAAACAGATTGATACATCTTAAATATATCGGATATGAGTGAATACTGATGTGCTACTTTATACTTAGGATAAAACTCACAATTAGTAAAAAGGTTCATATCATTTGAAGATTCTTTTTGGTCATCTATTGTTTTTATAATCTTAGTTACAAAACTACCTGTATTAAAATCTTTAAAAAATAGTCCAAATTTTTCTTGAGTTTTGATGAGTTTTTCAATCTCATCATTTATATATTCTCTTCGTATCATATATTTATAATTATCGTGATTTCTAAAACTTGGGTTCTTTTCTTTTATCTCTCTTTCATAGATGATTTGTGCAACAGTTTTTTGAGGATATTTTTGTTTTAAATCTTCAATAGTTTTTAAAGCTTGTTTTATCTGACCTTTTTCATCATCTTTTTTACTTTGTTTTATATTTAGCTCTATGCCTTTTTCTTGACATAATTCTTCAAGCAAATCACTTGAGTCTAGCGATTTATATCCCCTATGTTTAGCAATAGCATAGAAAATAGAAAAAAGTTCTTCTATTTTTAGTTTTTCTTCAAAGGCTTTTTTACATCTAAGTTCCCATTTTGATGTTAAATTATGTTTTTTCTTTTGCCAAAGTTTTTCTTGATATAAAAAATATTTCTTATCTCCAAAGCCAAATTCTTCAAAAACCTTTGCAAGATTTTTTTTGCGTTCTTTTCTTAAACTTACAAGTTTTGATGCACTTTGGCTTTGTGAGTGTAGAAGTTTTTTTGATTTACCATCTTTATTTATAGAATTATCAAACATAAAAACACCATAATCTCTAAGAGTATATCTATTATTTTCTAATTCATCTAATACACTATACCCACAAGAAGTAATACCTAAGTCTAAAGCTAATATCTTTTTTGACATAATAAAAACCTTTTATTTAATATCTCACTATTTTATAAAAAATAAACTAATAATAAAGTTATTAGATATACTTGTCTTCATGTCTAAAAAATTTTTTTAAAGTTTTCAAAACTAAACTATCTGTTTTCCCCTTTTTTTCTAAAAAATCCTTATATCTTTCTACAAGTTCATCATTTGGATCATCTTGAATATTTCTTTTTATTTGGTCATAAATGGATTCACTTATTTCATATTCCACTTTTTCAAGTAGTTTCATAGCACAATTTCTGTTGTTTACGACAGGTGAGTTAAGTGCAGTAAGTATTATAGATAATCCAAGATCTTTTTTAGGATATTTTTCCATATCTTGCATCAAAAAATTTAATTCATGATGAAAATGAAATTCTTTACCCAAACCAAGTTTATCTGAAACCCCTGAAGCCATTTTATTCAAAGGAAGGTTTTTTTGAGCAAATTCTATAACTTTTTCAAATTGTTTTTCATTTGCAACTCTTCCTAAGGTAAAAAAATTTACTTTTTCAATGTCTTTTTTGGCATTTTCTAATAGTTCATCAAAAATATCCACATCAAATCTTGGAGCTAAAAAACTGCTAATATATTTCAAAGGATTATTTTTTATTTTTTCTTTCCACTTGAAACTTTTATTAAAAAATATATTTTCACACTCTGATATAGCTTGTTTAATAGTTTTTTGATCCCATATACTAGATTCATTTTCTTCTTGATATTTTATATAATCATAAATATCAACTATTGTAGATAAATCTTCTAAACTTGTGGCACTATTTTTTGAATCTTTTAAAAATCTTAAAACTAAAAATTCTTTATGTTCATAATCATCTAATATTTCTCTTGGAGATGAAAATGAAACTAAGGCTTTTAACAAATCTCTTATTCCATCATAAAGCTTTCCATAAAGTATAGGAGTTTTCTCTAAAATATCTTTTAAATTGGCTTTTATAATACACTCATAGGCTAGATAGTTGTCATCTACATCATTTCTAAAACCATCCGTTACAAGCCATAATTTTTCATCATCATTTTGCGGTTCAAATCTCTGAATATATTCTATCTTTCCCCAAGCACTATGTCTATTTGCAAGGTCTAAAATCAAATCCTGTCTATCTTGTCTAGCTAATGCAACTGAAACAATTTTTGCAAATTCTGTTGCAAGACCAAATTGATATATAATTTTGATACGATCTTCATCTAAAGATAAAAGTCCCAAAATGGCAATAGCAAACTTTATAGGTTCTCTATGTGTTGAATTAAAAAGAAAAATTGATAGTAAATAATATAGAGTTTCTAAGTCAATTTTTTCTTGATTATCCACTAAAAAATCAGAAAAATCATCTATAAAAGATAAGGTTTGATTTTCCATACATATTGTATATATTGCTCCAGATGATTTATCTATTTTATGATAGTTTTCATTGGTTTCTTCAAGATTTCTATGATTAGTAATTGTTTTAATATGCTCAAATATTTCTTTTATAATATCTTCTGTATTAGTAGAATATTCGCCCACAATACCATTTAACATACCAGGAGCAAAATTTATATTTTCTAAATCTTCATTTTGTTTATAACAAAATTGCATTGATTCTTTTTCATCTGGTAGAATCTGAAATTCATCTGGTAAAATGTTTTTTTCATCTATATTTTCTAAAATAAAATCATATAAAGATATTCTATCCTCTATTAGTTCTGTAAATAGTTTCATTTTTCTATCCTTTTTTTATTATAATCAATCCTAATTCTTTCAACTCTTCTTGTGTAAACTCATTTTCTTTCTTCTAAATAAAAACTATCTAAATTATTTTTCATACCATATTTTATTATTTTTTAGTTAATCTTGTTTCTAATATTATTTAGTATTACTTATAAAATAGAATTTTACTTTTCCTTTTTCAAGTATACTAAAATTTTTATTTTTACAAAATCATCAACCCAATTCACTCTTTTTAGTATGGCAAAAAGTTTATACTCTTGTTTTAATAAAAATATTAAATTTTGATTTTTATTTCTTGGGATATATCCAAGTTTATTATTTTTTACTAAAACTTTTATGGCATTTTTATCAAAGGGATTATTTTTTCCCCAAGTTAACTTTAATTTATCACCATTATTTAAAGAAGAGATAAGCTCTGTAATATCTGGAATATATTGTGTACCTGCTACAAATGTTTCCAAGATACAAATACCTAAATTTTTATCAGGTTCTATTCTTGATTTTATATAGTGAAGAAATATTTCAACTAGTGCTTCTACTCTATCTTGTGGATTTGTTAAAAAATAAGTATTATCTAATTTAAACTCTACTAAATATTCAAATATTTCTTCAAGTAAAGTTTCATTTAACATTTCTTCTTCAATAAACTTTGAAAAATGAGTTTGAATTCCCTCTATATATTTAGCACTATTTTCTTTTAAATCTTTCTTTTGTTCCTCACTCATAGAATTTATAAGTGGGTGAAACAATTTCATAAGTATTGGATAAAACATTTTTACTCCTAAGTATTTTTAATTATAAGTTGACATTCTATTTTAAATATCACAATCGCAATCATCCTCATCAAAAAAACTCATTCCTAAAAGAATTAAAATAAAACTAAAAGGAAGTTTTTTTGCAATAGAAAATAAACCTTTGAAAATTAATATTACAAATAAAAATATAAATATTATAATAACTTCATTCATCCCTATCCTTTTATTTATTAATTTTTTATTATAATATATTCTATAGACAGTATAATGTCCGAAATATAAAAAAGGATAAAAATTTTATGAAAAAACATGATTATGATAAGATACTTTATAGACTAAACTCAATTTGGCAAAGATTACGAGAAGGTGAGGTTTTAAGTGTCAAAGACTTAGCTCAAGAATTTAATGTTTCTACAAAAACTATTCAAAGAGACTTTAATGAAAGGCTTATTCATAAACTTCCTATTGAAAAACAAGGACATAAGTGGAAAGTAAAAGATGGACATAGTTTAGATAAAAATTTATCTTTTGAAGAAAATTTAGTTTTGGATATATTAAAAGAATTGTCTTTTTCTATGGGAGAATCTTTTGCTAGTCGTACTAGTAGTTTATTTTCAAAACTGCAAAATTCCCATGATAATCCAATTTATTCTAAAATAGAAATAGAGGATATTTTAGACAAAACAGATTTAATAAAAGACTTACAAGTGGCAATTAATAATTTAGTGCAAATAGAGTTTAATTATAAAGATAAATATAGATTTGTAGAACCTATAAAAATAACTACTTTTGAAGGATTTTGGTACTTATATGGAAAAGATTTATTAGAGGATAAACTAAAAACCTTTTATATAAAGGATATTAAAAAACTATCTCTTAGTAATAAAAAATTTCAAAAAAATAATGTTTATATTGAAAAATTAGAAAATGCTATAAATATTTGGTTTGAACCAAATAAAGAAAGCTTTGAAGTAAGATTATTAGCAAGTAAAGAAATAGCAAAGTATTTTAAAAGAAGACCCCTTTGTAAATCACAAATTATAGTCAAAGAAAATCTTGATAAATCTGTAGAAATATTACTTTATGCCACAAGTGAAAATGAACTAATTTATGAATTAAAAAAATGGCAACCAAGTCTTATTGTATTAGAACCTAAATCTTTAGCTAAGAAAATGCTTGATATAAGTAGAAAATATTATGATGAACAAATTGAACTTATGATATAAATTTTATATTTTTTAAAAGTACCTTTTTCTTTTATTTAAATTCAGACATTAAGTTGTCTAACACTTATGTTAAAATTTAAAAAATTTTAATAGGAGAACTTAATTATGAATGATATTAAATGTCCAAATTGTCAAAAAATGTTTAAAGTAGACGAATCTAGCTTTACTTATATCTTAAAACAAGTTAGAGATAATCAATTTGAAAAGGAAATAAAAGATAGATTAAAACTTATAGAACAAGATAAACAAAATGAAATAAAATTAATTGAGGAAAGATTTAATAATACTTTAAATAATACAATCACTCAAAAAGATCAAGAAATTTTTCAACTAAAAACCAATAATGATAAATTACTGACAGAAAAACTAAGTGCTAAAGATTTAGAACTTGAACAAATGAGATCTACAATAAAGAATCTAAAAACAAGCCAAGAATTAGAATTATCAAAAGCCTTAAAAAAAATAGAAGATGAAAAAAATGGTTTAATGAATAAATTAGCTCATCAAGACACTGAAAAGAAATTACTTGAATCTACATTAAGCAGTCAATATGAAAGTAAACTATTAGCAAAAGATGCACTAATCCAAATAAAAGATGAGGAAATTGATCGATTAAAAGATTTTAAACAAAAACTATCAACCAAAATGATAGGAGAAACTTTAGAACAACATTGTGAAAATGAATTTAATAAACTAAGATCAACAGGTGCTTTTAGAAACTCTATATTTGAAAAAGACAATACTATTAGTGAAGGAACAAAAGGAGATTTCATATATAGAGAATTTGATGAAGAAGATAATGAAATTATATCAATTATGTTTGAAATGAAAAATGAAGAAGAACACACAGTTACAAAGAAGAAAAATAAAGATTTTTTTGCAAAATTACATAAAGACAAAGAAAATAAAAATTGTGAATATGCTGTTTTAGTTTCTTTACTAGAATCAGACAATGAATTATATAATGGTGGTATAGTTGATGTATCTTATGTATATGAAAAAATGTATGTAATTCGCCCTCAATTTTTTATACCAATGATTACTATCCTACGAAATGCAGCTTTAAATTCTTTAAAATATAAAAAAGAATTAAATTTAATTAAAAATCAAAATATTGATGTGAGTAATTTTGAAGAAAAAATTAATAAATTTAAAGAAGGTTTTTCTTATAACTATAACTTAGCTAGTAAACAATTTCAAGAGGCTATAAAAGAAATTGATAAATCAATAACAAACCTTCAAAAAACAAAAGAAAAACTTTTATCTTCAGAAAATAACTTAAGATTAGCAAATGACAAAGCAGGAGAATTAACAATCAAAAAATTAACATACAATAATCCAACTATGAAAGAAAAATTTAAAGAAATACAAAATAATTCAAATAAGAAACAAATGTAAAAAAATTAGTATAGTTCTACAAAATATATTGTAGAGCTATAATAATTAAAAAAATAGCAAATACACATATGGATATAATCTAGTCTTAATCTGCTAAATCGGGTCATTGGTTATAAAAGTATTTTTATATCTCTTGATGCTCTAGTGATAGCAACATACAAAAGTCTATACGCCATATCTTTATCACCATAAGATATCAGTCCTTGTATAGAATTTATATCAATATAAACATTTGTATAAGTACTACCCTGTGATTTGTGTATGGTATTAGCATAAGTGTATTTAACATCAGCATAGTTATTTTTAGTAGCAAAATAATGTTTCCATGCTTTTTTTCGTTCTTCTTTATCATCTTTTGGAATTTTATTTGCTTTTTTAGAGATTTTTAATAAGTATTCATTGTAATCTTTTTCAGAATCTTTATCTACAACTTTAAAATTTCTTCCTAAAGTATCTGTGCATTTATAATAATAAATGCCAATATACTCATCAAATTCTTTTATAGCTTTTAAAACACTTACTATCTGTGAATTTTGAATTATTTTTTTATAAGGAGAGTTAAATATAAGTTTATCTCCTTGTACTATAAAATCTTCAGGTATATTATCTTTTTCTTTCCAATATTTATATCGCAAAATATTATTAAATTTACTTACTTGTGAGTTTGTATAGGATAAAACGATGCTATTATCATACCAATTTTGCTTATTTGTAAGATTATCTAAAAAATCTTCTTCATCATAAAATACACTTAATTCAGGATATTTTGTTTTATTTAAGATATCTATAATTGGTGTAAATTTCTGATTTTTAATACACTCTTTTATTTCATTTGCTATAAGTTTGATATAACTATTTTCTGATTGTCTTAAAATCTCAGTTAATCTATACTGTTTAGGTAAAGATACAACTCCATTTTGTCCTTCATCAACTGGTGGAAGTTGATACTGATCACCTATAAAAAGAACTGATTTAAGTTTGTTTTGTTGTAAATTTTCTTCTATAAAAGTTAATAATTCATTGCTTACCATAGAACTTTCATCAACTAAAAGAATATCTAAATTTTTTTCAAAATCATACATCTCTTTATCTTTACTTCGTTTAAAAGCCTTTGTACCTTTTACAAAATCTTCTTTTAATGAAATATCCAAATATGAATGTAAAGTTCTTGTATTTACATGAAGATTACTATTATTTGTCATTATCATATATTTTGCTACTTTTAAAGATTTATGAGTAGGAGTGGTTAATAAAATTTTATAATCTTTTTTTAAAAATTCTTCAACAAGCTTAGAAGTAACAAAAGTTTTTCCTGTTCCTGCTGAACCACTAAGAGATATAAAATGTTCACTTACAGTTTTCATATCTGTTTTTTTATAAGTGCTTAAAATTTCATCAATATCTTTTAAAATGGCATCAAAAACTTTTTGTTGGTGTGGTGTGAGTTTTGCATTTTTATAAGAATGAACATATTCGTCAATAGCCTTATTTATCTTAGTATAGTCATCATTTTCTAAAATTTGGATTATCTTATCAAGCTCATTGTCATTTTGAGATTTTAACTTTTCAATTTGAATATGAATACTTTCTTCATCTTCCAGTTCTATAAGATTTTTTATAATTTCTAAGCGTTTTATAATTTGAATTTTTTTACTCATAATTTTTCTTTATTTTATTTTTAAAGATTAGTATTAATACCAATTTTATTTTAATATTATAACATATTCTTTTAATAATTTAGAAAAATAGCCGAAAGAAAAAGAAATCTTAATCTAAAAATATATCTTTTCTTAAATTGGATTTCATTTTTTTTCTATCATATTTCTTTTTACATTTAACAATTCTCGTTGTTGGATTAAATCCCCATGTAATTCTAGTCTTTATTTTTATTTTTTTCATAAATCACTCCATAAATTTTATTTTAATTGTACTAAAAATTATGGACATATTCTGTCATTTAAATAAAATTTGTAATTATATCTTAAATCTTCTCAATACAAAAAAAATAACCAAAGGGCTATTTTATTGCCAATACCTACTTCTAAATCATCACTTGCTATAAATGAATTTTTTATATTTTTTATTTGTTTAAAACTTTTATTTTTGCCAGCTACTTCATACAAGCTTGCATTATCCCACAACGAAGTGAGGACAAAAGTATATTTCTCTTCACAATTACTTATAAAATCACAGTATAAAGGAGAATTTGAAGGTGGAGATATAATAAGTTTTAATCCCCTGTGTCGGGTCATTGTTTATAAAATTATTTTATTCATTGCAGATAAAACCTCTCCTTACGGGTCTTAATCCCCTGTGTCGGGTCATTGTTTATAAAATATATTACAGTTGGAAAAACTCCTAAATCAAGAATTAGTCTTAATCCCCTGTGTCGGGTCATTGGTTATAAAATAAAAGAAATATTAACAGACAGAGGTATCTATTGGCTGTCTTAATCCCCTAAGTCGGGTCATTGGTTATAAAATACAAAGAATATGAAAACATTGTAATAGCAAGATTGTCTTAATCCCCTAAGTCGGGTCATTGGTTATAAAATTAGAGTCAATTGACGAATTCAACAACCAAACTATATTTGTGAATTGTCTTAATCCCCTAAGTCGGGTCATTGGTTATAAAATTAAAAATCAAGGAGAAAATGATGGGAAAAGATAGCCCAAGTCTTAATCCCCTAAGTCGGGTCATTGGTTATAAAATAAAATGTCATAAGAGCTATGACAACAACAACAGCTGTTTTGTCTTAATCCCCTAAGTCGGGTCATTGGTTATAAAATCAATTAAATTTTGAGAGAAAAGACATCTTTATGTCTTAATCCCCTAAGTCGGGTCATTGGTTATAAAATCAACATTTATCGGTGAAGGGGCATTTGCTAACAATCTTGTCTTAATCCCCTAAGTCGGGTCATTGGTTATAAAATAAGGTTTTGCAGTTGAATATAAAAGTGGTCGATATACGTCTTAATCCCCTAAGTCGGGTCATTGGTTATAAAATTGATGCAGTTAATATTTCTACCTTTAAAGAAGTTTTAGAACAAGTCTTAATCCCCTAAGTCGGGTCATTGGTTATAAAATAGCATCAGTTATCTCATCTATGTGTTTTTGCTGTTCTTGTCTTAATCCCCTAAGTCGGGTCATTGGTTATAAAATTTATAGAAGAAACCTCTCATTTGTATAATTTAAGTCTTAATCCCCTAAGTCGGGTCATTGGTTATAAAATTAATAAAAGTGTTGCACCTTGTTTAATAGGTCATTTGTCTTAATCCCCTAAGTCGGGTCATTGGTTATAAAATCAGATATTAAATGGACTAGGATTAGTCCTAGATAATTTAGTCTTAATCCCCTAAGTCGGGTCATTGGTTATAAAATTAGAGCTGTGGATAGTAAAACAGTAAGAAGAAACATTGTCTTAATCCCCTAAGTCGGGTCATTGGTTATAAAATAAGAATATGGTTTTATAAATAATAATAACCAATGGTATATAGTCTTAATCCCCTAAGTCGGGTCATTGGTTATAAAATAAGCAAAAACATCTCAAATTCAAGTAGTATTCTTCAGAGTCTTAATCCCCTAAGTCGGGTCATTGGTTATAAAATCAAAAGTTAAAAAAGGCTTTAAAGTTTTAGATAGTAAAGTCTTAATCCCCTAAGTCGGGTCATTGGTTATAAAATATGTAATCCATAGCTTAGATGCGTGGATATGTAGAGAAATATGGTCTTAATCCCCTAAGTCGGGTCATTGGTTATAAAATTATGCGAAAGAATTATAAAAGAATTTAATTATATTCGTCTTAATCCCCTAAGTCGGGTCATTGGTTATAAAATTCTTGCACACCTTCAATTATATTACATAAAACTAAGAGTCTTAATCCCCTAAGTCGGGTCATTGGTTATAAAATACTTTACAGTAGATACTAGCACAGAGATGGATTATATGTCTTAATCCCCTAAGTCGGGTCATTGGTTATAAAATGACTTGGAAATAAATCCCTTTGGAGAAGAGAGTAAGTCTTAATCCCCTAAGTCGGGTCATTGGTTATAAAATGACTATTATACACTAGTTGCAAAAGAAATGTATAGGTCTTAATCCCCTAAGTCGGGTCATTGGTTATAAAATCTAATTAAATTCATAAAAGGAAAACATTATGACAAAATGTCTTAATCCCCTAAGTCGGGTCATTGGTTATAAAATTTAAATTCATAATAAAGGAATAAGTATGAAAAGACTGTCTTAATCCCCTAAGTCGGGTCATTGGTTATAAAATGATATTTCAATGTCATAGGAGATGAAAAGAGGTATGATTGTCTTAATCCCCTAAGTCGGGTCATTGGTTATAAAATACATAAGTGATAACATCATCACTTACGATATACTATCGTCTTAATCCCCTAAGTCGGGTCATTGGTTATAAAATATCGAAAGATGCTAGGCTTAGTGTATTCACTGAGTGTCTTAATCCCCTAAGTCGGGTCATTGGTTATAAAATAATATGGAACATTAGAGGAGTTCAAAGTAACAGTTGAATGTCTTAATCCCCTAAGTCGGGTCATTGGTTATAAAATTGAGCCAAACTTGGGTAGAATGTTAAGTATGGAATTATTAGTCTTAATCCCCTAAGTCGGGTCATTGGTTATAAAATAG
>PDWI01002796.1_pt1 | contig 25727 bp, 36 predicted proteins | sample 1430891 | NCBI WGS metagenome assembly PDWI01 (sample SAMN01162508, study PRJNA174530) | Oral metagenome, whole genome shotgun sequencing project. | biome: Marine environment; feature: Marine mammal; material: Swab sample of the gingival sulcus; isolation source: swab sample of gingival sulcus...
CTGCGGCAGGTCGTGCCAATGTGCGCCGGAGCGCAGGACCCATAAAACACCGTTTACAAACAACCGGTTATCCGCGCCGCTCCGCCCAGGGTCACCAGGCTTGCCCGGCAAAAGCGGTTCGATCTTGCGCCATTGCGGCGCGGTGAGTTCATATCGTTTGGCCATGTGACTGCCCCCAGATTGCTCAATATAGGGCTCTATGAATCACACAAACACACCCTCTGGGAATCCTGAATGTCGATTGGTCCTAGCCCATATTCTCGCCGATGGCTTCCATCCGGTCTATTGTTTGATCGTTGAGACCCTCAACGCCCGTCGCCATCGTGGCCATCACCGACAGGACCATCAACGTCACCCCGGCCACCAGCACAATCCAGTCCACGGTCGTGCTGCCTTCCTCTTCTTTAATAAACATCTCGAAAAGAGACTGCATCGACTGCTCCTGATCCGCGTTTGGGCACGAAGCCGAAGGGATAGCCCCACCGGCCCACGGTGCATTTCCAGTCAGACTGCCGACCGATTGGGGCAATATTGGGGAGCCTTTGCGCCAGAAAGAGGCCACTTTCGCGGGAATGTTACGGCAGCCTCGCATCATACCGCCCTCGCCAACGCAATGCGGTCCTCAAGCAAGGCATTCAGGGCCGCCAGCGCCCGTCCGTGCCCCTCGCCCGCCGCCCGGCGCTGCCGAACCTTATCCACCGCCTTTTCCAGCGTCCTGTCATGCGCGCTCTTCGCCACCGCACCAAGGAACTGCGTCACATAATCCATGCGCCGTTCATCCGCCATGATCTCGGACATCTGGTTCAGATCATCGGCAAGAGCCAGCGGATCCGGCGCGACGCTACCCTGCGGCACGGGCCGAACCCCGCGCGCCACTTCCTCCGGCGGGAGATGCATCAGGATGCTTTGCTGAAACAGCGCAAGGCTCTCGACCGGCTTGGCCAGAAACCCGTCCGCTCCGGCAAGCCCCGCCTCTTCGCGCGCGCCGGTATCACCAGACGTGCCCAGAATCACCGGCACCCGCGGCGTTGCCCGCGCCAATTCCTCGATCAGCTCCGCGCCGCTCCCATCCGGCAGGCCCATATCCACAATCACCACCGAGGGCCGATACACCGCCAGATGCCTGCGCGCCGCTGTCAGACAATCCGCCCGCCTGATCCGCGCACCAGAACGCAAACACAAAAGCCGGATCGCTTCAGAAGCGAATCGACTGTCCTCAACCAGCAGCACGGTTCGCCCCGCCAGCGGGCGATCCGGGCTTGGATGGTTGGATAAAAGCTGGCTCAGATCATCGGTCATTTTACTCTCCCCAGAGCGTTGTTGCCCCGCCAGTTAAACACCGATTACTTAATGTCCGGTTAAAGCCGCACAGTTTTTTCTTCCGGCAGCGCTCTGCGGTTGCACGCACCCGCGCGCACGGGCCATAAGGGGCCAAAGAGGAGGAAAACCATGATCGGACGATTGAACCACGTTGCCATCGCAGTGCCGGACCTTGAAGCGGCATCGGCGCAATACAAGAACACGCTGGGCGCCGAGGTGGGCGCGCCGCAGGATGAGCCGGACCATGGGGTGACGGTAGTGTTCATCACCCTGCCGAACACCAAGATTGAGCTGCTCTATCCGCTGGGCGACAACTCCCCCATCGCGGGCTTTCTGGAGAAAAACCCCGCCGGCGGCATCCACCATATCTGCTACGAGGTCGACGACATCCTTGCCGCACGCGACAAGCTGAAGGCCGAAGGCGCGCGGGTTCTGGGCAGTGGCGAACCAAAGATCGGCGCACACGGCAAGCCGGTTCTGTTCCTGCACCCGAAGGATTTCAACGGCTGCCTCGTGGAACTGGAGCAGGTTTAACGCCCGCTCAAGCGGTGATACATATGGGTAAAGGTCGCGGCGCCCAGAATGGGAATCAAGAGGTTTACCACGGGCACGGATAGCGGTATCGCCATCAGGGTTCCCGCGACCCATATTTCCAGATTGTGCTTTGATCTCAAGCGGTTGGCACCGATGCGGCCCTCGCGGCGGATGGCGGCCATCTGGAAAAATTCCCGTCCCAGCAGGTAACCGTTCACCGCCCAGAACAGGACCGGCGCAAAGGGGCCGACGAAGAGCATGGCGATCAGCGCCACAAGGTTAACCACGACCGTGACGCCGATGGTTGCCGCGCTGTCGCGCAACGTGTCGGACAGGGGCAAACGGCCCACTGGCGCGAGGCCGGGATAGTGCTTTTCCTCCACCGCTTCGGCCACATCATCGAGGAAAATGCCAATAAATGCGGCGGCAACCGGCGCCATCAGCACAAAGCTCAGAACCAGCATGATCGGCAGCATGGCCCAGCTCGCCACGGTGGAAATCCCGCCGACTTCTCCGATCAGCGGCAGGTTCAGCGCGTCGGGCACAAAGACCCCGACCAGCCAGACCACAAGGGCGGTCGCCCCGGCCAGCAGCGCAAAGGTCAGGCCAAGGCCCAAGAGCAAAACCCAGCGAAAGCGCGGGTCCGGGAGTTGCGCCACGGCACGGGCAAAATCGCTAAACATCAGTCCGTTACCCACTCCGTGATTTCCGCCAGATCGGGGCGCGGACGCTCCGACGGCACCTTGCTTTCCGTGCCGATATGAATGAAACCCGCAACCCGCTCATGCTCGGCAAGCCCCAAGCCGCGACGGGTAAATTCCGCGTCGTGGCTGGCCCAACCGGAAAGCCATTGCGCCCCCCATCCCGCCGCCAGCGCGGCATTCACCAAGCCAAGGCACGCCGCCCCGACCGCATAGCTCTGCTCAATGTGCGGCACCCCGGCGCTCTCCTTCGGCACCTCGATCACCGCCACGATCCGCCCCGCATCGGCAAAAGCCGACCGCAGCTTTTCCACCTTGGCCGGATCGACCTCCAGTTCCGCGCCGCGCATCTCCACCAGATCCGCCAGCCGTTCCAGCGCCGCGCCCTCCAGCACGATAAACCGCCACGGCACCAGCTTGCCATGATCCGGCGTGCGCGCGGCGGCGGTTAGCAGAACCTCCATCTGCGCGCGATCCGGATAGGGCGCGACCAGCGTGCGCGACATGCGCGACCGGCGGGAAAGCAGAAAGTCGAGGGCGGCTTGGTTTTTCTCGGGCATAATCTCTCCTGTCGCTTCATATCTTGATCTTCTCAGGCGAATTTCAAGCGGTTGCGATAGCCATAACCGCTTTACCCCGGCAGCGCCAGAAAATCAGACCGCTTGCCCTCGCCCGCAATCCGGGCCATGTTCCGCGTCACGTTCGACACGAGGGGAACATGCAGGTTTTCGAGGCGATTTTTACCGACCGGGGGTCGAAATACGCGGTGTCCGGCGCACCGGTTGTCAGCCGTGACGACATTCGCGACGCGCTCAAACACCTGACCCGCAACAAGAAATTCGCCCGCGCGACGCATAATAGCTGGGGCGCGATCCTCTCCGGGGTGCCGGTCAAAGGCGATGACGGCGAGGCGGGCGCGGGATCGGTAATCTTGCAGAAACTCAAAGGCGCTGGGCTGGAAGGCGAGGTGGTGATCGTCAGCCGCTGGTTCGGTGGCACCAAGCTCGGAGGCGATCGGTTCCGGCGGGTGGCCGATGCGGTGGATTATTACCTCGAACATCGGGAGGCGACATGATTGCACGCGAATGGCGACGCTTTGTGAACCGCTGTGTCTGGTCCTGGGCCGGATGGGTGGATACCTGGCAGAACGAACCGAGCCTGAAATTCTGGACCACGATCAACGTGCTGTCCGCCCTCGCGGCCCTTGCCTTTCCGCTGACCTTCGCGGAGCGGGCAGTGATCCTGCCGCTGGGGGTGTTGATTCTGGCGATGGAACTGATCAACACGGCGGTGGAGCGGACGGTGGACTATATCTCCACCAAAGACCACGACCTTGCCCGCCGCGCCAAAGACGCCGCCAGCGCCGCGGTGGCCCTTGCTGCCATTGCAGCCGGGGTGGCGTGGGTCGTGATCACATGGCGGATCTGGGCGGGTTAACCGCTTTCCGCCTCAAGGTTCAGCTTCATATCAACCAGAACCTGTTGCAAGGCGAGGGTCTCGTGCAACAGCCGCTTGGCCTCATTCGCCGTGATCACCCCGTCCTCGATGGATTGCTGATACTCGCTCATCAACATGGCGAAGCGCTGCGACAGCGCGATCACATCGGCATTGACCCCGCCACCACGCGGGTCCGAATTGCGCCGGTCCGCCTCCTGATTCACCGTATGACCCGAAATTTCCGCCAGCGCCGAAGTCACATGCGGATAACTCGCCGCCGCCTCAATCGCGGCCACCGTATCAATCGGCATGAAACGATCCGAATGCTCCTCCGCATCGGAATAATACCGGCCCAGCGTCGCCTTTGATTTGCCCGCCAGTTCACACGCCGCCTCGATGCCGACATCCTTGACCAAAACTTCCGTGTGCTTCTTCAGATACTTGCCAATTCCGGTCATTTACGCCCTCACTCTACACCAGATCCCGCCACGCGGGGAAATCCATCTTCCTTTTCCCATTAAAATTTCCCTTTGTGAATGGCCTAATGAACTTGTCCGTTAAAAAGCGGTCGCGTCAAAAGTGTCCGGCGCTTCAGCGTCGGAAAGGGGGTCGCCGAAAGCGGCGCTTGCTTCGGGAAACCGCACAAGCGACAGATCGGTGTAACAAGTATCGAGACTGGTTCCATCCCATACGACCCGGGTCTCGTTTAAACGGTTCGATCTGTCCCCCAGTTTGTCGCCCCGGTTGGTTCTCCCGGCCCGGCGCGCTTGCATCCATCGACCCATGCGGATACCTCCGGGACATGGCCAAACTGTATTTTCATTACTCCACCATGAACGCAGGCAAATCGACCCTGCTGCTGCAAGCGTCCTACAATTACCGCGAACGCGGCATGGAGACCTACCTGATCACCGCCGCGCTGGACAATCGCGCCGGCACCGGCACCATCGGCAGCCGCATCGGCATCGACGCCGAGGCCGACACCTTTCAGGCGGGCGAAGACCTGTTCGACAAGATCGCCATGCGGTTAAGTCGGGGGCCGGTCGCCTGTATCTTCATCGACGAAGCGCAATTCCTGTCGCATGAGCAGGTCTGGCAACTCGCCCGTGCGGTAGACGACCTTGGCGTGCCAATCATGGCCTATGGGCTGCGCGTCGATTTTCAGGGCAACCTGTTCCCCGGCTCCGCCGCCCTGCTCGCTTTGGCCGACGAAATGCGCGAGGTACGCACCATCTGCCATTGCGGCAAGAAAGCCACCATGGTGATCCGACAAGACGCTTCCGGCAAAGCCCTCACCGATGGCGACCAGGTGCAGATCGGCGGCAACGAAACCTATGTTTCCCTGTGTCGGCGTCACTGGCGCGAAGCCACCGGGGACAGGGCACAGCCTGATCTTTGAGGCACATCAAGGTGCGCAAACAGGCGGCATGATAGGCAGCGGGCAGGAGGAAGTGTCGTGCCCGCTGCAACCAATGTTACCGATCTCACCGCTATTACCGAAAAAGAATGGGGCAAGCTGGTCAAGCTGCTCGACAGCGTGCCGCCAGAGCTGGCGGGGGTGAAGGACGCCGATGGGTGGTCGATCACGGATTTACTCAACCACCGCGCCCACTGGATCGACCTGTTCTTTGGCTGGTATGAAGACGGGCTGGCGGGCAAGGAGGTGTTCTTTCCCGCCAAGGGCTATAAGTGGAACGATCTGAAGAAGTATAATGCCGAGATGCTGGGGCGTTACGCCGGGCGCAGTTTCGACGAGGCGCGCGCGGCGCTGGAAGCGGGGCATAAGCGGTTGATGGACTTTTACGCCGCCTCCGATGACGCCGCGCTCTATTCCGGCCCAATGCAGGGGGCGAACAACAAATGGACGCCGGGGCGGTGGTCGGAGGCCAATGGCGCGGCGCATTACCGCTCGGCGGCAAAATATATCCGCAAGCGGCTGCGTGAGGGTTAATCCAGTTCCCGCTCAAGGAACCGCTCGAACGCATCGAAATCGACCGCCTCGAACTGACCAAACCCCTGCATCCAGACCGACGCCTCACGCAGCGCGTCCGGTTCCAGTTTGCACCACTTCACCCGCCCGCGCTTTTCCTGCGAGATCAACCCGGCGCGGCTGAGGATGGTCAGGTGTTTCGACACCGCCGCCAGCGACATCTCGAACGGCTCCGCCACATCCGTCACCGCCATGTCATCCTCCAGCAACATGGCGAGGATGTGCCGCCGGGTCGGGTCGGCGAGGGCGGAGAATACGGTGTCGAGCGTCGGTTGCATGTCCTTCCGTTAGGCACTCCCCCGCCAATCGTCAACCAGATGGTTGAATAAGCCCAAAGCGCCCCATCGGAGCAAATTGCGCCTGCACGAATCGGGCCTTTCTAAAAAATCATTCCTTTTCAAAGCGTTGCGCCGCGCATTGTTGGCGCTATCCGGCATTGACTCACGGCCCCCAAGCGCTTAGCAAAACCTTGAGTAATGCAGGGACCCTTCTGGTGACGGATGCCGAACGCAAAAGCCCGGAAGACCGCCTGAAAGCGCTGGAAAATCGCATTGGCGAAATCCGCGCCGCGAAGGTGGAACCCGAGCATATGAAGAAGGATTACGCGCAGGCCAATCTGGCATGGCGCATGGTCATCGAACTGGTTGCCGGTCTCGGGATCGGCTTTGGCATTGGTTACGGGCTGGATTACGCCCTCGGAACCATCCCCCTGTTTCTGGTGATCTTCATCTTTCTTGGCCTGGCGGCGGGGGTGAAAACCATGCTGGCCTCGGCGAAGGAAGTAGAGTTGCAACAGGCTGCGAAGGCGGCCTTGGAAGAGGAAGAGAAACGTGGCGACTGAAGCACATGGCGAAGAGAGCGGCCTTGTATTCCACCCGCTGGACCAGTTCATCGTTAAGCCGTTGTTCGGCGACGGTCCGGTTCACTGGTATACCATCACCAACGTGACCCTCTGGATGTTCCTCGCCGCGCTGGCGATCATCGCTTTGTTCGTCTTCGGCACCCGTGGTCGCGCCGTGCAGCCCTCGCGTTCGCAGTCGGTGGCCGAAATCCTCTATGGCTTCACCTACAAGATGGTAGAAGATGTTGCCGGTCGTGACGCGATCAAGTTCTTCCCCTACATCTTCACCCTCTTCATGTTCATCCTGTTCTCGAACTATCTCGGCATGTTGCCCATGTCCTTCGCCACCACCTCGCACATCGCGGTGACGGCGGTTCTGGCCATGGCCGTGTTCCTCACAGTGACCATCATTGGTTTCGTGAAGAACGGTCTCGGGTTCCTCGGCCTGTTCTGGGTCTCGTCGGCGCCGCTCGCCCTGCGCCCGATCCTGGCCATCATCGAGCTGATCAGCTACTTCGTGCGCCCGGTCAGCCATTCCATTCGTCTTGGCGGTAACATCATGGCCGGTCACGCCGTGATGAAAGTGTTCGCAGGCTTCGCCGCGATCGCCGCCATCAGCCCTCTCGCCGTGCTTTCGATCACCGCCATCTATGGCCTCGAAATGCTGGTCGCCGGGGTGCAGGCATACGTATTCACCATCCTGACCTGCGTCTATCTGAAAGACGCGCTGCACCCGTCGCACTAAGGCGGGCCGGTCAGGCAGAAATCAACGCAATTCCATCGTAAGGAGAAAAATCATGGAAGGCGATATCGCACAACTGGGTCAATTCATCGGTGCAGGTCTTGCAGGCATCGGTTCCGGCGCCGCCGCTATCGGTGTGGGCCACGTGGCAGGGAACTTCCTCGCCGGCGCTCTGCGCAACCCGTCTGCCGCCGCTGGCCAGACCGCGACCCTATTCATCGGCATCGCATTTGCGGAAGCGCTGGGGATCTTCTCGTTCCTCGTCGCCCTTCTGCTGATGTTCGCCGTCTAAGACCTGGACTATCCTTACGCACGGTGAGGCCGGCCCCGGCTGGTCTCACCCCGTAAGCCCCGGAAGACCGGGACTTACCGCAAGTAACCCAGGTTCCAGGAGGACAAGATGGCAGGTGGACACACAACACCCGCAGCAGACGCCGCTCACGGTGCTGCCGAAAGTGGCGCAGGCATGCCGCAGCTGGATTTCTCGACCTTCGGGAACCAGATTTTCTGGCTTGTGGTGACGATTGTCGTCATCTATTTCGTTCTCTCCCGCGTGGCCCTGCCGCGTATCAAGGGGGTTCTGGACGAACGGTCCAACACGATCACCAAGGACCTCGCCAAGGCCGAAGAGCTGAAGCAGCAGGCCGTTGAGGCGGAAGAAGCCTACAACAAGGCGCTGGCCGATGCCCGGGCCGAGGCCGCCAAGATCGTCGCGGAAGCCAAAGCAGAAATTCAGGCCGATCTGGACGTCGCGCAAGCAAAAGCGGATGCCGAGATCGCCGCAAGGGCCGCCGAATCGGAGAAGGCGATTGCCGCCATCCGCGAAGGCGCACTCGACAGCGTGAAAGTCGTGGCGAAAGACACCGCGAAGGAGATCCTCACCAGCTTCGGTTTCAAAGCCGATGCCAAGAGCGTCACCGCCGCCGTTACCGCCCGGATGAAAGGATAAGTCATGCAAAAGCTCCTCGCTCTCCCCCTTATCCTCGCCGCATCCCCGGCGCTGGCCGCGTCTGGCCCGTTCTTCTCGCTGAAGAACACCAACTTCATCGTGGCGATTGCCTTCCTCGTCTTCATCGGGGTGCTGATCTACTTCAAAGTGCCCGGTATGCTGGGCGGTTTGCTGGACAAGCGCGCCGAAGGCATCAAAGGCGAGCTGGACGAAGCGCGCGCCCTGCGCGAAGAGGCCCAGACCATCCTCGCTTCCTATGAGCGCAAGCAAAAGGAAGTGGCCGAACAGGCGGAAGAGATCATCGCCCACGCCAAGAAAGAGGCCGCAGCCGCAGCCGAACTGGCGAAGGAAGACCTCAAGGCAACCATCGAGCGCCGCATTGCCGCCGCTCAGGATCAGATCGCATCGGCAGAAAATGCCGCAGTGAAAGAGGTGCGCGACACCGCCATCACCGTTGCGGTTGACGTGGCCCAGCGCCTGATCGCCGACAAGATGACCGCCGCCGAGGGCAACAAGCTGATCGACGCCGCCATCAAGGACGTCGAAACCAAGCTGCACTAAGCGCACGACAAAGACCAATAGAGAGACCCGGCTCCCGAGCCGGGTCTTTTGCTTTTGGGACGCAATGCTTGACATCGTGCCCTCCCCCGCATAGGTGCAGGGACAATACCCGGAAGATTGTCTCTTCCGGTCCCATGGCCTCAGGCCGGGATCGCCCCCCGTCAGCGCGTTGCGCCCACGGGGGCCGAACCGCGTGAGGATACGAAAGCGAGGGGCGAAAGGAGCCGCGATGTTTGAAAGCCTGTCAGACCGCCTTGGCGGAGTGTTTGATCGCCTGACCAAACAGGGCGCGCTGTCCGAAGACGACGTGAAAACCGCCCTGCGCGAAGTGCGCGTGGCGCTGCTGGAAGCGGATGTGTCGCTCGACGTGGCCCGCAGCTTCGTGCGCAAAGTCACCAAAAAGGCCACCGGGCAGGCCGTCACCAAATCCGTGACCCCCGGCCAGCAGGTCGTCAAGATCGTGCATGACGAGTTGGTCGCGGTTCTGACCGGCGAGGAAGACCCCGGCACGCTGAAGATCGACAACCCGCCCGCCCCGATCCTGATGGTCGGTCTGCAAGGCTCCGGTAAAACCACGACGACCGGCAAGCTGGCCAAACGCCTCAAGGAGCGCGAGGGCAAGCGGGTGCTGATGGCCTCGCTCGACGTTTACCGCCCCGCCGCCATGGAACAGCTCAAGGTGCTGGGCGCACAGGTCGGCGTTGACACCCTGCCCATCGTGCCCGGCGAAAAGCCGGTGCAGATCGCCAAACGCGCCCAGCAACAGGCCACCCTTGGCGGCTATGACGTCTATATCCTCGACACGGCCGGGCGTCTGCATATCGACGAAGTGCTGATGGACGAGGTGGAAGCGGTGCGCAATGCCGTTTCCCCGCGCGAAACCCTGCTCGTGGTCGATGGTCTGACGGGGCAGGTCGCGGTCGAAGTGGCGCAGGAATTTGACGCCAAGGTCGGTATTTCCGGCGTGGTGCTGACCCGGATGGACGGCGACGGGCGCGGCGGTGCGGCGCTGTCCATGCGCGCCGTGACCGGCAAGCCGATCCGCTTTGTCGGCCTTGGCGAAAAGATGGAAGCGCTGGAAACCTTCGAGCCGGACCGTATCGCTGGCCGCATCCTCGGCATGGGCGACATCGTGGCCCTCGTCGAAAAGGCGCAGGAAACCATCGAGGCCGAACAGGCCCAGCGCATGATGAAGCGTTTCCAGAAGGGTATGTTCAACATGAACGACCTGAAGGCGCAGCTTGAGCAGATGCAGAAAATGGGCGGCATGGAAAGCGTCATGGGCATGATGCCCGGCATGGGCAAAATGGCGAAACAGGCTGCGGCGGCGGGGGTTGATGACAAGATGCTGAAGCGTCAGATCGCCCTGATCCAGTCGATGACCAAACGCGAGCGCGCCAATCCCGGTCTTTTGCAGGCCAGCCGCAAAAAACGCATCGCCGCGGGCGCCGGGCTGGAAGTGTCCGATCTTAACCGCCTGCTGAAAATGCAGCGCCAGATGGCCGACATGATGAAGAAAATGGGCAAAGGCGGGATGCTGAAACAGGCCATGCGCGGCATGTTCGGCAAAGGCGGCGGCATGCCCGGCGGTCTCCCCGGCGGCATGCCCGACATGAGCGACCCGAAAGCGCTGGAACAGGCGGCAAAGCAACTCGGCGGCACCGGCGGTTTGCCCGGTCTCGGCGGCGGCGCCCTGCCCGGCAATCTCACCGGCTTCGGGAAGAAAAAGTAATGCGCCTCGACGTTGCCCCCATCGAAACCCAGCGCCTCGTGCTGCGCGCGCCGGATCTGCGCGACTGGGAGGCGTACCGCGCCTTCTTCGTGGAAGACCCGCGAGCGGAGAGCATTGGCGCCGGACCGGGCAACGAGATGAACGACCGACTGGCGTGGCGCCAGTTTGGCCATTGGGTCGGGCATTGGGTTCTGCGCGATTTCGGCCCCTTTGCGGTGACGCTGAAAGGGCAGGATACCGCGATCGGCCTGATCGGCCCCTGGCATCCCGTCGGCTGGCCGGAGCCGGAACTGGCCTGGACCCTCTGGAGCAGTGAAACCGAGGGCAAGGGCATCGCCCATGAGGCGGCGCTCGCGGCGCGGCAATGGGCTTGGGACAACACCGGCATTGCCCGCTTTGTCTCCTACATCCCCCGCGACAATACCCGCTCCGCCGCCCTCGCCCGCCGCCTTGGCTGCACCCTCGATCCCGACGCGCCGCGCTTTCCGGGCTATGAAGGCGAACTCGGCGTTTACCGCCACCCAACCGCCGCAGAAGGAGCCACCCCATGAGCGACGACACCGCCCGCGCCGCCGCGCTTCTGAAAGAACACCGCGAGTCCATCGACCGGCTCGACGCAATCCTCGTCTACACTCTGGGCGAGCGTTTCAAACACACCCAGGCCGTCGGCGCGCTGAAGGCGAAACACGCCCTGCCCCCCTCGGACCCGGCTCGCGAAGCCGCGCAGATCGAGCGGCTGGAGGATTTGGCAAAACGGGCCGATCTGGACCCGGAATTCGCCAAGAAATTCCTGAACTTCATCATTGATGAGGTCATCAGGCATCACAAACGGCAACAGGAATGAAGCCGTCGACACACACCGAAATCGGGGCTAACCCCCTGAAATAGCTTGCAAACAGGAGATACACCAATGGCTATGAAAATTCGTCTCGCCCGTGGCGGCACCAAGAAACGCCCGTTCTACCGCGTTGTCGCCGCCGATTCGCGTATGCCGCGCGATGGCCGCTTCATCGAGAAACTGGGCACCTATAACCCGCTGCTGCCGAAGGATTCGGAAGACCGCGTGAAGCTCAACATGGAGCGCGTGCAATACTGGCTCGATCAAGGCGCCAAGCCGTCCGACCGCGTATCCCGCTTCCTCGAAGCCGCAGGCACCCTGCCGAAGAAAGAGCGCAACAACCCGAAGAAAGCCGAGCCGGGTGAGAAGGCCAAGGAGCGCGCGGAAGAGAAAGCTGCGAAGGCGGCTGAGCCTGCCGAAGCTTCTGAAGAATAATCCGCGTCTTTTTGCGGTTGAGGGGGCGTTGCGCGGCAATGCCCCCTTTTCATGTTTGCCCCTTTGCGGGCATGATAGCCGCGAAGTAAGCGGGAGGGTGAGATGAGCGAAGAGCGGATTTGCGTTGGTAGCATTGGCGGCGCTTACGGTGTGCAGGGCGAGGTGCGGCTGAAGAGTTACTGCGCCCAGCCGGAGGACATCGCCGAATATGGTCCGCTCTTTGACGAGACCGGCGCGACCTATCGCGTCACCCTGCTGCGCCCGCTCAAGGGCGGGTTTGCCGCGCGGCTCAGTGGCGTTGCCAGCAAGGAAGACGCGGATGCGCTGAAAGGCGTTCGGCTTTACGCCCCGCGCGCGGCCCTGCCGTCGCTGCCCGATGACGAATATTACCACGCCGACCTGATCGGCCTTGAGGTCCGCGACACAGGCGGCGCGCTGCTCGGCACGGTGTCCGCCGTGTTGAACCACGGCGCGTCTGACCTGCTGGAAATCACCGCGCCCGGCCTGAAAACCCCGGCCCTATTGCCCTTCACCCTCGACGCCGTGCCGACCGTCGACCTCGCGCAAGGCCGCATCGTCGCCGACCCGCCGGAAGGAGTGTTCTCCGAGTAATTTCCGCGCCTCGCGCAACACCCCCTTGAGCCGACGTGCATCGCTTTCGCGCCGGGCCGCTTTGTCTTTCGGCAGGCCGAACCAGATCGACAACAGCGTGATCGGGCGGATGTAAGACAAGGCGGCGTCATGCAGCGCGCGCGAGCCGTAGCCCTGCCAGAACGCCGCTTCCGCTGCGCCGTCTTTATCGTCAAACCAGACCGCGAAATTGGCGAGGAACGTCGCGAGGTCATGCGCGGTGGGCAGGGTTTTCAGCGGGCGGAAGTCGATGCCGGTAACTGCCTCGCCGATCAACAGGTTTTTCAGGTGCAAATCGCCATGACAGGCCGCCGCCGGTGTTTGTTGCCCCGCCGCCAAGCCTCCCAGTTCCGGGATCAACCGCGCGGTTTCCAAAAATAAATCGCGGCGCGGCACATCGCGGGTGCGCGCCTCCACCTGCTGCGTCATGTCCTCAGCCCAGCGCAGCATGGTGCCGGGATGGATCGGGCGCGCTGGGGCGGCGGTGGCGCCATGATACGCCCTAATCCAGCGCCCGGCCCGCCGCATCACATCCCGCGCATCGACGATCCCCAATTCCGCTTCCAGCAACAAATCCTGCACCGACACCCCCGGCGCATATTGCATCAGCACCGACCGGCTCTCCGTGTCCACCGAAAACAGGCGCGGCACCCGCGGCGCGCCCAGCGCCTCAAACGCCGCCCGGTGCGCCGCCACATCCGCCTCAAACGCCGCAAGGCTCCGCCCGGTCTTGTCCCATTTCAGCACCCGGTCGCCAAAGCGCAGCACGACCCGCGTCGAGGCGGGCGCCATACGGCACGACAACACGACCGCGCGGCCAACCGCCCCGTGCCGCGCCCCGAGCGCCTCCGCTTCCGCCAACAATGCCGCGCGTTCCATGAAAGCTCCTTTGCAATCGCTCCCGCATTTCGTAGACAGCCCCCATGTCCGAAGACAACAAAAAACTGAAATCGCACGGGCGGCTGAAAGTCACGCCCAGCCTGCAACCCCGCGAATTGATGGTGGATCGCCCGGCTCTGGCCCATGCCTGGACCGCGCGCATCATCACCCTGTTCCCCGACGCGTTCCCCGGCATTTTGGGCCAGAGCCTGACGGGAAAGGCGCTCGATAAAGGGGAATGGCGGCTGGAACCGATCGACCTGCGCCGCTTTGGCGAGGGCAAGCACCGCAATGTGGACGACACACCCGCAGGCGGCGGCGCGGGCATGGTGCTGCGCGCCGATATCGTGGGCCGGGCGCTGGACGTGGCGGCGCAGGGAACGCCGACGGACCGGCGCAAATGGCCGGTGGTCTATCTCAGCCCACGCGGCGCGCCCTTCACGCAGCAAAAGGCACGCGAATGGGCCGAGGCAGACGGGATCACCCTGCTATGTGGCCGCTTTGAGGGCGTCGATGAACGGGTGCTGGAGGAATACGAGATCGAGGAGGTCAGCCTTGGCGATTTCGTGCTGACCGGCGGCGAAATTGCCGCGCAGGCCATGATCGACGCCACCATCCGCCTGCGCCCCGGCGTATTGGGCAATGCCGCCTCGACGGAGGAGGAAAGCCACAGCGCGGGCCTTTTGGAACATCCGCAATACACCCGCCCGGCCGAATGGCGCGGACGGCCGATCCCGGAGGTGCTGCTATCGGGCAATCACGGCGCCATCGAGCGCTGGCGCCGCGCGCAAAGCGAAGCGTTAACCAAAGCGCGGCGGCCGGATTTGTGGGACAAGCTGTCGAAGTGACACCCTTGTGCCCCCCGCTTCCACAAGCTATAGACCCCCATCCGCACCGCTCTTCTGAGTCGTGCGGTCCCTTTGCTTTGCGGCACCCAAAGGGTTGTGTGCAACCACAGCCCCGCCCCCGGCGAAGGACAGACAAGAAACGACGTTGTATTCTCCCGCGGGCGCAGATGCGGACCCGATGTGGCCGGGAAGCTCTGGACGGCAGCAAACTTTGCGGAACAACCGCAAGCAATTTAGGAGAAGATCAGATGGACCTGATCGCTGAACTGGAGGCGGAACAGATCGCCGCCCTGGGGAAAGACATCCCCGATTTCAAAGCCGGTGACACCATCCGCGTCGGCTACAAAGTGACCGAAGGCTCGCGCTCGCGGGTGCAGAATTACGAAGGCGTCTGCATTTCGCGCAAGAACGGCGAAGGCATCGCCGGTTCGTTCACCGTGCGCAAGATTTCCTTCGGTGAAGGCGTGGAGCGCGTATTCCCGCTTTACTCGACCAACATCGACAGCATCGAAGTTGTGCGCCGTGGCCGTGTGCGCCGCGCCAAGCTCTACTACCTGCGTTCGCGTCGCGGCAAATCCGCCCGGATCGCAGAAGACACCCACTACAAGCCCAAGTCGAAATAAGGAGTTTCGAGATGAAAAAAGACACCCATCCCGACTACCACCTCATCGACGTCAAAATGACCGATGGCACCATCGTGCAGATGAAATCGACCTGGGGCAAGGAAGGCGACACGCTCGCCCTCGACATCGACCCCTCCGCGCACCCGGCATGGACCGGCGGCGGCGCCCGCCTGATGGATACCGGCGGTCGTGTGTCGAAGTTCAAGAACAAATACGCTGGTCTGGGCTTCTAAGCCTGATCGCAGCGAAAGAGACAAAAGCCGCCCTTCGGGGCGGTTTTTCTTTTCCAGCACGGCGCGCTTTGCGAAACTGCGCGCGCGGGGTAAACTTGGCAGGTCACACACTCGACAGAGAAGAACCGGATGCCCGTTATTCGCCTCAGCCGCACGTTACCCGCCCCGCCCGACAAGCTCTGGCGGATGGTGCAACGCCCCGAGGTCATGGCGCATATCTGCGCCCCGCTGATCCGGTTTCGCCCGCTCGATCCGCCCGCTTTCCCCGTAACATGGGAGGCACGGGAATACCGCGCGGCGCTGAGACTGTTCGGCGTGATCCCCTTGGGCTGGCAGGTGATCGGGGTAGAATTTGTCCACGCGAGCAACGCGCCCTATGAGTTGCTGGACCGGGGCCGTGGCCCGCTGATGCGCGTTTGGAACCACCGTATCCTGATCGCGCCCGACGCGGATGGCCTGCGCTATACCGACGAGCTGACCTATGATGCCGGTTGGCTCAGCCACCCCCTGCGCCCGTTCCTGCGCTTTTTTTTCGCGCATCGGCAACAGCGGCTGGCGCGGTTGCTGGCCCAATCCTAGAGGCTTCCCATGCGTCTGTTTGCCCTGCTCGTCGCCCTGCTGATCGCCACCCCTGCGCGCGCCGAGCCGCTGATTGGCATGAGCTTTCCGCCCGTCACCACCGCCCAACACCGCGCCTTTACCGCCCGCGCCCTCAAGAACCTCGGCATCCGGCATATCCGCATCTCGGAGAACTGGAAGCTGCGCGGCGTGTCGCCCGGCCCGCAGGATTTCGCGCCGCTGGTCGAACGGCTGGACGATCTCAACGCCGCCGGGCTGAAAATCCTGCTCACCATTCCGTCCGACGGCCCCCGCGCGGTCTGCGTCCGACAGGGAACGCATGGCTGCGCCATCGCCGCCGACGCGCCCTTTGAAGCCTATCTGAAGCCGCTTTTTCAGGCGGTGCGCGGGCGGGTCGAAGCGGTGCAATTCGGCAATGAATGGGAAACGCAATTCCCCGGCAGCGCGGCGGAATTTATCGCCCTCACCAACCGCTTTTACGCCGCCGCGAAACAACACGCGCCGGGCCTGCCGGTCGTGTTGGGCGGGATCACCGGCACCGTGCCCTATTACCACGCCTATTGCATCGAAAAGCGCGACCCGAACGTGCCCAAACTCGACGCCGCCGGGGTGCAACAAGCCCTGTGCGCCAAGCCACCGCGCGCCGAACAGGCCAGGGTCGAAGCGGTATTCGCGCGAGCGAAATACGACATTGCCGATCTGCACCTTTACGACGCGCCGGGCCTGTGGCGCGCCGCCTATGACTGGACGCGGGCGCGGGCCAGAGCGCCGGTCTGGATCACCGAATTTGGCGGCCCCAATCCGCGTTTTGAGCCTTCCGGTCCGGCCTATCTCGCCCAGCGCATCCCGATCTACCTCGCCGCCATGCGCCGCCTGCCGGCCCCGCGCGCCTATTACTTCAAACTGACCGACGACCCCGCCTCCTATCACAGCCAATCCGGTCTCTACACCCGCACCGGCCAACCCAAAGACAGCCTCGCCGCTTTCCGCGCCGCCCTGCGATGATCGCGCTTGGCACCGCGCCCGCCTGCGCTATACTAGGGCGCTAAAGGGTAACGTGGGGGTAATCGTGGCGCATATCATCGTTGTCGGCAATGAAAAGGGCGGCGCGGGCAAATCGACCGTGGCGATGCATCTGGCGACCGCTCTGGTGCGGATGGGCAAACGGGTTGCGGTGCTGGACCTCGACCTGCGCCAACGCACCTTCGGGCGCTTCATCGAAAGCCGCAAAAAGACCAATGCGCGGCACGATCTTTCCCTGCCGGTGCCCGATTACCGCGAGTTGCCGGAGATCGACAAAGACAGCCTCGCGCCGGGCGAAAATCCCTATGACCGCCGACTGAGTCAGGCCATTTCCGGGCTGGAACAAAGCTACGATTTCGTGGTCATCGACTGCCCCGGCGCCCATACGCGGCTCAGTCAGGTTGCGCATACGCTGGCCGATACGCTGGTCACGCCGCTCAATGACAGCTTCGTCGATTTCGACCTGCTGGCCCATATCGACGGGGAAACCGGCGAGATCGAAGGCCCGTCGATCTATTCCGAGATGGTCTGGAACGCGCGTCAGTTGCGCGCCCGCGCCGGGCTGACCCCGATCGACTGGGTCGTGGTGCGCAACCGCCTCGGCGCGCAGGCCATGCACAACAAGAAGAAGATGGGCGAGGCGCTGGAAAAACTCGCCAAACGCATCGGCTTTCGCACCGCGCCGGGCTTCAACGAGCGCGTGATTTTCCGCGAATTGTTCCCGCGCGGGCTGACCCTTCTGGACCTGCGCGATGTCGGGGTGCATGGGCAGATGAACATCTCCAACGTCGCCGCGCGTCAGGAGTTGCGCGAGTTGGTCAAAGCGCTCGATCTGCCGGGGGTGACCGTCGACTTTTAATGCGACGCCACGTCAGCATCCCGCCGCGCATCCGCAACATTGACAGACCGCCGCGCGAACACGCAACTTACCAACGAACCATAACAAGGGCCGATTGACTTTCATGCAGCACCGTAGCCTGTTTCTGTCCGATCTGCACCTTGGAGCCCGTGCCTGCCGCGCCGGGGAAATCCTTGAATTTCTGAACCAGAATCACGCCGAGAAAATCTATCTCGTCGGCGATATTCTCGATATCTGGCACGTTGCGCAGGTGTATTGGAGCCGAACGCACGACGCCATTCTTGATGAGCTGGAACGCCGCGCGGCGCAGGGGGTTGAGGTGATTTACCTGCCCGGCAATCACGACGACGCGCTGCGCAAAGGCAGCACCCTGCCGCTGCGGGGGTTTACCCTGACCGAAACCACGCTGCATGAAACCGCCGATGGCAAGAAGCACCTTGTCCTGCATGGCGATCAATGCGACCGGCGTATTCTGCGCTGGCACGCGATCACGCGCATCGGGTCGCGCATGGATGCGGTGCTGCGCGGCTTCGACGAATGGCTACGCGCCAAACGCGGCACCTGTCATGCGGAAGAAACCCTGATTGAACAAGCCCTTAAAGCGGCAAATGGGTTGTTGAGCCTCGGCAACAGCGCCGAAAAACGCCTCAGCCTGCTGGCGCGCGCGGTTGGGGCGGATGGGGTGATTTGCGGTCATTCGCACAAGCCCGGCCTGCGTTCCCATGACGGCATTGCCTATGCGAATTGCGGCGATTGGGTGGACAGCATGACCGCGCTGGTCGAAGATCACAACGGGCAGCTTCGGCTGACCCGGTTCACCGAAACCCGTCAGGCACAGCCCAATGCCAGCAACACCGCCCTGCCGCCGCACCTCGCCGCCATGCGGTCTTAACAGGCATGCGCGCCGAGGCTGCCCCGGTCCGTCAGGTATTTCCAGAAAATCGCCAACCAGGTGAAACTGCCCGCCGCCCATAGGAGCGACGCGGCGAGGTAGGGCACGCCGAACGGGTGCTCCATCAGCCCGAGGTCTGGCAACACCCGGATGGCGACGGAAGCGAGCATCAGGGTAAAGGACAGGTGCATCGCCTTCGGGAAGGGCAAGTTGTGGCCCGAATGGATCAGCCCGGCGATGGTAAACACCGCAAAGACGCCAAGGCCCAGCCCGCCCATGAAGGCGAGGTGCAGACCCGGCGCGGTGCCAAACGGCGCGCCGATCAGCGAGGCGGCGTATAGCATCAGCCCCGCTCCCGCGAGCAGCGCCGACCCCGCCAGCGTCAGGATTTCAACGCGCCAGAACGCCCGACCGATAAACGCTTCGCCCACCCGGTCGACAAACCCCGCCCCGGCGGCGAACCACAAGAACCCCTGCACTGGATCGGACAGGCCAAACACCTCCCCCAACATGCCAACGAAAACCAGCCCGGCGGCGAGGTCCATCCGCCCCGGATGCGGACGAAACGGCGAGCTTTCCTCCGTCGGGTCCAGCACAAGGTTCGTCACCTGCACATTGACCCGCCCCAGCGCGATGCCCAGCAGGCCGAGAAAGGCGTAGCCGGTGCCGTAAGTGCCCAGCTCCATCAGGTCGTAATCGACGGTGAACATGCCCCAGCGCGCCACGCCTTCCGCAATCGCCAGCAAACTGAGCCAGAAGACAAACGCCGTAAGCCGGTCGGTGCGCCGGAGCCAGGAGCGGTGCAACACATAGACCAGAAGCAGCAGAATCCAGCCGAGGTCCAGAAGCCCCGCCGGCAGGATAAACAAATCCGCCCCAAGCGCCCCCACCAGCCGGGGCACGGCCCAAAGCCCGGCAAAGATGAAGAGCGGGCGATAGCGCAGCACTGGCGTGTCGGTCCATTCCGGCACCGCCGTGGTGATGAAGCCGATCAGCGCCGCGCCAAAAGACCCAACGATCATCTCATGCGCATGCCAGATGGTCGACGGCGTGTTCTCCGCCAGCGGCAATTCCAACGCATGCAGCGCGACCCAGAGGAAAGGCCAGAGCGCGGCATGCACCGCCGCCAGCACAAAGAACAGGCGAAACCCCTCATGCCCCAGCGCATCGAGTTTGAGCCGGGTAAACAGGCCGCTTTCCACCGCACTCATTGGATCGCCCTCTCGTCAACGTCATGGATATGCGCAAAGAGCGAGTCGTTATAGCGTGCGTTCTGCACGAAATCGAAAATCTCCCGATCATCGCGCGCGCCGGGCCGCCCCGGAATGGTGCGCATGCCGCGAATGCCGCGCCCATGGGTGTCCATCACCGCGATGCGGGTCGAAACGCGAGTCGCTTCGTGCAGATCGTGGGTAATAAACATACCAGAAATCCCCGCATTGGCGGCATTTTCAATCACAAGATCCTGCATCCGTTGCTTCAGCGCCGCGTCGAGCGCGGTAAAGGGCTCGTCGAAATAGATGAAATCCGGCTCGGTCACGAAGGCGCGGGCGATGGCGGTGCGCTGACGCATGCCGCCGGACAATTCGACCGGATATTTCTCCAGATCGCCGGGCTGCAAGGAGGCTTTCGCCGCCGCCGCCAATACCCGCGCGTCATGCTCGCGGCGTGGCACCCCGGCAAGGCGCAGCGGATAAGCGATATTGCCCCAGGCGGTTTGCCACGGCATCAGGCGCGGTTCCTGAAAAATCATCGAATGGCGGGCGTAATGGCGCGTCACCCGGCCCTCCATGCTTTCGGTCGTGCCGACGGCGATATGGGCCAGCGTGGACTTTCCGCACCCGGACGGACCGACCAGCGCAAGAATTTCCCCCGCTTCCACCGTCAGGTCGATGCCGGTCAGCACATTGCGGCCAAGATAGGAATGGCCGACCCGTTCGAGGATCAAAGGTGCGCTCATCTTTTGACCCCCCAAGGCTGGGCCGCCCGTTTCCAGCGCTCCAACTCGCCGCGCAAAGGCTGCACCGCGCCGTATTCCACCACGATCAGAATGGCGACCGAAACCGTGACCCAGGCCAGCGCTTCCTCAATGTCGAAATTCGCCCGTGCATCCGCCAGCGCGCCGCCAATCCCGCCCGCATTGGCCAGTAGCTCCGCCATCACCGCGACCTTGAAGCCGGTGGCCAGCGCGAGGACCAGCGCGGGGAAAACATGGGCCGACATCTGGCGCAGACCCAACGTGGCAAAGCGGCGCAACGGCCCGGCGCCGAACACCTCCGCCATCTCGTCCAGACCCCGGTCGCGGGTCAGAATACCCTCCGCCGTGCCCGCCAACATGATCGGAGTCGCCGCCACCAGCACCGTGACAATCACCGTGCCATCCGCCGGACCAAACCAGATCATCGCCAACACGATCCACGCCACCGGCGGCACCCCGAGCATGATGGTCAGAAAGGGCCGCACAAGGCGCAGCACCGCATGCGAATACCCGGCCCAGATGCCCAGCACCATGCCCACCACTGCCGAAAGCAGGAAAGCCTGCGTCGCCCGCAGCGCCGTATCCGCCGCGATGGCCCAGCTTTCCGCCGAGGTAACAATGTAAAACGCCCGCAAAACGACGTTCAACGGCGGCGGCAGGATGAAATCGCCATAGCGCTCATAGCCCGCCTGCCAGACCGCGCCCAACAAGCAAAGAGCGGCCAGACCTGCCCAGCCGCCCCAGAGAAACTGCAGCGCCCGACCAAATCGGTCGAGCGCCCCATTCCAAAGATCAAAGAAGATAGAACGCATCGTCGGGCAGTTTACCACCAATTTTCTTCGGGTCCACCTCTGCCATCGTGTTCAGCATACGCTCAATCGACGGACGCATCTCGGACGCGGTCCAGACCCCCAAGCGCGAATTCTTGATCGACTGCGCCAGAACCGGCGCGGGCATGCCGAGCGGCCCGGTCGCGTCTTTCGCCGCCTTCATCGGGTCGGTCAGCGTGCTGGCCGCCGCCTTGGCAAGCGCCGCGTTGATCCCGGCCACCAGATCACCATGCTCCGCCAAAAACGGCCCGGTAACTGCAAGCCCGGCCTGCGGAATGATCGGCGCAGTGTTGTCCACCTTGCCCCATTCTTCCTGCACGTCGATCACACGGGTCAGGGATTTACCCATCGACTTCGCCTTCATGATCGCGGCGGAAACCGCCGGCTCCGGCAGCAACGCCGCATTCGCCCGCCCGGTCATCAGCATCTGAACGGCCTCCACCGGCGTGCCAACATTGAAAATCTCGATATCCCCCTCGGTCAGACCAGCCGCCGCCATCAGGTGATCAAAGATGATATCCGGCGTGTCGCCTTTGAACGGAACCACCAGCTTCATGCCCTTGAGATCGGCGGTGCTGGTAACGTTCGGATCGGCGGAGATGATATAGAGCAAACCCTGCGTCATCACATTGACCATCTTGATCGGGAAGCCGCGGTTATACAGGTTGGCCGCCGCCTGAACCGGCACCACGGAAATGCCGATATTCTTGGAACTCAGACCGGCGCGCAGCTCGTCGGGATTGCGCCACGCATGAAACTCGCTCGCATCGGCAAATTCATCGAGGAAACCAGACGCAACCGCATGGGCCAGAACGGCGGACGGCCCGGCGGGCGGTCCCCAAAGGTCAAGCTTCGCCATCGGGGCGGCAAAAGCGGAAGCGGGAGCAAACCCGGCGGCCAGCGAGGCGGCACCAAGGGTTAGCGCAGAACGGCGGGACAGGTTCACAGACATGGAAGTCTCCTTTCAGGCGAACAGTAACGACTGCGCTTTTGCTCAGCGAAAACGCATAGTCCGACTTATTTGCTCATCTTTCCCCCATGTCACTGCGCCATTTGGACGCTGCCCCCTGTGCGCGGCGTAAAACCGGGCTATATTGGACGCAACACAAGAGGTTTGCATGAAAGACACTACGCCCGATCTAGCCGCCCTGTTCGATGCGCAACGCGATGCGTATGCCGCCGCTCCCTACCCGGACCTGAAGGCGCGCAAACGCAATCTCGACAAGCTGCACAACGCCATTCTGGACTACCGGGACCGGCTGAAAGCAGCCATTTGCGAGGACTTTTCCAACCGCTCCGCCGCCGAAACCGAACTGTCGGAAATCCTGCCGTCGCTGGAAAACATCCATTATTACCGCAAACGCCTGCGCGCGCTGATGGCCCCGGAACGCCGCCAGACACCGATGTCGCTGATGCCCGGATCGAGCTGGGTCGAGTATCAGCCGCTGGGCGTGATCGGCGTGGTCGTGCCGTGGAACTTCCCGGTTTTCCTCGCCCTCTCGCCCCTCATCGGGGCGCTGGCGGCGGGCAACCGGGTCATGCTGAAACTCTCGGAATTTACCCCCAGAACCGGCGAGGTGCTGACGCAGATGCTGGCGGAAACCTTCGGCCCGGACGAGGTCGTCGCGCTCAATGGCGATGCGGATCTGGCGGCGCGTTTCACCGCCCTACCCTTCGATCACCTCGTCTTTACCGGCTCAACCGCCATCGGCCGCAAGGTCATGCAGGCCGCAGCGGCGAACCTGACGCCGGTGACGCTGGAACTGGGCGGCAAATCCCCGGCCATCGTGCATGAGAGCTTTCCGCTGGAGGAAGCCGCGCGCCGTATCGCCTTCGGCAAATGCATGAATGCCGGGCAAATCTGTGTCGCGCCGGATTACGTTCTGGTGCCCAAATCCAAGGTGCAGGAATTCGCGAGCGCCTTCGCCGTCGCCTTCGCGCGCGCCTACCCGACCCTGCGCGACAATCCCGATTACACCGCCATTATCAGCGAACGCCAGCAGCGCCGGTTAGAGAATTACCTCATCGACGCCCGTATGAAAGGCGCCGAGATTTTCGAGATCAACCCAGCGGGCGAAGACCTCTCCGGCACGCGCAAAATGCCGATGATTCTGGTCAACAACGCCACTTCCGACATGAAACTCCTGCGCGAAGAAATCTTCGGCCCGATCCTGCCGATCATCGCCTATGGCGCGCTGGAAGACGCGCTGGAATTTGTCAATGCCCGCGAACGCCCGCTGGCACTCTACTATTTCGATTACGACCGCAAACGCACCCGCGACGTGCTGCGCGCGACCCATTCCGGCGGGGTGTCCGTCAATGAAACCGTGATGCATGTCGCCGCCGATGACCTGCCCTTCGGCGGCATCGGTCCCTCCGGCATGGGGCATTACCACGGCGTCGAGGGTTTCCGCACCTTCTCCAAGGCCAAATCCGTGCTGCGCAAGGGGCGGTTCAACGCCACCGCGCTTGTCGGCCCGCCTTGGAACAACCACACCTATAAGGCGCTGATAAAGCTGCAAAACCTGCGGTTCCGCCGCCGCAAAATCCGGGAGTAGACCCATGGAGAGCTTCGACTTCGTTATCATCGGCGGCGGCTCTGCGGGGGCGGTTCTGGCCGCACGACTGAGCGAAGACCCGAAGACCCGCGTGTGCCTTCTGGAAGCGGGCGGGGGCGGCAATTCGCTCATCGTGCGCACCCCCATCGGCACCATCGCCAGCCTGCCCGGCAAGCCCGTGCGACTCAACAACTGGGCCTATGAAACCGTGCCGCAACCGGGCCTGAACGGACGCCGGGGCTATCAGCCGCGCGGCCAATGCCTCGGCGGTTCCTCCGCCATCAACGCCATGCTCTATCTGCGCGGCCAGCGCGAGGATTACGACGGCTGGGCCGCGTCTGGTGCAACCGGCTGGAGCTGGGACGAGGTACTGCCCTATTTCAAGCGGGCGGAAAACAACGAACGCGGGGCGGACGATCTGCATGGCGACAACGGGCCGCTGGAAGTTTCCGACCAAAAGCAAATGCGCCCGATCACCCGCGCGTTCATCGAGGCGGGCGCAGCGCTGCAACATCCCCGCCGCGAGGATTTCAACACCGGCGACAACGAGGGCATCGGCGCCTATCAGGTGACGCAATTCCACCGCCCCGACAAGAACGGCGAGCGCTGTTCCGCCGCCGCGGCGTATCTCTTCCCCGCGCGCAACTGCCCCAACCTGAAAGTGCTGACCCACGCCCAGGCGACCCGCATCCTGACCGAGGGCAAACGGGCGGTGGGCGTCGAATACGAGCATGGCGGCGCGCGGCACGAGGTCCGGGCGAACCGCGAGGTGATCCTCTGCGGCGGCGCCTTCAACTCGCCGCACCTCCTGATGCTGTCCGGCATCGGGCGCCCGCAAGACCTCGCCCCGCATGGCATTGCCGTCCAGCACGAATTGCCCGGCGTCGGACAAAACCTGCAAGACCATCTCGATTTCGTTCTGGCGTTTAAATCGAAAAACCCCGATATGTTCGGCTTCGGCGCGCGCGGCGGCTGGCGGATGCTGAAACATACGATGCAATGGCGACGCGATGGGGTGTCGATGCTGGCCTCGCCCTTCGCCGAAGGGGCCGCCTTCCTCAAAACCGACCCGGCGCTCACCCGCCCCGACATCCAGCTGCATTTCGTCATCGCCATCGCCGACGATCACGCCCGCAAGCTGCACTGGGGCTACGGCTTTTCCTGCCATGTCTGCGTTCTGCGCCCGCAAAGCCGGGGCAATGTGTCGCTCACCAGCGCCGATCCCCTCGCCGCGCCGCGCATCGACCCGAATTTCCTCTCCGACCCCGCCGACCTCGCCACCACGATCAAAGGCGCGCGCATGACCCGCGACATCCTGATGGCACCGCCGCTGGCCAAATATCACCACAAGGAGATGTTCGGCACCGAAAGCGCGCAAACCGACGCCGACTGGGAGGCCCATATCCGCGCCCGCGCCGACACGATCTACCACCCGGTCGGAACCTGTCGCATGGGCACCGATGACGCCGCTGTGGTCGACCCCGAACTGCGCCTGCGCGGCATGAGCGGCCTGCGCGTGGTCGATGCCTCGGTCATGCCCACCTTAACCTCCGGCAACACCAACGCCCCGACCATCATGATCGCGGAAAAAGCGGCGGAGATGATCCGGAGAGCGCCCTAAAGCGAGCCGCCTAAAACCTGAATCGTTGGGATTCCCAACGAACTGATTTTGTGGTTCATCCTAATTGGGAGGATAGATCATGTCAGCACCTTTG